>OKRY01001684.1_pt1 | contig 17921 bp, 14 predicted proteins | sample 1601121 | NCBI WGS metagenome assembly OKRY01 (sample SAMEA3541546, study PRJEB24748) | human gut metagenome | biome: human gut; feature: human-associated habitat; material: faeces | place: China | collected 2012
TTGTACCAGAGCAAGAAAAACCAAATGGAGATTTCCCAACAGTAAGTTATCCAAATCCGGAAGCTGCAGAAGCTTTTGAACTTGCATTAAAGCTTGCAAAAGAAAAGGATGCCGATCTGGTACTTGCGACTGATCCGGATGCCGATCGCCTTGGTGTCTATGTGAAGGATACAAAGAGCGGAGAATACATTGCATTAACAGGTAATATGTCAGGTTGTCTGCTTGCTGATTATGAGATTTCCCAGATTAAAGAGACAAAAGGGCTTCCTGAGGATGGTAAGCTGATCAAGACGATCGTTACATCGAATCTTGCAGATGCGATTGCAAAATACTATGATGTTGACTTGATTGAAGTATTGACCGGATTTAAGTTTATCGGTCAGCAGATCCTTGGATTTGAGACAACCGGCAAGGGCAAATATCTCTTTGGTTTTGAAGAGAGTTATGGCTGCCTGATCGGCACACATGCTCGTGATAAGGATGCGATCGTTGCTACAATGGCACTTTGTGAAGCAGCAGCTTACTATAAGACAAAGAACATGACATTATGGGATGCCATGATCGCTATGTATGAGAGATATGGTTATTATAAAGATGGTGTACAGGCTGTAACCATGAAAGGTATCGAAGGTCTTGCTAAGATTCAGGAGATTATGGCAACACTTCGTAAAGAGCCATTAAAAGAGTTCTGCGGACACAAAGTCACATCATTCCGTGATTATCAGGCAGATACGATTACAGATATTACAACCGGTGAGGTAAAACCAACAGGACTTCCAAAGTCAAACGTATTATACTTTGATATGTCAGACAATGTATGGATGTGTATCAGACCTTCCGGAACAGAACCTAAGATCAAATTCTACTATGGTGTTGTAGGTACTTCTCTTGAAGATGCAGACAAGCAGTCAGAAGAAATGGCAGCAGCCGTTACAAAATTAGTAGAATCTATGTCATAAAAAAAATCTTCGAAAACATTCCGGTCTGGTATATGAGAGAACCGGCAGTGTTTTCAGATATTTTCCCGCTAAACATTTTTGTATATAGGATTATGTTATGAAACGGATCTTTGATATAAGATCTGTTTCATGCAAAAATGTTTTAGTGGGTTTTGTTATCTTATCAGGGGTGAATTTCTCTAAACAGATCATGGTGTTAAGTGGTCTGAATTTCCCTGACACCCTAATCTTAAAAAGTAAAAACAAAAAGGAGAAACGAATGAAAACAAGTAATAGTGAAAGAATACTACTGCCATTGTATTTTGTTATGGTAGGTGTAGCAGTATGTTTGAACTTTTTTAGTGGTGCGAAGCCGGACATGGCAAATCTGGTCGTTAATATCAGTATGTTTATCATTATCGGTGCCGTGATCCTTTGGGCCAATACACAGTGCTTTATGCCGGTCAACAAAATGATCAAAAGCATGAAATATGCCGTAGAGACTATGGAGATTGATTTTAATAAAAGCGGAGCATATCTTTGGGAACAATACAAGGATGAGACAAATTTTTTTCATAATAAAGCATTAAACCGCAAATTTAATGAATACCGGGTAGAACGAAAACGTTTGAATATGCTTTCTGCATATGGATCAACCTGTGATCTGGCGGATTATATCAATGAAGATTATTTTGATGCTGTGATCAAAAAAGGAATTTTAAGTATTATACCGGGTGTTATGACAGGTCTTGGTATTCTTGGTACTTTTATCGGACTTTCAATCGGTCTGCAAAATTTTAATACCGGAAGTGCAGCAGAGATCACAAATAGTATCGCACCTTTGATGGATGGTATTAAGATCGCATTTCATACATCTATCTATGGTATGGTTTTTTCGCTGATCTTTAACTTTGTATATAAAAAGAATTTGGAAGATGCATATAACGCAGTGGAATATTTTCTAAATGCTTATCATAAATATGTACTGCCGGATATGGCAAATGATCAGATCGGAATGTTTTTGAAGTTTCAGGAATACCAGATGCAGGAGATGGAAAAGCTTTTGGATTCTTTTGGAGACAGTCTGGCGCAAAAGATTGCCAATGCAATGAAAAATCCGTATGGAAGATAGTTCGAAATGAGTATAAGAAACGAGGGAAAAATGCGTAATAAACATAAGCGGGAAGAAGAAGAGACAAGTTATTGGCTGTCGTATTCCGATATGATGGCGGCATTGCTTTTGATCTTTATATTGATTATTTCTTTTACAATCTTACAATCTACGTCCCAATATGAAGAAAAGCAGGCGGAGTTAGAGCAGCAGCAGGAAGTGATAAAAGAACAGCAGGAACAGTTAGATAAGCTGATCGGAATCCGTAAAGAGCTGATCGAAGCATTGAAAGAGGAATTCGACGGAACCGATATGAGTATCAATGTCGATGAAAAGACAGGTTCGATCGCATTGGATTCAAGCATTCTTTTTGATTCGGGACAGGCAGTGTTAAAGCAGTCGGGAGAAAGTCTTTTAAAGAAATTTATACCAAAATATATTGGTGTTTTGACAAATAAACAGTTTAAGGAGTATGTTTCGGAAATTATCATTGAAGGTCATACTGATTCGGAAGGTGATTATCTGTATAACTTAGAGCTTTCACAAAAGAGAGCATTGTCGGTGTCTTCTTATTGTCTGAATGCAAAGAGTGCGGTTTTATCAGAAAGTAAGATCAAAGGGGTACGTGATATGATTACGGCAAATGGAAAGTCTTTTAGCAATCCTGTATTGGATAAGGATGGAAAAGAAGATCGGAATGCATCGCGACGTGTAGAATTTTTATTCCGCTTAAAGGATGAAGATATGATCAATCAGATGAGCGATGTTCTTAGCGAATAGATCAGGGGGATATAAGCTTTCGTTGACTTCTAATGTGAATTATTTTATAATAAAAACACATGCAAAAGCAAAGCCATCTATACATGCAGTGTAGGTGGCTTTTTTATGGAAGAGGAAAATGCTCGTACAGTAGCGGTACACATAGCAAAGCGCTGGCTTTGCGCTTTTTTATAACATTAGGAAGCTGCTCGTACAGTAGTGGAACACATAGCAAAGCGCTGGCTTTGCGCTTTTTATAACATAAGGAGATGTCGATAGGGGGAGGTTTTATGCAGGAAAAATTAGATCAATGGATTAATTGGGTAGAATATGATGAGCTGCTGGCAGGATGTCACAATGCACCTCATAATATTCTGGGATTACACAACTTTGGCAAAGGACAGGTCTTTACTGTATATCGTCCGGAAGCAAAGCAGATTTTTGTAACAAATGCTAAGGGAGAGCAGAAAGTTGAACTCGAAGAAGTTGGAGAAGGCAGTGGTTTCTTTGGGCTATATGTAGATGGAAAGAAATATAAGTCAGATTATCTGCTTCATATCTATTATGGAGAGAATGATGTGGTGGTCACAGCTGATCCATATGCATTTGAACCACAGATCAGTAGTGATGATCTGTATCTTTTCGCAGAAGGAAAGCATTATCAGATCTATGATAAGTTGGGTGCACATCCTATGACGATCAATGGTGTGAAGGGTACGTATTTTGCGGTCTGGGCACCTCATGCACGAGCAGTCAGTGTGGTTGGAAACTTTAATATGTGGGATGGACGACTTCATTTGATGCGTACATTGGAGGTGTCAGGAGTTTATGAGATATTTATTCCCGGAGTAGAACCGGGAGCTGTTTACAAATACCAGATCTTAACGCGAAAAGGCGATCTGCTGATGAAGTCGGATCCTTATGCAAATTGTGCAGAACTTCGTCCCAATAATGCTTCTGTAGTAGCTGATATAGAAGGTTATCATTGGAAAGACAACAAATGGATGAATGTCAGAGTCAAAGAGACAAGACAGTCTCTTCGTAAAAAGCCGATGGCTATTTATGAAATGCATTTAGGATCATGGAAAAAGAAAGATGACGGAACGGAAGATGGTTTCTATAACTATCGCGAACTTGCTCCGATGGTTGCAGACTATGTTCTGAAAATGGGTTATACGCATGTTGAGCTTATGGGAATTGCAGAGCATCCGTTTGATGGTTCGTGGGGATATCAGGTAACCGGATATTATGCTCCGACAAGACGTTACGGAGATCCAAAAGACTTTATGTACTTTGTGGATTATATGCATGAAAAGGGTATTTATGTGATCTTAGACTGGGTACCGGCACATTTTCCAAAGGATGAGCATGGACTTGGAAACTTTGATGGACAGCCATTGTATGAACATCCTGATAAAAGACGTGGTGAACATCCACACTGGGGCACATATATTTTTAATTATAACAAAAAAGAAGTCGAGAACTTCCTGCTTGCAAACGGACTTTTCTGGCTGAGGAAATTCCATGTGGACGGATTACGTGTGGATGCTGTTGCTTCTATGCTTTATCTCGATTATGGAAAAGATGATGGAGAATGGCTGCCCAACGAAGATGGTGGCAATGAAAACTATGATGCGATCCATTTGTTCCATCATATGAACCGTGAATTTGAAAAGCAGGCTCCGGGAACCTTGATCATAGCGGAAGAATCTACTGCATGGGCGGGTGTGACTTCTCCGGTAGAGCTTGGCGGACTTGGCTTCCTGTTCAAATGGAATATGGGCTGGATGAATGATTTCCTTGAATATATGCATATGGATCCGTATTTTAGGGCAAATAACCATGGAAGACTGACTTTTAGTATGCAATATGCATATAGCGAGAACTTTATTCAGGTTTTATCACATGATGAGGTAGTGCATGGAAAAGGCTCTATGATCAATAAAATGCCGGGTGAAATCGATGATAAATTTGCAAATCTGCGTACTGCGTATGGCTTTATGTATGGTCATCCCGGCAAGAAGCTTCTCTTTATGGGACAGGAATTTGCCCAGTTTAGAGAGTGGAGTGAAAAGCGAAGTCTGGATTGGTTCCTTCTTGATGAAGAAAGAAACAAACAGATGCAGGATTTTGTACGCGAACTGAACCATTTATATGCAAAGTATGATGCATTGTATGTAAATGATTATGATACGATGGGGTTTGAATGGATGAGCTGTGAAAATGCGCAGATGAGTACCGTCAGCTTTGTGAGACGTGGTTTAAGTGCAAAAGACCAGTTGCTTTTCATTTGTAACTTTACACCGGTAGAATATGATGCATATCGTACAGGTGTACCATGCAGAGGACGTTATGAGCTGCTTCTTTCATCAGATGAAGAACGCTTTGGTGGAACAGGTGTACAGAATAAGAAATATGTCGAAGCAGATAAAGAAGAATGTGAAGGAAAAACATATTCTTTACAAATGAAGCTTCCACCATTGTCTGTCAATGTATATCGTTTTGACTATAAAAAATAAAAGCAGAGAATAAGAAGGAACTCTATACTATAAGAACAATAAAAACAGCCGGTTTGGCAATTCTTTCAAGCGTTTGTATGGCTGGAAAGAATGTAGTCAGACCGGCTGTTTTGTAGTCTGGTTATTTTGTGTGTTACAGTTAAGCTGTAATGCGGAAAGTGTAGCAGGAAAAGGTTCTGATTGCCGGCTAGTAAAGCCGTGTCTTTCCAGCGATATATCCTGTATATGTTTTACTGCCTTTTTTATATGTGACATGGTAAACTTTCTTAGAAGCTGTCACATAGGTTCTGGAAATACAGGTTATTTTTGCTTTCTTTGGAATCGTAGCAAGTTTTGTACCTTTCAGGCTTGGCTTTTTATATAATGCAGTTTTTTTGCGAATCGTACGCTTTTTATTCCGTGGCGTAGTAGAAGTTGTCAGGTAAGTTAAGCTGCCATAGAAATTAGCACCATTTACTGTTTTATATGGGCGGATATAATAATAATATTCCCGGTTGTATGTTAGTTTTTTATTAATCCATTTTGTTGTGGTATTCGCAGATATTGTTTTGACTTTCTTATAAGATTTAGCATTGTAGGTGTTTTTCCTAAATATTTGATAACCACATTTGTTGCTTCCTTTTTTCCATTTTAAGGTAATCTGGCGTGATGCGGATTTGCTTTTAAAGGAAGAGATCTTTGCAGGATTAATATTATATTGTCTGGTGACACTGCCTCTATAAGCACCGATACCTTTTGCGGTAACAGAAGCTTTACCGATCGCAGTATTGTTAGAATAGGTCAATTTGTAATCAGTACCCTGTAGCAATGTCTGCCCGTTGTAGCGAACTGTTACGGCAGGAGAGATGGCTTTTCCAGAGTAGGTCTGATTCGGAATAGATGAAATTGTAGCAGACGCAATGCTTGTACCGGTTGGTGCCGTACTTGTTAAAGAATCGGCAGCAGAATAGAAGAAGTTACAATCTACTTTACCGCTGATTCCGGAAATTGTACCGGAGCTGCTATATTGCCATTGCTGATAGGCACCGGTGTAGGTGGTTTTACTGTTATACTGCGCCAGCCAGATGTTATAAGAACTTCCAAGAGAAGCACCATCAATACGAGTTGTCAGGTCGCTTTTGTTTGCATAGATGGCAGGCGTATATCCGGCTGCTGCGATCGTATCACAGAAAGCCTTTACCTGGTTGGTCGCCTGTGTCTTGCTAAGATTTGCTTTATAAGAACGGCCTTTGTTCGTACCCGGCTCAAAATCAATCGTAACAGGAAGTGTGATATTGTAATCTTTTATCTTTTCAATACAATAATTGGCTTCTGCAATTGCCTCATCTGTAGAGATTGCTTCTGTATAATAATAAACTCCAACCGGAATTCCGGCTGCGATTGCCCCTTGAATGTATTCATCGAATTTAACATCGGCACACAGGTTGCCGGTACTGCCGTAACCACGATAACCGACACGCAGGATCGCATAGTCAATGCCGGTTGCAGCAACTGCATTCCAGTCAATCGTACCATTATGATAAGAAACATCAATACCGTTAAAAATGTACATCCCATCAAATGCATCCGCATGTGTGTAAGTAGAGTTTGTCAATGGACTGACACTCTGGCTTGAACCTTTATAAGAAAAGGTATTTTTCTTAAAGGAATAGCTTTTCTGTGTATTTGTATTTTTTGTTGTATCGGTATCTTTTATAGTGTCGGTAGTTTCGGTACTGTCAGTACTGATAGCAGGTTGAGTCGCTACAGAAGCAGCAAAGGCAGTATGTTCTGAGATTACAGAGCAGACCATGCTGAGTACCAGGATAGATGTTAGTAATTTTTTTCTCATTATGTTCTCCATTCTTTTTGTATTTTCTTATGGGATTGAAAACTGTTCATAACAGTAGTAATGTATCAGCAAGAATTGCCAAAGCAATTCTTAGCGTGTAAAGCTCATTCTTCGCACTTTCTTATTTTACCATAAAATAAGGCAATTACATGTCTGAATATAAAAAAATTGATAAGTTTGGAAGATACAAAGCAATATCTGGGACAAGAGAATATTCAGATCCCGGTGTAGTATTTTCTGATTCAGCAAAAGGTTACAAGAGAATTGGTGCATAATTGTATTAAATTTGTACTATTTTTTTGAAAATAATGTGATACTATAGTATCTAGTATTTTTATGGAACAGAAAATACTTGTATAGAAGCAATATAATAACTTCGAAATCCAGATGCTTTGCATCTGACACACTTTGTGCTTAAAGATATAAAAGCATGCTGATGTTGCTTTTTATTTAGAAAGAAACGAGGAACAATATGAAATATGTAAGGCAATTTGTAATTATTATGTTATTTACTTTTTTAGGTGAAGTGTTAAAAGCATTACTTCCGTTTCCGGTGCCTGCCAGCATTTATGGATTGCTTGCACTTCTGATCGCACTTGAAACAAAGCTGCTTCCGTTAGCCTCTGTTCGGGATGTAGGCGAATTCTTTGTAGAGATCATGCCGCTCACTTTTATTCCGGCAGGTGTCGGTCTTTTAGAGTCATGGGGCGTAATGAAACCAATGCTTGGCAGTCTTGTGTTAACAGTCGTGGTATCTACGATATTGGTTATGGCAGTATCCGGTCTGGTAACGCAGGGGGTGATCGCACTTCGAAAAAGAAGAAATATGGATGAAGTTTAAAAGGTGTTTATAAAAGAGACACATCATGTCAAATTTGTATCATAAATCGAGTTAGTAAAAAGTTCAAAAACCGGGAGAGAAGAATTATATGAAAGATTTTATACAGGAATCAGTTTTTTTTGGAGTGTTTATCAGTTTGTGTACTTATGAGATCGGACTACTTTTGAAAAAGAAAGTAAATTTTCCGTTGTTTAATCCGTTATTGATCTCAATTGCAGCAACAATTGTTTTTTTGGTGGGGTTTGATATTGATTATGCAACTTATGAGGAAGGGGCTAAGTATCTTAGCTATTTCCTGACACCATCGACAGTTTGTCTTGCAATTCCTTTGCACCAGCAGTTTGAAAAATTAAAAAAGAACTGGGTCGCAATTTTATCAGGTATTTTGGCAGGATGTCTGACAAGTGCGATCTGTGTTTTCCTTTTTGCAGTCGTATTTTCTTATGAACATAAGGAATATGTTTCATTGCTTCCTAAATCTATCACAACAGCGATTGGAATGGGGGTTTCAGAAGAACTGAACGGTTATGTAACGATTTCGGTAGCGGTGATCGTAGTGACGGGAATTCTTGGTAATGTGATCGCTGAAATGATCTATAAGATCTTTCATATTACAGAACCGATTGCCAAAGGCGTTGCGTTAGGCACTTCGGCACATGCAATGGGAACAGCCAAAGCACTTGAAATTGGCGAAATAGAAGGTGCCATGAGTGGGTTATCTATTGCAGTTTCGGGTGTGATCACAGTTGTATTGGCACCGTTCTTTGCGACATTGATATAGATAAATGTACTCTCGGAAATCCGGCTGAAGGATTTGTTTTGAAAAATTACCGAGAGTATATATAAACAGAATGGAGGGATACTATGTATCAAAATGTAATTTTTGATCTGGATGGAACTTTGTTAAACACATTAGAAGATTTAAAGGATAGTACAAATTATGCACTGGCTCAGCATGGTTATCCAACCCGTACTCTGGAAGAAGTGCGTTGCTTTGTAGGCAATGGAATACGTAAATTGATCGATCGGGCAGTGCCGGAGGGAACAAGTGTTGAGAAAACGGATAAAGTCTTTGCAACATTCCGTGAGTATTATGCAACACATTCGCGTGTAAAAACTTCTATGTATGAAGGAATGGAACAAGTGATGGATGCATTAAAAGAGCAGAATATCTCTATGGCGATCGTATCAAATAAAGCAGATGATGCCGTAAAAGATCTGGCAAAATATTATTTTGCAAAATATATTGATGTAGCAATAGGAGAGAGAGAGGGGATTAGCAGAAAACCCGCACCGGATTCTGTATATGAAGCAATGCGCTTGCTTGGAGCAACAAAGGAGAATACCGTGTATGTCGGAGACTCGGATGTGGATCGTGCGACGGCAAAAAATGCCGGAATTCCATGTATCTCCGTTACCTGGGGGTTTCGAAGTGAGGAGCTTCTTGTAAGTTTGGAACCCGAATATCTGATACATAAACCGGAAGAAATCCTTTCTGTTGTAACCGGAAAATGATCGTATTTTTATTTGAAAAAGAGGTTGACGAACGTTTGTTCATGTGATAGTATAGCAGACAAACAAATGTTCGTCAACCTCTTTTTGCGTGCAGAAAGGAGACATGATATGGTTTTACAGGAAAAAGCCGGAATAAAAGAGAAGCTGGCAATCTTGGCAGATGCAGCAAAATATGATGTAGCATGTACATCCAGCGGTGTTTCCCGAAAAGGGAAAAAGGGAATGCTTGGGAGCTGTGAGGCAGCAGGAGTCTGTCATTCCTTTTCTGCGGATGGAAGATGTATTTCTCTTTTAAAGATATTGTATACAAATGAGTGTATTTATAATTGTAAATATTGTATTAACCGATGCACCAATGATGTGCCGCGTGCAACTTTCACACCGGAAGAAGTCTGTTCCTTAACGATGGAATTTTATCGTAGAAATTATATAGAAGGACTATTTTTAAGCTCCGGAATCGTTGAATCACCGGATTATACAATGGAGCGGATCTGTAAGACATTACATGATCTTCGAACAATCCATCGTTTTAACGGATATATTCATTGTAAAGCAATCCCCGGAGCATCCCCTGAGCTGATTGAAGAAGCAGGATGGTATGCTGATCGTATGAGCGTTAATCTGGAACTGCCGACTGCAAAAGGATTGCAAGAGTTAGCACCGAACAAGTCAAGAAGCACTATTTTAACACCGATGCGTCAGATTCAAAATGGTGTGGAAGAAAGCCGACTGGCTTTAGGGATGAAAGGAGGCAATCAAAGCGCATACTGGTATACGCAAAAAAGAATAGGAAGAGCTTTACCGGGAAGTCAGAATGGGCAGATAGGAAGCAGATTGCTTCATGGAACGAGCGGACAGGAAAAAGAAGTGACCAAGGAAGCAGACATTATACAGCCATCAAAGGCAACAGCTCTTACAAAATGGGAAAACAGGGATATCAGCAGAGGTTTTGTTCCGAGTGGACAAAGTACGCAGATGATCATAGGCGCTTCCGGTGAGAGTGATTATGAGATTATGGCAGTGACGGAAGCATTATACCGGAAGTTTGATCTCAAAAGAGTATTTTACTCTGCTTTTGTTAATGTCAATCAGGATGTTACACTTCCGGCATGGAATACACAGCCTCCGCTCAGACGGGAACACAGGCTATATCAGGCTGACTTTCTTCTTCGCTATTATGGGTTTCAGGCAAATGAATTATTATCAGAAAAGCGCCCGTTTTTTAATACATATTTAGATCCGAAATGTGACTGGGCATTAGGACATCTCGAAGAGTTTCCGGTAGAAATCAACAGTGCATCTTTTGATACGCTGTTGCGTGTTCCGGGAATTGGGGTGAAATCAGCAAGAAGAATTATTAAAGCAAGAAAGACCGGTAATCTGGATTTTGAAGCTTTAAAAGCGATCGGTGTTGTTATGAAACGTGCCGTCTATTTTATCACTTGTCAGGGGAAAATGATGTATTCTTTTTTGAAAATAGATGAAGACTATATTACACGCAATCTCATAGATAAAGAACCGGATGTCATGAAGGGATATGGTGAAAAAGTCACATACCGTCAGCTTTCATTTTTTTCTGATTCCGAAATGTCCGGTTGAGATATTCTTGGATTTTGAAATGCCGGGGTGAAATATTTTTAAAACTTGATATCCTGGTAAGCGTTATGGAAAGGAGGGGCTTATGGATAAGATGATCAGAGTATACCAATGTGAAGACACCGTAGATGGGATCTTAAGTGCGATATATGATGCCGGTATATCCGGTTATGGACATGAATATATTCGGATAGAACCACAAAGTCCGGGATATACTACGAATAGAACTCTTTTTTCGGAATACATCACTGTGCAGACAGATTCCGGTAAAAAAGACAGTGTGATCAAGGCTGTTCGGTCTAAGATATCATGGAAAGCATATGCTTTTATGATGAATGCATTAGCATCCGATTTTTCAGACAGAGGAGATGTTGTATACCGGTTTGTTGCATATGGTTTTACAATGGGAAAGCAGGTATGTGAAGCATTACAGCTTCCCTGTGTAAAGCGGATCTTTGCAATCAATCGTGCAGTACAAAACGAAGCACATTATTTTAATGAATTTTTGCGTTTTCAGGAAGTAGCCCAAGAACCTTCCTTGTTGCTTGGTGTGATCGAACCGCGCCACCATGTAATACCGAATTTGATGCAGCATTTTGGGGAACGTTTTATCAGTGAATGGTTTATCATCTATGACAAGACACATCAGGAGGCAGCTTTTCATCAGGCAGACGGATCGTGGGAGTTACGGCTTTTAACCGGACAGGAGGCAAAAAAGTTAGAAGAATTAACAGAAAAGCAGGAAGAATACGCAGATTTGTGGAAAACATTCTTTGATCATATCGCCATTGTGGAAAGAAAAAATCAGAAGCTGCAAACAAATATGCTGCCATTGCATTATCGTAAGTATATGACGGAGTTTCATTAAAGGCGTTTATAGGTATTACCGGTTAGAGGGGAAAATCTATTGACAAATAGCGGCAGGAAGCATAAAATAATGTAGATATTAGTAAAAAGCAATGAAAAGAAGAGTACATGATAAAAACTTTTACAGAGAACCCGGAGGCTGAGAAAGGGAATTGGATTTTATGATGGAAGATGGTCTTGGAGCCTCGTACCGACACAAGAATTGTTTATCAGGCAATGTTCTGATCGCAATAGTGATCAGAAGATAGTATATTATACGACAGATTATATTCTTGTTAGGCTGCGACGGGAGCACCCGTTATAGTGCCATACTGTAGATCAGATCTATTGCAGTAGCAGAGCATTTTGTCGCGAGACAAATTGAAATTAAAGTGGTAACACGGGATATACTCGTCTTTAAGAACGTCAGGTTCTTAGAGGCGTTTTTTATTGCTGAGAAAGTTCAGCGATGAAAAGCATCTGCAGTTGTGGCTGGTGTGATCAGTAGTTTTTTATTGCTTAGAAAATTCAGCGATGAAAAGGTCTAAATTTTTCTGACAGATGGCTTACTGTTATGAAAATGGATTTTTGATATCTGAATTCTTAGAAAAATTGATCATAAGAAACAGAGCAGGAAAGGAAGGAAACTATGGCAGATAAGAAGAAATTTTATTTAACCACAGCGATTGCGTATACTTCAGGTAAACCGCATATTGGAAATACTTATGAGGTTGTTCTTGCAGACAGTATTGTTCGTTTCAAACGTCAGCAGGGATATGATGTACGTTTTCAGACAGGTACAGATGAACATGGTCAGAAGATCGAGTTGAAGGCACAGGAGGCAGGCGTTACTCCAAAACAGTTTGTTGATGATGTGTCCGGTCAGATCAAGACTATCTGGGATCTGATGAATACTTCATATGATAAATTCATTCGTACAACTGATCCGGATCACGAGAAACAGGTTCAGAAGATTTTTAAGAAGTTATATGATCAGGGCGATATTTACAAGGGATATTATGAAGGAATGTATTGTACACCTTGTGAATCATTCTTTACGGAATCGCAGTTAGTAGATGGTAAGTGTCCTGATTGTGGACGTGAATGTCAGCCGGCAAAAGAAGAAGCATATTTCCTTCGTTTAAGTAAATATGCAGATCGTCTGATCGAGCATATCAATACACATCCTGAGTTTATCCAGCCGGAATCACGTAAGAAAGAAATGATGAATAACTTTATCCTTCCGGGCTTACAGGATCTTTGTGTTTCACGTACTTCTTTCAAATGGGGTATTCCGGTAGATTTTGATCCGGATCATGTAGTTTATGTATGGATTGATGCGTTAAGCAACTACATTACCGGTCTTGGTTTTGATCTGGATGGAAATCATACAACAGATGAAAATGGAAGAAATCTTTATGAAGAATACTGGCCGGCAGATCTTCATCTGATCGGAAAAGATATTCTTCGTTTCCATACGATTTATTGGCCGATCATGCTGATGGCATTGGATCTTCCTTTACCAAAGCAGGTATTTGGTCATCCATGGCTGTTACAAAGTGATGGAAAAATGAGCAAATCAAAAGGTAATGTTATTTATGCGGATGATTTGGTTAATGTGTTTGGCGTAGATGCAGTCCGTTATTTCATGCTTCATGAGATGCCATTTGAAAGTGATGGCGTAGTAGGTTGGGAATTGATGGTTGAGCGTATGAACTCAGATCTTGCGAATGTCCTTGGTAACCTTGTAAACAGAACGATCTCCATGACAAATAAATATCTGGATGGCGTTGTAGAAGACAAGGATGTTGTAGAAGATGTGGATGCAAGCCTGAAAGAGAAAGTTCTTAGTACATCGAAAGCAGTTGAAGATAAGATGGATCATTTGCGTGTAGCAGATGCGATTACGGAAATTTTTACATTGTTCAAACGTTGTAACAAATATATTGATGAAACAGAGCCTTGGGTTCTTGGTAAAGATGAATCGAAAAAAGACAGACTTTCTACAGTTCTTTATAACCTTGTGGAAAGCATTACGATTGGTGCAAGTCTGTTAGAAGCATTTATGCCTGAGACAACAGAGAAGATTTTAGCACAGCTTAATACAACGAAGCGTCCATTGGATGAAATGGATACATTTGGAAAATATATTTCGGGAACAAAAGTAACCGATAAGCCGGAAATCCTTTTTATGCGTCTGGATCCGAAAGAAGTTCTTGCACAGGCAGAAGAGATCAAGAAGAAACAAATGGCAGAAGCAAAAGCAGAGTCAGGAGTAAATACGGATGAACAGGACGAGGAAAGCATTGATATAGAAGCAAAACCGGAGATTGAATTTGATGACTTTATGAAAATGCAATTTCAGGTCGGTGAGATCATTGCTTGTGAAGAAGTGAAGAAATCAAAGAAACTTCTCTGCTCGCAGGTTAAGATCGGAAGTGAAGTAAAACAGATCGTTTCCGGTATAAAAAAATACTATTCAGCAGAAGAGATGGTTGGCAAAAAAGTTATGGTTCTTGTGAACCTGAAACCTGCTAAACTTGCAGGTGTTCTTTCGGAAGGAATGCTTCTTTGTGCCGAAGATGCAGAAGGTAATCTTGCCCTTATGACACCGGAAAAAGCAATGCCGGCAGGAGCAGAGATCTGCTAATAGAATGCAAAACCCTGAAAATTGGGGATTGGAAAATGTAAAGCATGTAGTAGATAAAGAGCATAGAAGATTTAAGAAAGAGAGGGTAGTGCCGGGGCACTATCCTCTTTAATCTATATAAAATGCAATCTGTAAAGGTGATTACAGAGGCATGTCAGCAATGCTTCTTATCAATCTGTGCATTAAATGCATAGAAGTTTCTGGAATCCAGATCATCCTGAATACGACGTAAGCTTTCACCGAAACGCTGATAATGAACAATTTCACGTTCTCGTAAGAAACGGATAGGATCGCAGATTTCAGGATCCTTGATCATGCGTAAGATATTATCATAGGTGCTTCGGGCTTTTTGCTCAGCGGCCATATCTTCATGCAGATCGGTGATTGTGTCACCTTTGCATTGAAACTCACAGGCATTGAATGGAATACCGCCTGCCGCCTGAGGCCAGATTGCAAGGGTATGATCAACATAGTATTTATCAAAGCCCGATGACTTAATTTCTTCCGGTGTCAGGTTTCTGGTGAGCTGGCGGATGATTGTTGCAACAATTTCGAGATGAGCCAGTTCATACGCTCATTGATGATATAGGTGTAAGGGATTTTTAAAATTACAGATGCAAAGTGACTTCCAGATGGATCACAGGCTTGGCTTTGGAACTGTCACCTTTATCTTTACAGGTGCTTTGCCGGTCCGCTTTCTGTCTGGTGTAAGTGATCCGTTCGATGCATTCTTTTAGGAATGCATTCTTCTTTTCTGCCGGTATTGCCGGATCTGTTAATGCGGTCAGTGCATTCCGGAATGTCACAAGATGATCGCAGAAATATTTCTTATCTTTCTTTGCTTTCTCAAGATTTTGTATGGAACGTTCTAAGTGTGCTTTCTCCGTCGTTATTTTGCGAAGCAGGCTGTCAAAGACATCCTTTGGCATTGCGTCCTCGGTATACTTTTCCCAAAGCGAGACTTCTTTCTTCTTTACAGCGTTTTGCTTGGCTTTCAGCCCATCCAGAGTAGAGGTCTGTATCCGGTGGCTCTTTTCATTGAATTGGTCAAGTTCCACTTCAAAGTTGGCGATCGTATCTTTCAAGATTGCGATCACACGCTGTTCTATTTCCTGATAGGTACATGATACCGAATGACAATGTACCTGATCGTCACAAAGCAGACGTGGTTCGCAGCGATCCTGCCCATCGGGAGTTTTATAAGTCCGGTACGTCATTGCCCTGCCACATTTGCAATAGAGCAAGCCGGCAAAAGGATTGCGGATCTTAACATTTTCTCTTGCACGGATATTTCTGCCCATGCGGTCTAATGCTGCGTAATAGGTCTTTTCATCAATGATTCCCTGATGTTTTCCTTCATATATATCCGAATCTTTGGCTTTTGGACGGCTGATATGTACCACTCCGTTTTCAATGACTTTCTTGCCTTTTCGCCAGTTCCAGCGAACTTTCCCAATATATACCGGGTTTGAAAGCATATCTTTGATCGCAGAAGGCGACCAATGCGCAATTTTGCGTGGCTTGAATCCGAGTTCATCCAGCGCCGTTGCGATCTTGCGAAAACCATACGCTTCATTTACAAAAAGATCATATGCTTTTCGCAGTGCAGCAGCTTCTTCGGGGATCTCTTGCAAGGTAAAACACTTCTTGCCGTTCTCATCCGTTATCTGAATCTTTTTATAGCCATAGGGAGCAGTGCTTCCGATATAGTTGCCACGTTTGACGGATGCAAGCCGTCCTCTTGCCTGAATCTCTTTGTAATATTCCAGATAATCAGATCCACGCTGCAGCTCCATCTCGAAGAATTTACGGTCATATTTGTCCTGCAGGTCATATGTTTTTGTCGGTGTCATGATCTTAGTGTTTGTGTAACGGAAAGCATTGACGATACGGCCGCAGTCCTCCAGATCACCACGGCCAAGACGCTGCGGCTCGATCACTATGACTGCAGTGATCTCTTCGAGTTCAATAAGCTGTAGGATTTTCTTGATCTCGACACGGTCCCGGATCGTTTCACCGGACACGACTTCACGATAAATATTTTCTTCGGGGATGGTATAACCCAACTCCTGCATTGCATATTCCTGAAGCTGGTATTCGTGCTTCTCTAACACTTCTTCAACGGATTCATTCGGGTTATCTGCCTGCGACTTTCTAAGGTAGATCAGTTCCATGATAATGCTCCTCCTTCTTACAGCGTGAGATGGTGAGAGCCGGAAAATGAGGCATAAGCTATAAGGAAGATTTTTCTATAATCTAATGTATTATCATGTATGAGGATATTATTACATAATCGAACATATGTTTCAAGAGGTTTGGAGAAATTTTTGGTTTTAATATAACGCAAAAAGTTAATTTTGACTGCATTTGTTTTTAAATATTGACTTATGATCTTGAAAAAGAATATAATACAGATAGATGTGTAAATTTGCGTATTATCTAGTTTTGCTTGTGAAAGAATTGGTGGAGAAATGAATGCTGAAGAACTAAGAAAAGAGTTTGATCATACATATACGTTTCAACGCAATATTCAGAATGACAAGAAATCATATGAATCTTTGGTTGAATTGTATAATATCATTAACACTACAGATAGTAGGAGCATTTTACTTGACTTTTCAAAAGTTTCTTTTTTATCTGCTAATCTTTTAGCTCTTTTAGGAGCATGTGTTGACAATGAAACAGCTAAGACAAAAGAAAGAATTGCGATATGTAATTTAGAAAAGAAAATAAAAGCAGTTATGCAAAAAAATGGGTTTCATAGGTATTTTAAGTGGGAACATATTAAAGATACATATAACACAACAGTAGATTATAAAGTTTTTTTTGCAAATACCCAACAGTTGGTGGATTTTGAAAAATATTTACAGATTAATATTTTTTCAAGAAATGAACTTCCATTGATGAATGAAAGATTTAAAACAGAAATTATAGATAATTTTTTAGAAATGTTCAATAATGTTATAGATCATGCCCATAGTGATAGAGTATATGTATGTGGTCAGTTTTTTCATAGGAGTTCAAACTTGGCGTTTACGATAGTAGATATTGGAAAAACTATTAATGAGAACGTTACAAATTATTTTCAAATGCATGCAAAAGAATTTGATGAAAATAGTTTAGAATGGGCGATTAAACTTGGAAATTCAACAAAAGGCGGTTCAGAACCCGGAGGTTTAGGATTCGGTATGCTTTTAAAGTTTTTGAAACTGAACAAAGGAAAATTTGATTTGTTATCAAAAAATGAGTTTTATAGCTTAACATTGATATGCACCGGAGCAGGAGTGCGGCATGTGGAAAGATAGAGAGCCTCGC
>OKRY01001685.1_pt1 | contig 17913 bp, 19 predicted proteins | sample 1601121 | NCBI WGS metagenome assembly OKRY01 (sample SAMEA3541546, study PRJEB24748) | human gut metagenome | biome: human gut; feature: human-associated habitat; material: faeces | place: China | collected 2012
AAGAGAGGGTCACTCTTTGCTCTGGGTTCTCAGGGGAGAAACGCCCTGAGTGGGTTATTAGGGTAAAACCCTAATCCCCTCGGGAGAGCCCACAACTACGTAAGCGAAGCGTGTAGTTATAGTGGGCTATAACCGAAAGCCTCCCGGTTTATTGGGCGGTGTCTTCACTTTGATGGATTGAGCCTGTTTCTTTGTCTCTGTCTGTTTTTGCAGGTATTCGTTCAAATCCTTGCATCCGCTGTAAATGTGTGAAGCGTCATGTATATGTCTGGTATTGTCATACTCCTTTCGGATTTGCTGCAGGGCTTCCATTCCTGCACGGTCATTGTCAAGGAAACAGTGGATGCGCTCATAGCTGCCCAGCGGATAGAGCGCCTTGGAAACATTGGCAACAGAGTTCAGAACCATGTAGTCCTGTCTGTCGAAATCGGGGGATTGCGGACAGCTTTCAAGCCTTAGTGTCAGAAAGGAAAGGTAGTCCATGAATCCCTCAAAAACGTAACATGCTTTTCTCGGCTCTCCCGACTGTCTGATATGTGATATTTCCTTCGGTGCGATGCAGCCCTTGAAATATCGGTTGCGGATTTCATATCTGCCCGATATGTTCGGAAAAGCAATGGCGAAATACCGTTTGTCGTTGTTGGTGAAGTGTGCCTCACGGCATTCTCTTTTCGCCAGTGCCGTATTTATTCCCCTTTCCTGCAGGTAAGAGAGCAGGGCAGGAGAAGACAGCTGCACGATGTCAAGCTGCTGGAAACTCGGCTCGGTGGCAGACTGCCTGCGAAAAGAGAAAGACACGGGACGGACATGCGGTGTCTGTTCCTCTATGCGTTTCAGGATATACGGAACACTCTCCGTTGCGTAGAGGTGTGCCGCCAGTGCGATGATGTTGCCGCCCTTTCCCAGACCGAAGTCGAACCATTGTTCACGTTCGGTGTTTACCTTGAACGAGGGCTCGTTCTCTTCCCTGAACGGGGATTTATACCAGAGGTTTACCCCCTGCTGCTTTACTGGGAAATACCCCAGACTGTGCAGATAGTCTGCGATTCTTATCTTTTTTGCTTCTTCTGTTGTCATTTTCGTACGGTTTTGTGATGAGTGAAAAAACGATGATTTGATGAATTTTACTTGTAATAAGCTGTTATACAGAATGGTAACGCTTCATCATTTTCTCATCAGACTGCTTGCCAAAAAAGAAATGATGATTTCTCTTTTCATCAGCATTATATTCCGATGAATGAATGATGAGCTTGTATTATATTGTAATACAGTGTGTTATATACCATATTCATCATTTCATCAAAATAATCATATAGCGGTCAGCTGTTCCTTGGTTATCGTATAGAACCTTCCTGTCTTCCTTTTCGTTTCGTAGTGGCAGTCACGGTGGGGAGCAATCTCATAGGCGGTGTAGGAAAGCGAGTTCGGTGCGGAAGTCAGCTTCCATACTTCCTGAACCACTTTCCGCACCTGATGTTTCTCTGTCTTTACCTGCGAATAGATAAGCAGTGTCATGAGGTCGTTCAGACAGAATGATACGCTTTCCACATTCATGTTTGACATGATGTCAAGGAACAGTTCAGCCATTTCTATCTCCAGACGGTTGCGGTTGCTCCGGATGATTTTCTGCAGGGCTGCCGTATGTGTCAGCTTCGGATTGAACCACATACGGCTTTCCTTTTCCGTTGAAAGCTCCCTTTGCGTCAGGAAGAACAGGAAGGCAGGGATTTCCTCTTTCAGCTTTTGCAGGAAATTCGTGTCATCGTTCTGCAGCGGATTTATCTTCCTTACCCAGTATCGTGTTTCCCCTGCGTCTATGATTACAGGCAGGTACTCGTTGTTTGAACACAATACGAACTTGGCGAAGAAGGCTATTTCCGTGCGGTCTTTTCCTTTGGCTTCCACCTTGTAATTGAAAGTGGTGCTCAGGTTCTTCAACCTTTCGCTGTCCTCCCTGCGGTTGAGCAGCACCTCGTCCACGACAATAAGCAGCTTTCCTGCCCAGTCGGAATTGAACTGGCTCCGGAAATCCTCGTTGGTGTTGAATGTCACGTTATCCCCGAATACGGCTTTCAGGAAATTAAGGAACGTACTCTTGCCCGTGTTCCTCTCTTCCGATACCAGCAGGAGTATGGGAAGTTTCTGCAACGGCTGCAGGAACAGCAGTTGCAGATAGTCCAGTCCCAGATTGTACTGCTCACCGAAAATGTGAAGCACCAGAGAACGTATGTTCGGAAAATCCCCTATCTGCGGAGTATGCTCTATCGGTTCGTACAGATTCAGGAAACCGTCAATTTCCTTCCGGTAGTTCAGATGGTCGGGAACGGTACAGAAGCCGTCATACTTCGGGACGGTCGCAAGATAGTTCTTCCCGTAGTCCTGCCTGAGTGTGCTGTTGTTCCATATCACACGTCTTTTCTCATACCCTCCGCTGGCGCAGGGCTGGTTTACGACCTTGTACAGTGTCGTTCCCACACGCATGTATTCTTCCTCTTTCATAGGCTCAGATTGAAGGATTGCGTTCACCCAGGATTTTCTGTATGTCCGACTGTCGGTATCTGACCTTGTTCCCCACCTTTACGGGTTTCAGATAGTTCTTCTTTGCCCAGTGCCAAAGGGTGGTGTCGCACACGTCGCACATTTTCTTCACTTCCTCCTTTGTGAGGTACTTTTCCTTTCTCGCTTCCGCAATGGCGGTGGAGAGTTCATGCTTGGCACGGCTTATCAGCTGGTTTGAAAACATGAGCAGGTCTTCGCCTGTCACTTCCAGTTTGATGTTGCCGTTTCCGCTTTGGATAATCGCCATCAGGTCTGTCATAGGCTTGTTGAAACTGCCGGTTATAAGACTTCCCGTTTCGGCAGTATTATAAACGAAAAGCCACTACCCCGATTAGGATAGTGGCACAAATATATAATGAAAAATAATCGTAAATCAATGGATTTCAATGCGTTAAATTCGTAAAATTCAAAAACGAATTAAACGAGTTTCAAGCGGATAGATAAGCCTTCAATTCCTCTATGGCAACATGGTCTTCCCCGATGTCCTTTATCAGTTTTTTGCTGCCTCCGAAAGGTGTGGTAAGGTTCCTGTACGCTTTCTGTATTCCCCTTTCGTGTACGATGCTGAGGTCTGTGTATTGCTGTTGCAGTGCGTTCCGGAAAGTCTTTATGGGACAGGGGCGCATGAAACGGTATTCCACCAGTGCGATGTACAGACGTGCGATGTCCGTTTCGGTCGTATGCGTTTTCAGCCTTGTTCCGATTCTTTCCAGAATGACATCCCTGTTCTCTATCAGCAGCTCCGGCAGGGTACGTGTGTCGGCTTTTCGTCCGGCGCTCTTGGGCTGTCCCTGCTGCAGGCTGTCCGTATCTTCAGTTTCGGTTTCTTCAATGTCTTCTTCATCTTCGATAGACCATTCCACGAGGTTGTTTTCCTCAATGGCTTTCTGCTGCTTCCTGAAAGCCACCCAGTCCTCTTTGGTTCTCATGCCGCTGCTGATGCTCTTCTTGATGATGAACCTGACCATGTAGGAAACGAGCCATTTGTATAGTCTGGTAATACCTTTTCTTTTGGCCAGTTCCTCTCCCTGTTCCACCATGCACTCATAGCTCCGTCCGTAGTACAGCCATGCGAGCATGGCAGGTATGATGCTTCGCCTTTTTGAATGGTGGAACTCGTTTACAATCTTTTGGGCAAGGTCTGAATCCAGAAGCACGTTCTCCAGTTCTTCGAAATCGGAGATTTTGTCGTCTCCGATCCGTCTGCGTGTGGCTTCCTTGTATCTCGGTACCAAGGTTGTGGCAACCTTGAAAACCTTGACAAATCCCTTGAACTCCTTGTCGTTCATTTCTTCCACGAAAGTTGCATATTCATCGGGGTGGCTGTCAAGCCACTCCCTTATCAGTCTTTTGAAATTGTCGTATTCCTGTTGTCCCATATAGGTTTAGTCTAAAAGTTTAACGAGGTCTTTCTTCATCTCTTCGTCAATATCCCTGTACCGTCTGAAAGCCTTGCTGCCTTCCTTGTGTCCCGACAGTGCCGAAACAAGATTAGGGTCTTTCACCTTCTTATAAATATTGCCGATGAAAGTGCGTCTTGCAAGGTGGCTGCTTGCCACTTCATAAAGCGGTTTTTTGACTTCATCACGTGTCAACGGGTCTAATATAGTGACAATCCTGTCCACTCCTGAAAGTTTGAATATCTTTTTTATTGCCTCATTATATTTCTGCTCGGAAATGAACGGCAGCAGTTTTCCTTCATGGTCTTTATACCGTTCAAGAATTTCTTTTGCCTTGTCGTTTAACGGTACACGTACCGTAACCGGATTTCCTTCCTTTGTCTTTTTCTGTATGTATTCGACTGCACCGTTCACAATGTTAAGTTTGGTCATTCTGTACAGGTCGCTTACTCTGCATCCTATAAGTGTCTGGAAAATGAAGATGTCCCTCTGTATCTCCAACTGTGGAGTGGCTGAAAGGTCTGCATTGAAAATCCTGTCCCTTTCTTCAAGGTTGATATAAATAGGAGTTCCGTATTTGCATTCCTCTATCGGAAACTTGTCAAACGGTCTGTTGGCGGTCAGCTTGTTGTCGAAGCACCACAGGAAGAATGTGCGTATTCTTGAAAAGCAGTCTATCAGAGTATTTTTTCCACGTGGTTGTGGAGTTCTCTTTTCTGGGATGGTTTCATAAATGCTTGGGTACAGTTCATAATACTGGTATTCATTCTCAAAGAAGTCCCACATGTCCCGAAGTGTTTCAGGTGTGACGGTATCAACATCAAGGATAAAGTCCTTTTGCCCTTTTTTAGTTGCACGTACATAAAGCTCATATCTTGCCAAAGTACGCTGTATTACACGGAAATTCTTTTTCCTGACTTCGGAAAGTTTGTGCTTTACAAGGAATTCAGAGAACAGTTCAAGCAGCATCGGTTTGTTTTCCGCTTCGATTTCCTCCTTCGTCTTGTATCTGTTGGGGTGGTGATATTTATCAATTAAGGTGCTCAACCATTCACTGTCTGATTCCGGTGTATAGTTCTGGTTTATCAGATTGAGGATATTTTGCACTTCATTGTTCAGAGCCTGCTTCTTTTCTTCGCTCACAAGTGCAACCCTGTCTTTGTAACCTTGCTTTTCGCTGCTCCAGTGGTTTGGGTTTATAGTCAGCTCGCTGGCTGCCTTTATGTCCTTTTTCCCATCCCTTAGTCTGAAATAGATTGTTGCTACGCTGTTGGTATCATTTTTGCTTGCAGTCTTTCGGATAAATGCTGTTGCTTTCATAGGCTGAATGATTTTGTTATGGCGCAAATATAGCATTTGTTCCCAAATTGTTCCCATTCATCCCAAATTTATTTCAATCCAATTAAATGGAATTAACTTTTTAGTGTTTTGTAAAGTATTAATAATCAGTTTAGTTTAGTTTAAACTTCATCGTTTTGCTATTTAAACGGATTGTTCCCGATTTAGTTATTTCAAATGCGGGTCTGGGTACTTAAAATCCCTGATAATCGACTGATTATCAGGGATTTTTCTTTTTATCGGGCGTACTAAAAGTGTACTTCCTGACGAAAAGAAAAAGAAAGAGTACTTTCGCCGTTTTAGCAACCTTATATTTATGCTTTATTAATAAAGATGCTGCATATTTCTTCCTTTCTCCTGCTTTTGTTTGCTTTGAAAACGGTATCCATCACTTATCTTTGTAACCCAAACCGATTTTAATGCACAACGTATATGGAAGATTTCAGAGAAACCAACTTCAAAAAGATACAGCAGTTACTTGATAAATGTGTTGCCCATGAATACGGGATGAAAACTAATGCGCTTGCCTTAAATCGTGAATACCTGACGGAAGCGCAAATGAATGACTACATCCGGCAAGAAATTTTCAACGTGACCGAGAACCTTGTATCCCTATGCCAAAAGAACCGTGCCCTGCACAATATACGTTTTGACATACTGATGCCGGACTTCCTTTGGGAAAGCGGTTTCTTCGAGAATCTCTCTTTTGACGAGCGGAAAAAATATATTTCGTTCCAATGTTCTTCTTTTGATATGGACAAATACCTGCAATCTTCCACTTGCTATGATGAGCAGCTTCCGTTCTTTTCTTCCATTGTGCGCCTTGTCATGCAGACCCAATATCTGGAATACCTCCAACAATCGGAGGACGCCAGTCATGCCTCTGTTCCTTTGGATGAGAAATCAGAAGAACAGCCAAAAGAAGAAGAGAAGGCACAGCCTGAGCCGACCAAGATAGTCGGGAAATCCAATCCATTCAAATCAGTCCTTACAACGCAACAAATCAAACTGTTGGTCGAATGTATCAACGAAGCGCACATATTCACCACGACAATCACCCCGAAAATCCTTTCGGACTTCTTCGCCTGCAAACTGAACGGGGTATTGAAGTCCAACAACAACCGCTTGCTGGCTTATCTGATGATGCAGCTTAGCTGCTACAACTATATCGCTTATGAGTGGCAGTCCGTCATAGCCAACAACAAGCTGGTACTTGCCAAGATAAAAGACAAATACCTCACACGCAGCGACTTGTCGAGCGCGACAGACAACGTGAAGTGCATCTACCCGAAAGGATACGAAATCATAGACAAATACATCAAGCAACTGCAAAAAGGTTGAGCATAGTCTGAGCGGTCAAACAAAGCTCAATTAGACTTCATTTCCAAGCCTTTAACTTTGCCTCCGTTAACAAAACGATGCGGCATGTCGGCATAGGTCAAAACAAAAATATTTCACGTGAGTTACCCGTAACTTATGTGTTGATGTTTTGGAGGATACCGATTTTTGCTCCATCAAAAATAAAACGAGGGTGCGCACCTTCATATTGTTTCACCAAAAAGTTTCAAGCAATATGGAAAAAACTTTGGAAATGCGAGTGGAAGAACTCGAAAGAATGTTGTTCCTAACCAAGAACGTGCTTAGCTTTGATGAAGCGAGCACATTCCTCAACCTGTCCAAAAGTTACCTTTACAAGCTGACTTCGGGCAATCTGATTCCCCATTACAAGCCGCAGGGGAAGATGCTTTATTTTGAGAAGTCCGAACTGGAAGCATGGCTCCGCCAGAATCCGGTAAAGACCAAAACGCAGATAGAGCAGGAAGCGCAGAAGTATGTTCTCAACCGTCCCTTAAAGAAGTAAAGCCCATGGAAAACAAGAAAAGCACGGAGGCTAAAGGGGAAACCATCATGAAGAAGGAAGAATTTGCTGCCCTTTGGAAAAGCATCCGCCTGAAAGTGACGGACACTTACGATGTGCCTCCTGAAATCCTTTGGGTAAACGGCTCCACCATCGGGACGCTGGGCAACTTCAGCACCTCCACAGGCAAGGCGAAAAGCAAGAAGACGTTCAACATCTCCGCCATCGTTGCAGCGGCACTGACAAATGACGAGGTGCTGCACTATTCGGCGTGCCTGCCTCCGGACAAACGGAAAATCCTTTATGTGGACACCGAACAGAGCAGGTACCATTGCCACAAGGTGATGGAACGCATCCTGCGGCTTGCCGGACTGCCGACCGACCAGGACAGGGACGACTTTGTTTTCATCGTGCTCAGGGAACAGACCCCTGACATGCGGAAGCGGATTATCGAGTATATGCTGGAGAACATGCCCGAAGTGGGGCTGCTCATCATTGACGGCATCCGTGACCTGATGTATGACATCAACAGCCCAGCGAATCGACCGACCTGATTAACCTGCTCATGCGCTGGTCAAGCGGATACAACCTGCACATTCATACCGTGCTGCATCTGAACAAGGGGGATGACAATACGAGGGGACATATCGGTACGGAACTGAACAACAAGGCGGAAACCGTCCTGCAAATAACCAAGAGCACGCAGGACGGGAACATCAGCGAGGTAAAGGCAGCACATATACGCGACCGGGACTTCGAGCCTTTCGCCTTCCGCATCAACGACAGCGCATTGCCCGAAGTCGTGGACGGCTATGTATTCCAGCAGCCCAAGCAGGAAAAAAGTTTCCCGCTTACGGAACTGACTGAACAGCAGCACCGCACGGCGTTGGAAAACGGTTTCGGCAAGCGCACCGTGCAGGGCTATTCCAACGTCATACAGGCGTTGAAGCAGGGCTATGCAAGCATCGGCTACGAGCGGGGACGCAATGTCCTCGTTGCATTGAACACGTTCCTCGTGAACAAGCGTATGATTGTAAAGGAAGGAAAGGGATACCGTTACAATCCCGATTTTCACTACTAAAAACAGGTTTGGTTTAGTTCGGACATATATATAAGGGGAACAGACTTCCCGTTTCCCGTCACTCCCGGCAATCAAGTCCGGTACAGTACGGGCGTATATATGAAGGTCTAAACCGGACTGGTACACTTCCCAATTATTCATCATCCACTAAAAAGTTTGCATTATGAACATTGAAGAAGCAAAGAAAATACCCATCACCGATTACCTGCACAGTCTGGGATATTCACCCGTCAAGCAGCAGGGAGCGAATCTATGGTACAAATCGCCACTGAGGGAGGAACATGAAGCATCCTTTAAAGTAAACACAGAACGGGAACAATGGTATGACTTCGGGGCTGGCAAAGGCGGCAACATCATCGCACTGGCACAGGAACTTTACTGTTCCGACCATCTGCCGTACCTCTTAAACCGGATAGCAGAACAGGCACAGCATGTCCGCCCGGTCAGTTTTTCTTTTCGGCAGCAAAGGTCGGCACCGAGTTTTCAACATTTGGAAGTCCGTGACCTCACCCATCCGGCATTGCTCCGTTACTTGCAGGGGCGTGGCATTGACCTTACACTGGCAAAAAGAGAATGCAGGGAACTGCGTTTCACTCATGACGGCAAACCCTACTTCGCCATCGGTTTCCCGAATGTGGCTGGCGGCTACGAGGTGCGCAACTCCTTTTTCAAAGGCTGCATCGCCCCGAAAGACATCACCCATATCCGGCAACAGGGCGAACCGAGAGAGAAGTGCCTGGTGTTCGAAGGCTTCATGGATTATCTTTCATTCCTCACGCTAAGGACAAAGAACTGCCCTGTCATGCCCAACCTTGACAGGCAGGATTACGTCATACTCAACTCCACCGCCAATGTACAGAAAGCCATTGACGCATTGGGGCAGTATGAACGCATCCATTGCCTGCTCGACAATGACGGAGCAGGCTTCCGGGCAACGCAAGCCATCACAGCGGAATACTCCTATCGGGTACGGGATTTCTCGCACAATTACCGGGAATATTCCGACCTGAACGATTACCTGTGCGGCAGGAAGCAGGAACAGAAAAACGGACAGAAACTGCTGCTAAGGCAGAAGAAAGGCAGGGGAATCTAACCCGACGGAGATAGACACTGTGAGCAACGGGCAGACGTTTCTTAGGGGAAGCAAGGTTATGTTTCGGTAGACCGAAACCACCTTGCTTTGCTCCCCGCAAAGGAAACCGCTCCCGTCGGTCGCAATTTTCAAGACAACTTCCAAAGACAAAAATGTATGACAGATACAAGGAACAAATCAGGCGGTCGTCCGGCAAAGAACCGGATAGACAAGCAAAGACGTGTGGTCAGCACGAAGCTGACCGAGTTGCAGTATTACGCCATCAGGAAGCGGGCGTCAGAAGCCGGGCTGCGTGTCAGTGAATATGTGCGGCAAGCAGTTGTGTCAGCAGAGATAACGCCCCGGCTGAACAGGCAGGATGCGGACACCCTCTGCAAGCTGGCTGGGGAAGCCAACAACATCAACCAGCTGGCGCACCGGGTAAATGCCGGAGGCTTTGCGAAAGTGGCGGTCGAACTGGTGAAACTTAAGAACAGGATAGTGGAAATCATAAGCCATTTGTCGGATGATTGGAAAAATAAGGAAAGGAAGCGGGTTTAAGGGCTGTGTGGACTACGTGCTGGGCAAGCAGCAGGCGGTCTTGCTCCATGCGGACGGAGTACTGGCGGAAAGCAGGCAGGACATCATCCGCTGCTTCTGCGCACAAGCCTCCATGAATCCCCGTTTGGGAAAACCAGTCGGACATATCGTGCTGAGCTATTCGGTAAACGATGCGCCCAAGCTGACGGACGAGAAGATGATACAACTTGCGCAAGAGTATATGCGCGAGATAAAAATCACCGATACGCAGTACATCATCGTGCGCCACCAAGACAGGGAGCATACGCATGTGCATATCGTGTTCAATCGCATAGACAACAACGGCAAGACCATCTCGGACAGGAATGATATGTACCGTAACGAACAGGTATGCAAGAAGCTGAAAGCCAAGCACGGGCTATACTTCGCCAAAGGCAAGGAACTGGTTAAGCGGCATCGCCTGAAAGAGCCGGACAAGTCGAAATACGAGATTTACACGGCTGTGAGGAATGAAATCGGCAAGTCCAAAAGTTGGCGGCAGTTACAGGAGCGGCTGGCAGAAAAGGGCATCGGCATCCGCTTCAAGTATAAAGGACGTACAGACGAGGTACAGGGCATCTCCTTCACAAAAGGTGCCTATACGTTCAAAGGTTCGGAAATAGACCGCAGTTTCAGCTTCTCCAAGCTGGATAAGCATTTCGGGAACGCAGGAATGGATACCGCAGAAAATAGCCGACAGCAGATAGTTTCCGCACCTATTTTGGAGCCTGAGCATACACCGCAAAGGAACGACAGCCCTTCAATGGGCGGCTTGTTCAGCTTGTTCGATGTTTCGCCGTCTGCTCCATCGGACGAAGAAATTGACTGGAGTCTGAGAAAAAAGAAGAAGAAAAAGAAAAGACAACTTAAACTGTAAACGGACATGGAAGAAAATTTGATTTTAGAGGGGCTTCTCTCCATGGTCACGGAACTGAAGGAGAAGCAGGAAGCGCAGGTGACGCCAGCCGGACGCGAGGAAACCCTTTCCCGACTGGAGGCTATAGAACGGGCATTGTCTGAGTTACGCAGGAACCCGGCGGTTCCCGAAAAAGAGTTGCAAGACATCCTGACCCGGCTTGCCGAACTGCGGAAATCAGGACAGGAACAACGGCAATCTTTCGGGGAGGTCAAGAATTATGTAGTAGCCACTTTCGGCTGTCTCAAGGAAATGCTGGAAACAATGAAGCGGTACCATGATGAGCGCATGGCAGAAAAAGAAGAAGCCAAACCCGTACCGTTTCATCGGCGGATTTACAACAAAGTAACTTCTTTGGTACGCCCGAAGCTATTCCTCTTTTCGGCAGGTCTGATTGTCTGTGCCACGTCCCTGTTCCTGAATGTCCGTCTGGCTGAACGGATGGGGCAGTTGCAGGACAACGACATGAAATACCGTTATCTGCTGATGCAGGGACAAGCGGACGGCAATACCCTTGAAAGACTGGAGAATAAGTTCAAGTGGCAGCGGGACGAGCGTTTTATCCGCAACCTGACGGATTCGGTACTAGATTTTGAGGAACGTTGCCGCAGGCAGGCGGAAGCCTTGGAACGGGCAAAGCTGCTTAATGAGCAGGCTGAGCAGTTGAAAAAGGAAGCTGATAGGTTAGGAAATCAGTAAATAGCAAAAAGCCGAGGTGAAGGATAAGTCCCATAACTTCGGCTTTTGAGTTTAATAGTTATACGTAATTCAAACAGACTATTTTTTTAGACAAGCCTTGACCATCGTCAAGGTTTATATGATATTTTTCACGAAAAAAGAAAAGTGAAATCTTATTGTTAAGATTTTATTTTATATTTGCGCCGCTTAAAAGGAAAACAAATATATGTAGAACAAAAAACTACTTTTTATGGCAACCTTATCAAAAGAAGGCAATATTCAACATAAACTTGGATTTGCCGGGTTACTCATCACATTGGGTATTGTTTTTGGTGACATTGGAACATCGCCACTCTATGTTATGAAAGCCATCATTCATACTGGAGAAGCTCTTGATGAAAATTATGTTTTAGGCGCATTGTCTTGTATCATATGGACGCTTACTCTTCAGACTACGGTGAAATATGTGCTGGTGGCTCTCCGTGCCGACAATAACGGGGAGGGTGGCATACTTGCGCTTTATGCCCTTTTACGCCGCCACAGAAGAAGGTGGATTTACATCATTGCCATTATCGGTGCGAGCACTTTGCTTGCTGATGGTATTATCACTCCAGCCATTACGGTCACAACTGCCATAGAAGGACTTGAAAGTATCAGTCCGCATCTGCCTGTGATTCCTATTACACTGACCATTATTACCATTATATTTTTCGTTCAGCGTTTTGGTACAGAAAATATAGGACGGTCATTTGGCATATTTATGCTACTTTGGTTCCTGCTTCTTGGAATCGCCGGAGCTATCAGTCTGACTTCCTATCCTCAAGTATTCAAGGCATTCAATCCTTACTATGCCATACGGTTATTAGTGGAATCCCCCCACTGGTTTCTGATATTGGGTGCCGTTTTCTTGTGTACCACTGGTGCAGAAGCCTTATACTCTGATTTAGGGCACTGTGGCAGACGAAATATTACGGTCAGTTGGATATTTGTAAAGGTGATGCTTATTCTAAATTATTTGGGGCAAGGAGCGTGGGTATTGCATCATCCGGAAAGTGCAGAAGGTACAGTGAACCCATTTTATTCAATCATGCCACAAGAAATACTGTTGTTTTCCATAGCAATGGCTACCGGGGCAGCTATTGTTGCGAGCCAAGCTCTAATAAGCGGTTCATTTTCCATATTGAGTGAAGCTATGAACTTGAATTTCTGGCCTCGTATGCGTATTAAGCACCCTACCAACGTAAAAGGTCAGTCATTTATTCCAATGGTAAACCTTGTAATGTATATTGGAGTAATATTTACTATATTGTTGTTTCGAGATTCCACCCACATGGAAGCCGCTTATGGACTTGCCATAACTATTACAATGTTGATGACAACATTGTTGTTGGGATTCTATTTGCATATGCATAACATTCCACGCATTCTATCAATACTGTTTGTCGGCGGATATTGTGTTATTGAAGGTATTTTCCTTGCTGCAAACCTGTCCAAATTTATGGTCGGAGGTTGGTTTACGCTGTTAATAGGTGGATTATTATGTTTTATCATGTTTGTATGGGTAAGTGCCAACAAAATTCGTCGAAAACATATGTCTTCCAAACGGTTAAGTGAATACTACAACATTATTTCTGATATTAAGGCGGACGAAAGCATATCCAAATATGCTTCTAATCTTGTCTATGTGAATCATGCAGACAAAGAAGGTTGTGTGGACGATAAATTGTTGTATTCCATAATCAATAAGCAACCTAAACGGGCAGATCATTATTGGCTTATTAACCTTGAATTTGTGGATACACCAGACACACTTGAATATAATTGTTCCACATTAATAAAAGGGACCTTGTTTAGTATAACCATGCGTATAGGTTTTCGTATAGAACCGCGCGTGAGCCTTTATTTACGACAAGTAGTTGATGACCTTGTTGCGGATGGTGAAGTAGAACTAACAAGCTCTTATCCTTCATTGCATAAGAATGGCATACCGGGTGATTTTCGCTTTATTATTATCCACCGGATATATTATCCTGAAGATTCCCGTAACCGCCGACAAAATTTGCTGATGAGCCTTTATGCCTTAATTAGAAAGATAGGCATTGGAGAACCGAGTGCGTTGGGGCTTGACACATCGGTTGTTGTTGTCGAGCGTGTACCGTTAATTATAGCTAATAGGGCAAAACATATTCGTCGTATAGAGCGGATTAAGCCTGAAAAATGCGATAATGATGCTAATATAGTCTTGTAAGAACAGAATGTATCATAAGTGACTTGCTATAATTATCGTCTGCATTTACGGTTTAGTTCTGTCTTTTGTATATACATCCAAACTAACCTAAACCTATTCTTGTTGGCAGTAATAAACGTGCTGGCGAAAAGAGAAAGAATGGCTTTCCTTCTTTTCGCCAGTAGTGTTTTTTATTGCTAATAGTTTGCAGTTGAAATGAACTTCTTAATTTCCTCTTCAGTGGGAAGTTCTATCATATACTTTTGCACGAAAATATTCGGGTCTAATCCGGCGGTGGCATACTTTACCAACGTGTCGCCCTTCTCGGTGCAAAGCAGGATGCCGACAGGCGGATTGTCGTCGGGTTGCATCACTTCCGCCTTGAAGTAGTTAAGATATAGGTTCAGTTGCGAAGCGTACTCGTGGCGGAATTTGTCTATCTTCAATTCCACGATGACATGGCATTTCAAAATACGGTGGTAAAACACGAGGTCGGCAAAGAAATAATCCCCGTCTATCAGGATTCTCTTTTGGCGTGCTTCGAAGCAGAACCCATGCCCCATTTCCAACAGAAAGTGCTGCAGGTTGTCGAGAATGGATTGCTCCAAGTCGCTTTCCGTTACCAAAGCACGGTCGTTCAATCCCAAAAACTCCAACGTAACAGGCGTGTTAATAATGTCTTTGGGCTGCAATGGCGTGGTTTGCCGCTGCACCAAGGCAGACAAGGCTTCTTTGTTTTTCGACAATCCGCTGCGCTCGTAATAGAGGAAATTAATTTGCCGTTCCAACTCCTTTACTGACCAACAGCCCCGAATGGCTTCCATTTCGTAGAAAGCACGTTTAATGGGGTTGTCAATGGGAGAAATCGCATTCAAATGAGTGGACGATAGACGACTAAACAACTTTTCAGGTGGGGTTATCCATCTGTTTTGAGCCGATTGAATATATTGAGAAGATTCGGCGGTTGGCGACCGCCGAATTTCATCATCGGATTTGGCGGTCAATAACCGCCGAATTGGTTCTGCAAATTCGGCGGACAGTGTGTGCCGAATTTCGCTTCCTGCCAATAGGTATTGTGCGATAGGCTCTTTCAGTTGTGGATAAACAAGGTATAACCGCCGGAACTCACGAAACCTGCGCTCGTTCAGCCCTTTGACATTCAACCGCTGTTCCAGTTTCTTCAACAATTGTTCGCCGTATGCGGCACGGTCTTAACCGTTTTGCTCAAACTCCACGATATAGCAGCCCATGAGCCAGTTGCGGGCAGTCAGGGCGAGGTTTACAGCGTGTGCGGCTTGCGCCTGCAACGTGCTTTGTATCGTGCTGATATGTTTTACTAATGCTTCAAAGTCCATAATTGCAAAGGTAAGTCTTTTATGGTTAAAACTTTAATTCCGGCAGGCTGTTTATCGCCTCCTCTTTCAATTTATCCACCGCACGGGTGTATTTCTCCGTATGTTTCAGTCCGCTATGCCCGAGCAGGCTGGCAACCGTCTTGATGTTCGCCCCATTGTTGAGGATATTCACGGCGAATGAGTGACGGGCGCAATGCCAGCTTATGTGCTTATCTATCCCGGCTCTTTTCACCCAACGCTTGACGGATTTGCAGCAACTTTCATACGAAGGCAGGTTGAAGATGAGAGCGTCTTTGTTACCGTCTGCCAGCGGTTCTCCCACAAGCGAAAGAAGACCGTCATTGAGCGGAATGACCACACCGCTACTGGCGGAATGACCTTTGGTCTTGTTCTGCTCAAATTTTAGCAGCTTATTAGCGTAGTCGATATTCTTATAGGTAAGGTCTTTCACATCACAGAAGCGCAAGCCACAATACAGGCAAAAGATAAACGCACGCCTTACGTTGGGGTTCTCGTTGTCATAATGGCACGCAATCAACCGCTGGATTTCTTCCGGCGAAAGCACGTCCTTGCGTAGTATCTGGCTATCCGCCTTGCAGGTAACGCCTTTGTAGGGGTCTTTCAGCATCACATCGTGGTCAATCGCATAGTGGATAACCTTCTTGAAACGCTGGAAGATGCTTTTAGCCCCTTCGCCCACGCTCCGGGATTGCAGATAAGCTACGAACTGTTCCATCATGTCCTTCGTGATAAGTTCCGGCTTGATGCCGAACTCGTGCATCGGGTAATGCTCCTTCAAAAAGTCCTTGAAACGGCTTAGGGCGATTTGCACCATCCGAATGTCTTTCTTGGTATAGTCATTGATATAGGCTTGAAAATAATCCAAGAAATTCACGTTCCGGTCTTTTTTCAGGCGATAGCCCAACATACTTTCCTTAAACTCCTGTTCACGTTCGGCACGTATTTTTACAGCAAGCTCCAGTGTTTCCTTGTTCTGCTGGCGTTCCGCAGGGGTACGTGGCTTCTCTATCAGATACAGGCTGAGGTTCTCTTTTCGCCTGTGATGCTTGATAGCGAACTTCGGCTTTCCCCGCATCTTACCGCTTTCATAATACACCTGATTACCGTTTTCATCCAATACAGGCTTTTCCTCTCTACCCAAATAATACTCCAGATACAAACTAATTCTGCCGTCCGACAGCCTGTTTTGGGGTCAGTAGAAATTTAGTGGGGATAAATTTGTAAGAAAATCGAAAAGTCCTTTACTTTGCAGTATGGAAAAAGATTATTTGAATATGTTGGCCGGTATCGTACTGCCCACACAGATATTGGATTACTTTTCGATAGTTGGCATTGAGCAAACCACCGGAGAGATACACATCAGCCTGGACGAGAAGATGAATCCGGAACTAGGCAAGGACGTGCACTTTGAGTCCAAAGGTTTTACGGAAGCCGTCAGCGTGACGGATTTCCCGATACGGGACCATAAAGTAATTCTGAAAATCCGTCGCAGGCGGTGGACAGACACACGTACGGGCAAGAGTTTCAGCATTCCGATAGACCTTGACGTTGTGGCCATGATCTTCGTCACCTCGAACCCCTCGTCGCCGAAAAGCGACATTACGTTCACGACCACCGAAATCCGCTGCGCGGCGACGATCGTATCGCCCGCGAAAGGCTCCTCGCCCACCAGCGTCAGTCCCTTCAGGTCGAGCGAAGCGCGGGGAAAATGGCGCAACAAGCTGATGTCCAGCTTCTCGAAATCGAGCCGCGCGTCGAGCATCGCATTGGCCTCACGCTTCACAATCTCGGCGATCTTGCCCCGCAGCACCATCGGCGCCACCAGAGCGATCACCAGCACGACGGCCACCACGATGGCCGCAATCTTCACGATTTTTTTCATCACTTATCTGTTTTAAAGGCGAAAACCGTGGTTTCCACCTCTTCGAATCCGACTTTGCGATAAAGCGCCCTAGCGGCTTCGCGCGCCGGGTTCGACGTCAGCATCACCTTCCCGGCGCCGATGCGGGCCGCATGCTCCACGGCAGCGCGCACCAGCGCATCGCCCGCGCCGCAGCCGCGTGCCGCGCCGTCCACCACGACGTCCTCGATCCACGCCTTGCGCCCCGACGGCACATCGTACCACACCAGGGTCAGCACCCCGACGACAGCGCCGCCGGACTCCGCGGTGAAAAGCGCCGCCGAAGGCCCCGCCGCCACTGCCCGCAGCCGCTCCCCGGAAGGGGCCTCCAGCCGCGGCGAAAGCTGCGGCATCAGCCGCCCGAACGCTTCGAGCAGGGAATCGGTGACTTGGGTCACCTGTCGCACCTCAAGTTTCATTTCAGCACAAAGATAACCTTTTTAACGGAAACGTTGCGGCTGTGTGCGGAAAAAAGCGTACTTTTACTTCGCTGCGGCCCGCGCCTTGAAACGGCGCACAAAATAACCGTGATTTGCAAAATAATATTATCTTTGTAATTCCAAAAGATACAACATCCGCCATGCGCAAACTGGTAATCATTCCGACCTATAACGAAAAAGAGAACATTTCGGCGATGATCGACAAGGTCTTCTCGCTGCCCGAACCCTTCGATATGCTCGTCATCGACGACGGTTCGCCCGACGGCACGGCCGCGATCGTCAAGGAGCGCCGGAAGGAGTTCCCGGGGAGGCTCCACCTCATGGAACGGGCCGGAAAACTGGGCCTGGGGACGGCCTACCTCGCGGGGTTCCGCTGGGGGCTGGAGAACGGATTCGATTATATCTGCGAGATGGACTGCGACTTTTCGCACAACTCAAATAGACTTGTACAATTTACCTGTAAGTGAGGTAATGAAACATGTGTACAGA
>OKRY01001686.1_pt1 | contig 17911 bp, 15 predicted proteins | sample 1601121 | NCBI WGS metagenome assembly OKRY01 (sample SAMEA3541546, study PRJEB24748) | human gut metagenome | biome: human gut; feature: human-associated habitat; material: faeces | place: China | collected 2012
TTATTGAGTTTATCATAAGCAGTTCTGTTTGTCAAGAACTTTTTTCATTTTGTTTTCAGATCTCTTTCAAAACCTGGTTGCTTATCACTCGCAGCAACAGTTCATTAGTTTATCAGAACTTTCAGCTCGTGTCAAGCATTTTTTATTTTTTTGAATTTCTTTTCAGAAATCCGTGTTGCTTTCGATTGCCGCAACAGTCATAAATTTTACCAAGACTATTCGTCGATGTCAAGCACTTTTTCTTCTTTTTTAAAGAAGAAGTTCCATCGCATTCCCTGCGGTGGAACTTCAGTATAGCATTATCCTTTTTTAGTTGTCAACCAGTTTTCGCTTTTTTCTTACTTTTTTACAATCCCGTAACATCAGGATAATCCCGCCAGCCAGTAGGCGAACCGGTTCATCTGATAAAGCTTCGTCAGCCATTCGTTTTCAACGGTCCACGCCGCGATCTGGCTGCCGACTCTTCCTGTATCGAAGCTGGCGATTACAATATAAATAATCCATAAAACTACGATGCTCTCTGCCATGCCGACCACGATTCCCAGTACACTGTTGAGCAGTTTCAGAATCGGCAGGTGCGCGATTGCCGAAAGGGACTTGAAAATCAGGTTCACCAGTCTGGCTGCGAGTCCGGTAATCAGCAGCATCAGAACCGACATTATTATATTGGTAGTGTTTTTTTCTTTCACACTGCTATATAAAAGGATAGCCAGCGAAAGGACGAACAGAGAAATGACCAGAGACAGCAGCATCCTGATTTCATCCACCATTCCTTTTTTCATTCCGGCATATCCCCGCCAGAGGGCAAATAAGATCACACAAACCAGCAGTACGTTCATTTTTTCTCCCGTTTATTTCATTTCTATCATATCTATGCTGTTTACAGTAACCGCAAGAAACCGGTTTCCGCCCAGCGTTTTTAAAAGCTGCGTCTGTTCCGGTATCGGTCCGCTGTATTTTTCTTTTCCGTTCAGGTTATAAATCAGGCACTCTGCTTCATTATATATAATCAGTTCCTGATCCGAAATCAGAGCGTCCCGGTATTCGATTGCAAACGGCAACGACAGCACCTGCGTTCCATTCATATTGTAAATGTCAATCCGATATTTTCCGTTTCCATTCGTACCATTAAAAATAAACGCCACATAATTGCCGCTGCTGCGGACGTCCTGCACCTCCTCCTGCATGAAATTCTGGAAGATATTTTTTGGAATTTCATTTCCTTCATATAACATGAACTGATTATTTCCCACAGAATACGCCGTATGCGTCCCCGTAAACTCTGCCAGCGGGATTACCGTATCCGAATATTCGTAGGAGCTTACCATCGTGTCGGTGTAGTTTTGTCCGACTTCGTCAAAATTGTAAAAGCTGACGATCGATTTCATACTGCCGCTTTCTGCTTTCAGATATGCCACCATCATCAGTTTTCCATTGTCCGACAATGACACGGAAACCGGATAACCCGATTTCTGCATCGTCGTTTTGATTCCGACTGCTTTTTCCCCAGTAGGATTATAGACGTTGATCCAGGTCACATCCCCATCCTCCAGAATCGCTGCCACAACGCCGTTCGCTGCCACGGACAGCGATTTCACCGGAAGATTCGTATCAATCTGTTTGGATGTCCCGTCCTGACTGATATCATAAATCAGGTTGCCGTTATAATCCCCAACTGCGACCCAGCCCGACCGCACAGAGACGCACGGCGACTGCATGTCGTAAGTCTGGTTCCACATGGCGTTGCCCTTGTAATCCGTATAGCTGATACCATCCTTACTGTAAGTCAGAAAGCCATTCTGGTAGCTCAACAGAGTAGAACCGGACACCTGGTTTTTGTCAATTGCGGACACGACCGTGTAGCCGGAGTAGGTTTGATTTTTAAGCAGTGTTACCGCCGTCACCGTCAGCGCTGCGATCACGCCGATTACGCAGCAGGAACGAAGGATCACTTTCAGACGATGCGCCCGGATTTCCCGTTTAAAATTCTTGCTGTCTTTTTTCTCGTTTTTTTCTTTTTTTCGCAGGTATTCCTTGATATCTACCATATGAGATAAGTCCCCATTTCTTTTGCAGCATCTTTGCGAGCATGTTGACTCACTTGCGCTCATTCCATCACGAGCCCGCGCTGACGCGCTTTACCGCCTGCTATGCAGGCTGCTCGTTCTCTAATGGCGCAAGAAAAACAAATGTCGCCTTCGGCGTCGCTTGTTTTTCTTGTGCGCTCATTCCATCATAACACATTCATTATTTTGAAGGTAGTAAAATATTCTGTCCGGGCTGGATTTGATTCGGGTCTTTTATATTATTCAGGCGGCAGATTTCTATCACCTTTTCATCTGTTCCGTAAAATCTCCTGGAAATAGCGATGAGGCTGTCTCCCTTCTGCACCTGATAGCTTTCCGGGTGCGCCAGGGCTTCCTGAACCTGAGGAAAGGAATCGGAGGCTGATGCGGACTGCCGGGCTGTCGAGGATTCAGCGTCTGCGTCGGTCGCGACCGCATTCTGGCTGTCCGCTGTTGCGCTATCTGCTGTTACGTTGTCTGTCATTACGTTGTCCGCCGTCCTATTGTCTGTCACTTCGCCATCCATCGCCGTATTGGCCGCACCGGTTGCATCGTCCGCCTGTGTAGCTTCGTCCAAGGCGGCAGACTGCGCCATTTCGTCCGATGAATTCCAGCCAACAGTCTCTTCTACAATCAGTCCGGGAGATGTATTTTCCGTCTCATTTTTTGTATTCCGGACAGCTCCTGCCAACAGGGCGGAAACCGCTTTCATATCCGGGTACTGATTGACGGACGTCAGCGCCGTTCCGACCAGAACCAACAAAAGCACCAGGCAGCCAATCCGGCAAAGCTTCGGGAATAGGGCGCCGGTACTGCCCAAGCGGGCCTGATAAGCTGTCCCAAAAGCAGTTTTCCTCGACGCTGCGTTCAGCGTAGGCGCTGCAGCTTTAAGCGCACCCAGCCTTGACAGCACCGTTTTCCTGCCAGACGCTGTATTCGGCGCAGACGCCCTGGAGGCGGTTATCCCCCGCGCTGCGTCCGCTGCAGCTTCCGCTTTTCTTTTTTCCCGGCGGGCATTGATCGCTTCCATCACCCGTTCCTCCTCCACATCTGCAGGGCGGCTCTGCTCCCGTTCAGCAATCATATATGCCTGCATTTCTTCGTTTTGTTCATAAAAAATAAAATAGCCTCCGATCTGGATTTCTTCTCCCCGCATGGTCCAGAACCGGACGGCAGCTTCCTTTTTTTCAATTTTTCCAATCCGCTCCAGCTTCTGAAAATACGGAAAATTTCCGCGCCTGAAGTCCGTTTCTTTTTCCACCCCGTAAATTAAATAATAGCGGATGCCGTCCTTTTCCTCCTGCTGCCCGAATGCCAGACACGTCTCTTTTCCCTGGCATCGTTCCAGAAACGTATGGACATAATCCTCCATGTACAATTTTACATTCGGACTGCCTGTCCCGATCTGCATCACATTTTTGGGTATTTTCAACATTTTACCTCTGCTCCTTTCCATCCGGGCACCCCGTTTTCCCTAATCTTAGCAGACCGTTGCCGCAGATTTTGTCTGTTTATGCGCTCTTTTTTGGCGGTTTGGAGCAGAGTCCCGTTCTGGAACTTTTGCACATATTTATTCTGTCAAACACTTCTGTTCGATATAAAAAGCACAATAAAATACATTGTATTTCCTTCCGGACTCTTCTAAACTATTTTTTAGTAGATACCAAAATTTCTGCAGAATACACTAAAGGAGTGGTACTGAAAATGAGCAAACTTTCTCTTGCAGGCGAATGGAAACTTCGCGGCGAGTTTATGGACGTAACAGCAGATCGCTGTGCAGAGGTGCTCGTCCACCTCAACGCCATGCCTCCCAAGCCGACAATTCCCGGTTATCTGACCGAAGAAAATATGACCGAGGAGGAACGGGAAATGTATCTGAAAGAACCCGATCCGAAATTTACGGTAAATACCGCCCTCGCCATGCACCCTTATCCTTCCAAAACGGGATATATTCCTATGACTGTACCCGGCGACGTTACAACCGCCCTGATCGATAACGGAGTTATCGAGGAGCCTTTTTTAAAGGACAACACAAAAAAAAGCATCTGGATTAAAGAGCTTTCCTGGTGGCTTGTCAAAGAATTTGATATCACCGAAGAAATGCTCAATGAAGATATTGTCCGCCTGAACATTGAAATGCTCGATTTTAATGCCGATATTTTAGTTAACGGCATTCCCGCCGGACATCAGGAAAATACCTTCTGTGCTTTTTCTGCAGATATCAAACGCTTTTTGCATGTCGGTACCAACCAGATCGTGATCCGTCTGACCTCCGGCATGGAATTAAATTATCCACATGACACCGTTTCCTATTACTGCGCAAGTGACAATGCAATCTGCGACCAGCGTGTATACACGCGTAAGCCACAGTTTACCTATGGCTGGGACTGGTGTCAGCCCGTTCCTACCTGCGGTATCGGACGTTCGATCGAAATCGAAGCGTTCAGCGGTGCACAGGTGATCGCTTCCCGCGTTGATACGCTCAGCCTTTCCGGAAATGATGCAGAAATCGAATTTCATTTTGAAATCGAAAAATCCAACATGGTGCAGAGCGCTGAAACAGAGCTGGAATATGAGCTGTCCATCGACGGCAAGACCGCGTATACCGGCCATCAGACCCTGATGCTTGTCGGCGGCATCAATTTTGCACAGGAACGCGTTGTATTAAAGGATGCAAAGCTCTGGTGGCCGAACGGTTACGGTGCGCAAAACCTTTATACCTTTACCGCACGCTGCACGGCACGCGGCATCACCCATGAAGCAAAACCGAAGAAAATCGGTATCCGCACGCTTTCCATCGACTTTTCCAAGCTGCCGGATGAAAGCCGTAACTTCTTCTTCAAGATCAACGGCACCCGTATTTTCTGCAAAGGCGGCAACTGGGTTCCTACCGATTCTATTTATCTGCGGACGCCTGATGAAAACTATAAAAAGCTGGTCAGCGAAGGGGCAGCAGCACACTTTACCATGTTCCGTATGTGGGGCGGCGGCACTTATGAACCGGATTGCTTCTATGATTATTGCTCCGAATACGGTATTTTACTGATGCACGATTTTATGTACGCATGTGCTTTTTATCCCGACCAGAAGGATTCGTTCCTTTACGAAGCAGAACGCGAGGCAGAATATCAGACCAAGCGTCTGGCGCATTATCCCTGTATGGCAGTCTGGACCGGAAACAACGAAATCGCCGAGTCCTACACCGACTGGTTCCCGGGAATGCTGCAGCCCGAACGCTACTGGGGCGATCAGATTTTCAACTACATCCAGCCCCGCGCAGTCCAGCACAATAGCCCGCTGATTCCCTACATGCCCTCCACCCCGTACTTTGGAGAACGTTCCAATACCACTGAAGAGGGAGACGTCCATGCATGGACTTATTTTGGACGCGATTCCAAGACGAGATTCAAATTCTCTTACGAACTGGAAGCTTTTGATCGATTCCCGGCGCGTTTTTCCAGCGAATACGGATTTTTCGGTGCACAGATGGAAAGCACCGTCCGCCGGTATCTCGACGGTGAGGAAATGACTTTCGATAATCCGATCTGGAAGCACCACGGAGAGTTTGATCGCAAGCGCAAGGCTATCGATGATGTAATCAACCGCCATCTGACTGAATTTTCCACGCTGGACGAACGTAGCTATCTGCTTTACAGCGGTATCATGCAGGGACTTTTATATGCCGAAATGGCAGAGGCGCTCCGCCAGAAATCCTATGGTGCCGGCGATCTGATCTGGATGTACAACGACTGCTGGCCGGAAACCGGTTGGACCATTATCGATTACTATCTGACCAGAAAGGTTTCGTTCTACTTCTTAAAACGCGCTTTTGATACGAAAAAACTGATTATCCGGAAGGCAGACGGCGGCGCGGTTGTAACCGTCATCAACGAAACCCCTAATGAAATCCGGACAACTATCTGCATCGGCACACAGACCTTTGATGGCGCACACAATGATGTTCTCCTGACAAAGGATCTGACCGTCGCTCCGCATTCCTGGCAGCAATTCCATGTGGACGCTGCAGAGCCTGCCGCAGACGGATATTTCGTTGTAAGTGCAGACGGCTTTGAAACAGCTGACAGCCTGCGCGCTTATTATCGCGAATACACCATTTCGGAAAGCGATGCGGTGATCGAATCCGTTGAAAAAGACGGCAGCGATCTGCTCGTAACCGTCCGTGCAAACGTATTTACACCGTTCGCTTATCTGATGACAAGCGACGACAGAGTACATTACAGTGATAACTACTTCAAGCTCTATCCCGGAGAGGCAAAAACGATCCGCGTAGAAAACTGTGACGAGACACCTACACTGTACACAGCTGCGACAATGCACGCGTAAATTTGTATATACCTGTTATGCGCATGCGTAAAAAGATTCACAAAAGGATCTTTCGCGCATGCGTTTCATATTGAGTGGGCATCGTCCTGCGCAATGTCAAAAGAAAGGGGCCTTATGTCACATACGATTATTGACCTGCCGCCTGTCGGAGACGACGGCAGGCTTTACCGCGATACCGCTTTAAATTTCGTGGAATCCCTGATTCCGAATCCGTGGAACAGCTGTCACGCGCCAGATCTTTTAGAGCTTGAAAATGGCGATCTGCTTTGCTGCTGGTTTGCAGGCTCCTGTGAAGGAAACGCGGACGTCAGCATCGCTGTGTCACGTCTGTCAGAGGACAGTTCCCAGTGGGAAACACCGGTAATTGTTTCCGATGATCCAACCCGCAGCGAGCAGAATCCTTCCCTCTTCCTGCATCCAAACGGAGAAATCTGGCTGATGTATACCGCACAGGTTTCCCGTGATCCCAACAATCCAACCTCTGACAATTTACAGGGAACTGCTGAAATCCGCCGGAAAATTTCCCGCGATAACGGACACACCTGGGGACCGACCGAGACAATGTTTTCCGCTCCCGGCTCCTTCTGCCGACAAAAGATTCAGATTCTGTCCAACGGACGTTTTATTTTCAACAATTTCCGCTGTGCGATCAACGATTCCTGCATGGGAGACGATTACACCGTCCTGCAGCTTTCAGATGACCAGGGCAAAACCTGGCGCAGCGTCATGATGCCCGGCAGCCGCGGGCGCGTACACGGCAATATCGTGGAGCTTTCTCCCGGAAATCTGATCTGCCTGCTGCGCAGCCGCTCTGCTGACCATATTTACCGTTCGGAATCCCATGATAACGGCGAGACCTGGAGCGTGCCGGAGCCTACTGTGCTGCGCAACAACAACGCAAGCATTACCGCAATCCGTCTTCAAAGCGGCGCAGTCTGCGTTGTATACAATGACGTCGCCTTCAATGACGAGCCCGAGCGCACCGTCTGGCCCGACCAGCGCTGTCCTGTCGTACTCGCCATTTCCGAGGACGGAGGAAAAACCTGGCCCTGGCGGCGTATCATCGAACACGGCGAGGGCTTTATCGGTCCGTGGAACGACGTCAACAACCGCCGTTACGAATATCCCTGCCTGATTCAGGGAAAAGATGGCAGGATTCATGTCGCTTATGCGTGGGGCTATCGTAAGCGTATTAAATATCTGTGCATGGATGAAGCATGGATCCGAGGAGAAAAACTTTGTAAAGGCGTTGGCGGGGACGAGACTCTGACCTGCAAAAGATAAAGGAAGAAAAACCGGCAGACAGCAAAGCTTTGATCGCTTCGCTGCTGCCGGTTTTTCTATGTCCTGCGTGGACAGTGTTATACAAACCGATATTCTGTTACGGTGTGATACGGTCTGTCAGGTCCGAATACCGAAGAAGGAAACTGCGGTTTGTTCGGTGTATCCGGATAGAACTGGGTTTCCAGTGCCAGGCCCGCTCTGTAGCCGTAGGTTTTCCCATCCTTTGCGGCTTCAAGATCCCTGGAGTTGCCCGAATAGAACTGAACGCCCGGAAGATCTGTATAAACCTCCATCGTGCGTGATTTATCGGAGCTCTTGACAACTGCAATTTTACGAACCTGCCCGGTGTAATTGTCCAGAACCCAGTTATGGTCATATCCGCCTGCCATTTTAAGCTGGTCAAAGTCTGCATCGATCCGTTCGCCGATCAGATGCGGCTCTGTGAAGTCCATCGGTGTACCTTCTACGCGTAAAATATCTCCATTCGGAATCGCTTTTGCATCGGCCGGAGTATACGCATGAGAAAACAACTGCAGCTCATGGTCGGTAATCTGTCCGGCACCGTGTCCATCCAGATTGAAATAGCAATGGTTTGTCAGGTTAAGAATCGTATCTGCATCGCTTACCACATCATAGGTAATGCGCAGTCCGTTCTCCTCCGTCAGCTCATACAGAACCGAAAAGTCCCTGTTTCCGCCAAAGCCAAGTTCCCCATCTTTCATAGACATCGTGAATAAAATGCCGTTTTCTTTTTCTTCGGCATCCCAGATCCGCTTATGCCCACCCAGAGCTCTGTGACTGTGCAGGTTATTGCCGTTGTCGTTGACAGACAGCTCGTAGGTTTTTCCTTCGAGGGTGAATTTTGCACCGCCGATCCGGTTCGCATTCGGCGCAACGACTGCACCATAAAATTTACCGTTTTCCAGATATTGCTCCAACCTGTCATAACCAAGTGCAACGTCTGCAAAATTTCCGTTATGATCCGGCGCCCAGATGCGGATGATCAGCGCACCGAAGCTGCTGACCGTCACCTTCATACCATGACTGTTTTCCAGTGTATACAAATACACCTCTCTGCCGTTTACTTCCCCGAATAACTCTTTTTTCATAGGTTCGTCCATCTCTTTCGTCTGAAAATTTTGTCTGTTACAGCTCAGTACGCCCCTCCAGCGCACGAAGCAGTGTTACTTCATCAATGTATTCCAGATCGCCGCCTACCGGTACGCCGCTCGCGATTCTCGTCACACGGATTCCTGTAGGTTTAATCAGCTTGCCGATGTACATCGCCGTCGTCTCACCCTCAAGGCTGGAGTTGGTTGCGATAATGACTTCTTTTACCTCCGGCTCTCTACTCAGGCGCTCCATCAGCTCTTTTAATTTGATATCATGGGGTCCCACGCCCAGCATCGGGGAAATCGCCCCGTGCAGCACATGATAGACTCCTTTGTATTTTCCGGTTTTTTCGTAGGCAGCCAGATCCCGGCTGTTCTCCACAACCATAATCGTCGAATGGTCCCGCTCTGTGTTGGCACAGATCGGGCAAAGCTCGTTATCGGTCAGGGTAAAACATTCCTTACAATAGCGAACATTCTGCCGAGCCTGTATCATCGCATTTGCAATCCTGTTCACCTTTGCTTCCGGAAGCCCGATCAGGTGAAACGCCAGACGCTGCGCAGATTTACTGCCAATTCCGGGAAGCCCCGAAAGCTCGTCAATGAGTTTGTTGATATAGCCGCTGTAAAGATCCATATCAGAACGGGAAGCCTCCGCCGAGTCCGCCTGTCATTTTACCCATCAGCTCCTGGCTCGCTTCGTCCGCCTGCTTCATCGCTTCATTCACAGCCGCAACGATCATATCCTGCAGCATTTCCACATCTTCCGGATCTACTGCTTCTTCGGAAATGGTCAGCTTTACCAGCTCCTTTTTGCCGTTTACGACAGCCTCAACCGCGCCGCCGCCGGATTTTGCAGAAAACTCTTTCACCTCGAGTTCCTTCTGTCCTTCTTCCATCTGACGCTGCATGCGCTGTGCCTGCTTCATCAGGTTATTCATGTTGCCGGGCATACCCATGCCGCCCGGAAAACCGCCTCTCTTTGCCATTTTATTGCATCCTTTCTGTTTGTTACTCTTCTTCTATGTCCATATGAATGACCCTTGTCAGGTCTACATAAGAACTTTCCATTTCCTGTTTGCTGCGCACACTGCGGACTTCAACCTCGATCTGCTTGCCCGTCAGCTCCGCCAACAGTTGTTCCAGTGCGCCCTTATTTGCCGGTTCTTTGGTAAAATAATCGGACGCCAGCCCGTCTTCCACCACAAGCAACAGCCGATTGTCACCGCCAAGGCTTAGGCGCGCATTTTTGAGATACGACTTCATCGGCTGCTGTGCACTTCCTGCAACCCGCGGCCACTTGGCTACGATTTCTTTGATTTCCTCGGGAACTGCCTTGGGCAGCTCTGCCTTTCTGACCGGCGCTGCTGCCTGCACTGCGGGCTGTCCTGTCGGCACCGCTGCGACTGCAATCGAGCCGCTTTCGATCTGTTCCACCGTCTGTTCCAGCTTTCGAATCCGTTCCAGAAGTGTATCTTCGTTCGTCTCCATCTCCGGCCTGCACAGCCGAATCAGCGCCATTTCAATCAGGACACGTTTCTGACCCGCATAGCGAATCCTACCGGACAGCTCCGAAAAACACCGGATATCCCGCATGATCGCGTCTACTTCGATCTGCTGCGCTTCTTCTTTCAATCTTGCCAGATTCTCACTGGATATGTCAATCACTTCTTCACAAGAATCCCCGGAAGTTTTCACCAGCAGGAGGTTGCGCAGATACCAGGTAAAATCGGAAACAAACTGGCTCATATCCCGTCCCTGCAGCACGATCTCTTCCAGTACACCGATACAGCCCGCCACATCCCGCACAATCACGCAGCGCAACAGTTTGCTGAACACTGACGTATCCACCGCGCCCAGCACGTCCAGCACCATATCGTAGGTCAGCTCGTGTCCGAAATGGAACGCGAGGCACTGATCCAGAAGGCTCCAGGCATCACGCATCGCACCGTCTGCAGATTTTGCAAGGTATTTTAACGCCTTTTCCTCGATCGGCAGCTCTTCGCCCGCCGCGGCAAGGGCTTCCTTCATGCGCTCTTCGATCTGTTCGACCGTCAGGCGCTTGAAATCATAACGCTGACAGCGGGACAAAATCGTAACCGGAATTTTATTGGCTTCCGTTGTCGCCAGAATAAAGATGACGTAGGACGGCGGCTCCTCCAGGGTTTTTAACAGTGCGTTGAATGCTCCCGCAGAAAGCATATGAACCTCGTCGATGATATAAACGCGGTATTTTCCTTCCGTCGGGGAATATGCCACTTCGTTCACAATTTCACGAATATTATCGACGCCGTTATTAGATGCCGCATCTATTTCTACTACATTCATGCTTCTGCCTTCTGCAATCGCCTTACAGGATGCGCACTCCCCGCAGGGGCTTCCGTCCACGGGATGCTCGCAGTTGACACTTTTTGCAAAAAGCTTCGCAATACTCGTTTTACCGGTACCTCTTGTACCGCAGAATAAATAGGCATGACCGATACGATCCGACCGGATCTGGTTTTTCAGTGTTGTGACAATCGCATCCTGTCCCTTGACCTCTTCAAAGGTGGTCGGACGGAACCGTCGATACATCGCCGTGTAGGACATGGACGAACCTCCTTATTCCTTATGTTCTCCGCAAAGCAGACGGCGTCACGCAATATACGCGGCGCCGTCCGTTGTCTTTTAATCTCCGAAGCTGATGCCCATCATCTTCGCCTCTCTGACGATGGATGCGTTGGGATCGAGCATTTTTAACTTACCTGCCACCTCTTCCAGCGGAACCTTGACGATTTCACGGTGCTTGTAGCCCACCATAAAGCCGTATTCCCCGGCAAGAATCATCCTGCCTGCTTCTGATCCGAGCCGGCTGGCGAATACGCGGTCATATGCACAGGGGCTTCCGCCTCTCTGGGTATGTCCGGGCACGGTTACACGAACCTCCATGCCGCTCTTTTCCTGAATCTGCTCTGCGATCTCGTAGGAAACCGAAGGATATTTATAGTTTTCCAGTTTTTTCTTATATTCTTTTTTCGACAGCTTGGCGTCCTCTTTGGAGATCGCGCCCTCTGCAACTGCCAGAATTGTAAATCTGCTGCCGCGGTTATGCCGTTCGTTGATTTTTTCCACAATCTTGTCGATATCGTAAGGAATTTCCGGGACCAGAATGATGTCCGCGCCGCCCGCGATACCGGCATTTAAGGTCAGCCAGCCAACCTTGTGTCCCATAACTTCTACGATAAATACGCGTCCATGGGATGCCGCCGTCGTATGGATGCAATCCAGCGCGTCTGTTGCAATGTTGACCGCGCTCTGGAAGCCAAAGGTCATATCCGTTCCCCAGAGATCGTTGTCGATGGTCTTGGGCAGCGTTACAATGTTCAGGCCTTCCTGACGCAGCAGGTTCGCTGTCTTATGTGTGCCGTTGCCGCCGAGAATTACCAGGCAGTCCAGCTGCAGCTTATAATAGGTCTGTTTCATCGCCGCCACTTTGTCGACACCGTCTGCGCCGGGCTCACGGATCAGCTTGTAAGGAGTACGGCTGCTGCCAAGGATTGTGCCGCCCTTTGTCAGAATACCCGAAAAATCGTCATACGTCATCAGACGGAACTTTCCGTAGATCAGTCCCTGATAACCGTCCTGAAAGCCATAGATTTCAACGTCTTCCGTGCTGTTATAAAGCACCTTTGCCACGCCTCTCATCGCTGCATTCAGTGCCTGACAGTCGCCGCCGCTGGTCAGCATACCTATTCTCTTCATCCCAAAGTCCTCCTTCTCTGTGCTGCGCCCTCTGCAGCCATCATTTATCTAGAATTATATAATATTTTAAAAATATGTACAAGGGACTGTAAAATTTTCGCTTGCATATTAGAGGTTTTTCGGATAGAATGGTGATGTTGTAAAAATAGATGGAGAAGTACCCAAGTGGCTGAAGGGTCCGGCTTCGAACACCGGTAGGCTGTAACAGGCGCGAGGGTTCAAATCCCTCCTTCTCCGTACTATGGGGCTGGGTTCGTTTTATGAACCCGGCCCTTTTGCGCACCCTTGCCACCCGGCAGGCATACTCTAATAGCAAATCACCTGCCGCCAAAGCCGATTCTTATGACTTTCTTATGGATAATCCCCGAAGCCGCGTTTCTCGCCCTCTCCCTTTCCCTGGATACATTTGTCGCCGGGCTTTCCTACGGAAGCAGCAAAATCCGTCTTCCCCTGATCTGCGCTGTCACTGTCAGCCTGGTCTGCTCGGGCGTCCTCTGCCTTTCCATGCTTGCCGGATCCCTTGTCCGTCCATTTCTTTCCCCTATCGCAGCCCGACTGATCTGCTTTTTCCTGCTTGTCTGCATGGGCGCCCTTCGGATTCTCGATCAAGCAATCAAATCCTTTCTGTGCCGTCACGATGGCTTTTCCAGAAATTTCATGTTCCGCGCCCTGCATTTCCAGTTTTTTCTCTCCGTCTACGCCGATCCCTGCAAGGCGGATGCCGACGCCTCCAAGAGCCTTTCTGTCCCGGAATCCGTCTGTCTTGCCCTCGCGATGTCCTTAGACGGTGCTGCGGCAGGCTTCGGTGCAGCCCTCGGGAATCTAAATCCTGTTGCCGTTCTCTTCTTTTCTCTCCTATTCGGATTTGCAGCAATACAAGGCGGCTTCCTGCTTGGAAACCGCCTTGCACAAAAAACTCATTTTCCTGTTGACTGGCTCTCCGGAGCCCTGCTGATTCTGTTGGCATTTCTGCGGCTGATCTGAAGCAGAGAGCGCAACCGAAGCGCCGAATGCCGCACGTTTGTGCATTCTCTTACTTTCCTGATAAATAAACCGCACAGGATGCGCCCGGCAGGATAATTTCGTCTTTACGGATCAGTTCTTTTCCATTCCAGGCAAAAATAACCAGCGTGCCTTCTTTATTGCATGCATTGACGATCAGATCCGTCCCCGGAATCTGCAGAAGATGCCGAGGCCAGTTGCCCGTTGCCCATTCGCCGAGGTAACGCAGCTTTCCGTCTGTCGAAAATGCAGACAACGTATTCGCGCCGCGGTTGCAGACAATCACCGTCTTCTCATCCGCCATGCAGATTGTTCCCGGATAGTTTGTTCCGTCAAATCTGCTCGTCTTTACACACTCGCTACAGCCACCGTTTTCCCAGCGGCGCAGCGTGCCTCCCAGCTCCTGAGCGCTGAGCAGCTTTCCGGATTCTTTCTCCGGCAGCAGCTGACGCGGTCCCTCACCGGTCGGTAAAACCAGCGCTTCCAGTTCTTTTTCCGGCAGTCCGTCTTTTAACTCATAACGGTAAATCCGGTCACAGCCAAGATCTGCAAGGTACAGAATGTTATCCTGCTCGCTGACCCAGTGTGCGTGCGGGCAGATTTTTTCTGTCTGTGCATCGATCACGCCAGCACCCGGACTGCGATGCCAACGGATTTTTTCGAGATCATAATCCACTGCAAAGAAATCCCCGGTTCCATAGCAGCTCGCATACAATGCCTTTTTCCCGGCATACAGATGGCACAGTTCTCCACCCGGAAGGAAAATCTTTTTGCCGGTCGGGACAGGAATCCCATCTTCCGAAAGGCGGTACTGATAAATGTAAGCGTGTTTTTCTCCGACCAGTTCCGCAACTGTATACAGGAAGCCTCCATGCAGCAGGCTAAAGGACGGACTGTCTCCCTGCCGGATTCCGCCGGTTATTTCTGTATGCACTTCCCCGGTTTCCGTATTTTCAAAAAGCTTTACCGCAAGCAGGTCACTGCCCGTTTCTGCACCGTAACCGCTGCAAAGCAGCATGATTTTCTGTTCCATGGTTCCTCCGTCAGGTCAGATCCTGATCGATGTCAAGCCACCAGCGCAGGACATCCTGAATCTTTGCATCCCAGTATTTCCACTGATGATCGCCGCTGGATTCTTCCAGCTTCATCTCGTAGCCAAGCTCTTTCATATATTCCCATGCTCTCTTATTTCCCTCGTACAGGAAATCCTCCGTACCGCACCAGCTGTAGAGTCTGGGAATCGGTTTTCCGGAGGTCTTGAGCTTCTTTGCAAGTGCCATCAGATCGTTATCAGAGCCTTCCAGCTGTTCCAGAGAACCATAAATTCCTCTGAACAGAGCTGCATCCCGGCTATCGCCCTCCAGATGTCTTCCAACATCCTCAATAATATCCAGACAGCCGGACAGAGATGCTGCTGCTCCAAATGTCTCACTTGCACCAAGACCAAGCTTCCATGCACCGTAGCCACCCATCGACAGGCCTGCTGCCAGATTGTCTTCTTTTTTATCCGACATCTGCGGGAAAAATTCTCTGCAGATTTTGGGCAGTTCCTCGGAAATATAGGTCCAATAACGCATTCCATAGGTTGTATCTGTATAAAATGCAAGATGTGTGGTGGGCATAACAACTGCAATGCCAAGCTGGCTCACATAACGCTCAATAGAGGTTCTGCGCTGCCAGATTGTCTGATCGTCGCTCATTCCATGCAGAAGATACATGGTTTTTAACTTTCCTTCCGCACCTTTTCCCTCCATTCCGATCTGTCCGTTTGTCTGCTGCGGCAGAATCACGTCCGCTGACGTACACATCCCCAGTACATCAGAAAAGAAATCCACATGTAAAAGTGCCATTTTTATCCTCCTCTTTTTGCCCTTTCAGGGTTATTCTCATGTTATCATTATCTTCTTCCCTCCAACTTTCGTCAAGATAGTTTCGAGAAGCGACTTTTTTAAAAAAAGATTGACAAATTCTGGCAATTCCATGTACAATAGAGCACGGATTTCGGAGAATTCCGTATTCCCGCCCAGATAGCTCAGTTGGTAGAGCAGAGGACTGAAAATCCTCGTGTCACTGGTTCGATTCCGGTTCTGGGCATTTTTTATTTGAATTTTAAAAAGGTTTCAACTCTGTACGGAGCTGAAACCTTTTTTGGTGGGTGAAGCATTTTCTATGGAAAAGGACAACAAGTACTCCGTCTCGACTGTGTTTTCATTGAGCAACCGAATTACTTCGCCTTCAAAACCTTCATAATACACCGGAAATGCCAGACCACTAATTCCGCTGATGCTCTCACTGTTTTTTTTCTGTTTTTTTCTCCAATATTTTTATTGAATTCAGGTAATCTTCTTCCACCGTGCTTAGTGTTCGCGCTTTATATTTTTTATATTCATCCATTGCTTTATCAACAGCCTGCTTGTGCGATATACTTCCGTTTCCTTGTAAAAGCTGTTCACCACTCATTGTCAGAATCCTATCTAAATGTTCTGCCCAGTCCCTCATTGTCATAGCCTGTTCTCGTTCTGCCTGACGTTCTGCAAAATCAAGATATCCCGATACCAGCTGTCCCATTGCACGCAATTCTTTTTCAGATAAATAATTCTTGGCAACTACAGCTTCCTTTAAGGTTGGCTGATTGCCTTTAAAAGTAGTAAGTCCCATAAATTCTTTTTCTGCATCGGCTCTGGTATAAATTACTTCTGCTGCAGTTTGTCCATGAATTGCGTAATGAATTTTGTTTTGCACTTTTTTGAAAAATGCAATGGATATTTCCGCTTTCGGATCATAATCTATGCTCGTTGCATAAATTTCCAGAACCTGACGATAAAATACCTTCTCGGATGCACGAATATCACGAATTCTATCCAACAATTCTTTGAAATATCCACCGCCACCTAGATTTTTCAAACGATCATCATCAAGTACAAAACCTTTTCTCATGTATTCTTTTAAAATTCCGGTTGCCCAGATTCTAAACTGTGTTCCTCGTTTTGATTTTACACGATAGCCAACAGAAATAATAACATCAAGATTATAATAGTCTACATTGTAAACTTTTCCATCAGAAGCAGTTGTTGCAAATTTTGCAACAACTGAATCTCTCTGTAATTCGCCTTCTGTAAATATATTTTTTATATGTCTGGAAATGGTTGATTTATCTCGCTCGAACAATTTTGCCATCTGATCAATAGAGAGCCAGACCGTATCCTCATCAAACGTCGTCTCAATTTTAGCTAATCCATCTTCTGTTGTATAAATGATCATATTGGATTTTTGATTCATCTCATCGTTATTCATCACATTTACACTCCATTTCTAATTGAGCAGCACCCTGCTGCACTTTTCCTATGTATCCTCTATGTCAAAAACATCTTTTAACATAGAGTTTGGACACTATTTACACGATTATTATATCAGTTATTTTTCATTTTTTCAATAGTGCCAATGAGATCTTTAGAATTGAATTTTCCATATTCTTTATGTGCGTGATCGTACATCTTTTGAATATCCTCCGGCAACTTATCCGGTATCATACTATGTACCCGATCTTCGTTGCCGTCCTGCAAGGCTTGTTCATAATACAAGCACTTGAATTTAATCATATCCAACACACGACTTAAATGTTCAATTTCAGCTTCCACTGTTTTCTTTTGTTTCTCAAACAGTTCTTTTCGTTGAGGATAAGTAACTGCTCCCTCCACACACCAGTCCATAAACTGCTTAATATCCTTGATTTCCAGACCGGAGCGTTTCAGGCACTCAATTACACGTAATGTTTCAATCTCTTTCTCACTGAATTTACGGATGCCGGAAATTCTTTCCATTCCCGGAAAAAGCCCCTGCTTGTCATAATAGCGCAAAGTTGAAATCGGAAGTCCAAACATTTCCGAAACCTGTCCAATCGTATACATGTATGCCTCCACAAAAAGTTAACAAATTTATTTTACAAACCCATTGACCTAAAGTTAGGTTTATGTTTTATCATTAGTATAGCAGTTATACAGAAAGATTGCAATGGCTAACATGGATTATGAAAAAAGTTATATCGTTGTTACTCATACTTTTCATGTGTTTTGCCTTATCTGCCTGCAATAGCAGTCAGAATGCCGAAACAACAGAAACTACCGGGTATACCGTTTCAGAAGAAAGTAATGCCGCAGAAGAAGAAAGTAGCAGCACACAACAAGATGAGAATGGAGATACAGAAACTATGAAAGTTCTAGTAGCATACTTTTCCCGCACTGGTGAAAATTATGGTGTCGGGCATATTGAAAAAAGGAAACACTCACATAATAGCAGATATGATTGCAGAACAGGTCGATGCTGACCTATTCGAAATCAGCACCGTTGTGCCATATCCCGATG
>OKRY01001691.1_pt1 | contig 17888 bp, 14 predicted proteins | sample 1601121 | NCBI WGS metagenome assembly OKRY01 (sample SAMEA3541546, study PRJEB24748) | human gut metagenome | biome: human gut; feature: human-associated habitat; material: faeces | place: China | collected 2012
ACCAACATCTTTATCTGTCTCCTTGAACTTATGTCCTTTGGCGCTCTTGCCATTTTCCACCTGAGGCATACTGCCATCATCCGGTGTTTCCGGTGTCACCATACCCTCTGTATAATAGAATTTATAATACTCTTTCTCATTTGGAAGGGCATTGCTCTGTGTGGTATATGTGTTAAATGCATATTTTTTATTAATCGTGCCTGCTTTGCCAAAGAATGAGTTGATTCCAATTCCCACATGGCGGGACGCATCGCTGACAACACGAACTTTTACGCGGATTCCTTTATAATCACCCAATTTCTTTGCTGATATGCCTGTCAATTTTTCAAGGTCAACGGTAAATACCGGGCAAAAACTATAGAACTTTGGTATAACCTGAAGGACTTTGTTATTTGCATTTTCCGGATCTGTAATAACCTTCATTGTCTCTCCTTTTGCGAGATAATGTGCCGGTTCGTTTCCACCACTGGTAAGTCCCTCACCAAGTGTGTAATTTCCCCAATCCGTTCCTGCTGTGTAACTTTCAAAGTTTTCGACCATCTGAGACTGATATACAGCCTTTTTCTTTACTACTTTCTGTTTCACGGTAATTTTGCATTTCAGCTTCTTCTTACCGATTTTGGCAGTAATCACAGTCTTACCTTTTTTCTTTGCTTTTACAACACCCTTTTTCGTTACGGATGCAACTGCTTTTTTAGAAGATGACCATTTGACTTTTTTCTTTGTGTTTTTCACTTTCAACGTCAGTTTTTTGCCAACATATAACGTTGCCTTTGTCTTATTTAATTTCATCTTCTTTTTGGCTGCCTGCCCCTCTGCTGGTGCAATCAAAAGTGTGCACGCAAGCGTCAGAGATAACACTGCTGCCATCGTTTGTTTCATTTCCCTCATAACGAAACCTCCTCCAATTTTTGATAGTTTAATTATAAGAAGATATGTTGAAAAAATCAACCGGAATTATAATTGAGTTTGTGGCAAGTGTTCGTTAGCACATTTTTTGTTTTCCGTAATTTCGTAGAAAAGCTTTGCGTCTCGTGGGCGCTCCCGCTTATTGAGTGCGTAGCGGTATGGGCGCTTATGCTGTCGCATATACAAGCACCTCATACCGACGTACTCAAAACCCACTCGTCACAAAGTTTTTCTACGGAATTACTGGAATCCAAATAAACTGACACATAACATTTGCCACAATCCAATTATTTAAAAATCCGCTTTTTATACCTTCTTTACAGCCGTTTAACTTTTTTGATATTAAAAAAGGTCCTCTCTCCTACTAAGAAAGGACCTTATATCGGCGTGACGGGATTCGAACCCACGGCCTCTTCGTCCCGAACGAAGCGCTCTACCAAACTGAGCCACACGCCGAACAACAAAATATATTTTACTACGAAAATTGCATTTATGCAAGTAAAATTTTTGTCGTTTTTGTATTGGCAACAAAAACCCCCATGAGCGGCCACTCATGGGGGTTTTGTCGTAACTTAACGATTAATACTTATTACTTTTGCCTAATCACAGTATATCAGATTTTTGGCAAAATACAACACTTTTAAGTATATTTATCATAAAAATTTAAACATCCCAAGCCGCCATATCTCCTGAAAAACTTTAGTGGCTGCCATGCATAGGAATACGCGGGTATCCGGCATGCGTCGTGTGCATGCCGATACCCCTGCGCATTCCTCAAGCGAAAGCGTGCATGGTGCCACTAATTTTTTTCTTTTTATTTTAAGACCATCCTTCTAAAGTTCTTCTTACCTTTTTTCAGCACCACACCATCACCGGCTAATTTCCCGCCGTCAATCTGTGCATGAATGTCAGTAATTTTTTCACCATCAATGGCAACACCACCCTGCTGAACGGCACGGCGCGCTTCCGAATTGGATGGCACCATTCCGGATTTATTCAACAGATTAAGAATACCGATTGTGCCATTTTCCAAATCTTCATCAGTTAATTCTACGGTAGGCATTTCTGCCGCGTTTCCGCTGCTAAACAGTGCTTTTGCGCTCTCCTGTGATTTCATGGCCTCTTCTTCTCCGTGAACCAGTTTGGTAAGCTCAAATGCAAGAATTTCTTTTGCTTTATCCAGATCGTATTCTACTTCTGCTTCCTCGTTATACCATGGCATTTTATCGCACACGCTGTATGCCGGGGTTCCGTAACCATTCAGGACATTCTGGATCATTTCTTCACGGTCAATGCCGATATTGATCGCACGTCTTACTTCCACATCGCTGGTGAAGTCATTTCCATAAGTTACTCCATCAATTTCCTCTGCTGCAGTTGCCGGAAGGTTGAATCCGCGGTTATCTACTGTCTGCACGCTGAACAGATCATATCCGTCAACCGTCATATCTGAATAAGATGCCGCCGTATGTGCCACGTCTACCGTGCCGGACTGAGCTGCTGCCAGTGCTGCATCTTCTTCCATGAAAAGAACGGTTACTTTTTTCATTTTTGGTGCTTCGCCGTAGTAGTCCGGATTCGCCTCAAAAATAACCTGCTGTCCTTTGTCCCACTGTTTCATGATATAACGTCCGGAACCGATCGGATCCTGTCCGTAATTCTCATCATAAGCATGTTCCGGAACGATTCCTACAATTGCCATTGTATATGGCCAGACTGCAAATGGTGTGTTCATGTGAAATTCAACCGTTGTATCATCCACAGCCACTGCTTCTTTCACTAAGTGCCTCTGGATAAGGCACCGTCGTGGCTGAATTATCAAAATAAATCATGATTTTTCCTCGATTTTTATTTACTATTTATTATAGCATAATTTTTTTAGCAATTTTTGCGAGAAAATCATATAATAGAAAGTACGAAATATTTTTAAGGAGAGCATCATGTCTGAAAATTACTCACGCCGTAATCATTCATCAAAAGAAGAAAAAAAATCTGCCCCAAAGGTGACTGAACACGTTACAAAAGGCTTCACTGCCTTCCAAAAAGTCCTTACTGCCGTCGGGACAATTTTGTCAATCATCGTGGCTTCAATCACCATCATGAATTTCACAGCCTCTAAAAATAAGGACACTTCTGATTCATCAGCCAATCAATCAACTGTAGTCATCAAAGAAGGCAATAATAAGACTCAAGAATCAAGTGCTGCCTCATCTAGTTATGGCAATGCGACTGATTCAGAAACAGAAACAAGTAGCCAAGCAGGAACTCACACCTATTCGTCATCTGCAGATACAACAACGGGTGGCAATACGACTACCTCTTCATCAGCAGCTACTGCAGACACAACATCTGGCAATGCGACTACTGGTGGCGCAACAACTGGTGACGCCGCTTCTAACTAAGACATGTAAAAGGCTAGGAAACCCTGCCTTTTTTCTATAATCCTATGAACTATACAGAAACTCTAAATTTTATCCATTCTTTCAAGGGCAATGGCCGTCGCCCTCAACTCGAACGTATGCGTTGGCTCTTGAAACAAGCTGGAGATCCCCAGTCTCACTATCCAACGGTACATATTGTCGGGACCAACGGTAAGGGGTCAACAACTAGCTACCTACAAAATATCCTAACAAAGTCAGGCTATCGGGTCGGGACTTTCACCTCCCCTTATATTACTCGCTTCAACGAACGTATTAGTATTAACGGCACAGAAATTCCTGATAAGGATTTGATTAGCCTTGTCGCGAAAGCTCAAGTCCTTCTCAATGATTTAGAAGAGCACACTGATTTTGAGCGACCAACAGAATTTGAATTGGTCACCTTACTCATGTTCCTCTACTTCAACCTAAAACAGGTTGATATTGCCATCATTGAAGCTGGAATTGGGGGACGACTTGATTCGACCAATGTTCTTTCGCCAGAGCTTGTCATCTGTACTTCAATTGGCTTTGATCACACTGAGACCTTGGGCAATAGCCTTTTGGACATTGCCAATCATAAGGCAGGCGTCATGCGAGAAAACACACCTATCTTACTTGGTCGTGTCTCTGCAGAAGTTGAACATTTCTTCAACCAAAAATCACATGACCTACAAGCTCCTTTAGCCATCATTGATAGGGAAATTCAGCTGCTTCCGAAAGACAATCGAACGATCCAAATTTCTTATGACCATTGGGAAAGTCCAAATCTTAAACTTCCAATGTTAGGACAGCATCAAGAAAACAATGCTGGGCTAGCTGTCACTGCTGCCCATCTCCTAGCTCAAACATTTCCAAAGATTACCGATAAGAGCATCCAAGAGGGGATTGAAGAGACGCATTGGCCTGGTCGTAGTGAGTGGATAGGAAATAACATTTATCTAGATGGTGCTCATAATCCTCAAGGAATTGCCAGCTTAAAGCAGGTACTAAAAGATAACTTCGCTAATCGTAGGGTACATATCCTCTTTGCAGGACTTAGACGAAAGCCTTTGGCAGACTTACTAGAGGAATTGAAAGATTATGATATAACGGTAACCAGCTTTGACTTTTTTGAGGCACTCCCCTTGGATGACTATCCCAAAGACTTCAAACGTGCAGCCGACTATAGAGACTGGCTAGCACAAGCTGAATCAGCAAATTCTGATGACCTATTTGTTGTCACTGGATCTCTTTACTTTATATCAGCAGTAAGAAACTACTTAATTAAATAAAATAAGGCCTGAAGGCCTTTTTTATTTAGACAGTCTATAGCTTTACACAAAGTGTAGGCTGCTATTTGAACACAAAGAAAAGTCTGAAACTCTCAGTTAACAGACTTCACTTTTCTATCGCATCGTTACAAATTCTTCTGAACCTGTTGGATGAATGGTTTCCATGGCCAAAAAGGCTATGGAAATTCGCAAGGGAATCCCTTGCGATTACTTTCAATTGAAGCCATTCAGACACAAAGAAAAGTCTGAAACTCTCAGTTAACAGACTTTACTTTTCTATCGCATCGTTACAAATTCTTCTGAACCTGTTGGATGAATGGCAACTGTATTATCAAAATCAGCCTTAGTTGCTCCCATCTTAATAGCCACAGAGAAACCTTGAATCATCTCATCAACACCATAGCCAATACCGTGAAGACCAATGATTTTTTCATCCTCACCAAGCGTTACTAATTTCATGGTTGAAGGCTGACGATTGTCTCCAAGGGCCGTATACATTGGTGTGAAACTAGATTTATAAACCTTAATATTCTCTGCACCATACTTAGCGATTGCTTTTTCTTCAGTCAAGCCAACAGAACCAATAACTGGATGGCTAAAGACCACAGTGGCTACATCAGTGTAATCAAGCTTAGCATCAGCTTTATTGTTGAAGAGTCGCTCTGACAATTGACGTCCAGCCTTGACTGCAACTGGTGTCAAATCAAGTTTACCAGTCACATCGCCAAGGGCATAGATTCCAGGAACAGATGTATTTTCAAACTCATCCGAATAGATTGTTCCTTTTTCAGTCAATTTAACACCTGTCTTTTCAAGACCAAAACCAGAAGTGTTGGCTGCGCGTCCAATAGCCCAGATTAAGCAATCAACTGTAATCGTCTCTCCATTATCAAAACTAATGGTTAAGGAATCATCTGCATTCTTCACTACCTCTGTCGCATTAGCATGCGTATGGAGGGTTGGACCAGATTTAGCCATTTCATCAACTAAAACATCAACGATATCCTTGTCAAAGGTACGCAATGGACGATCTTTACGCACAAAGAGGTGTGTATCACTTCCAAGAGCATTGAGAACACCAGCAACCTCAACGGCGATGTAGCCAGCACCAATAACAGCTGTACGTTTTGGCACCTCATCTAGTTCAAAGAAACCATCTGAGGTAATCCCGTATTCACTACCTGGGATGTTTGGATAAAGGGCGTGACCACCAGTCGCAATAAGGATATGGGGTGCTGTATAACGCTCACCCGCTACTTCAACCGTATGAGGGTCAACAAATCTTGCATACTCGTATACACGTTCAACGCCATTGCTATCAAAACCACGCTCATAAGAACCATGGATACGGTCGATATAAGCCTGACGATTGGCCTTAAGCGTTGCAAAATCAAACTTATTAATCGTCACATCAAAACCGTACTCACCTGCATAACGGTGAAGGGTTTCAGCAACCTGAGCACCATACCACATGACCTTTTTAGGCACACAACCTACATTGACACAGGTACCACCGACCTCTTTTCCTTCAAAGAGAATAACCTTAGCACCATGCATGGCAGCACGATTGGCACTGGCAATACCACCAGAACCACCACCAATGACAATATAATCGTATTCTTTTACCATATTTTACCTCTTATGTTTCTTTATACAGCGTATTAGCTACTAGATAAGCCATTTCTGCCTATACTTTATCATAAAATAGGTACCCTGACAAAAATCTGCTACGACAGTACTTTGGGTAAACTAAAAGCACCTTTAGGCGCTCTCGTAAATTAAATATTATTGTGCTACCACAGATACTACATAAACAAAGCTATCCGCCCCTTCTCGTAACACTAGCGTGGCACTGTCTGCATTCTTCAAAGATTCTCCTACACTTTTTGTTGTTCGTAATTGAAAATCTCCTACTTTTCCATCAGGATCCGCACCACTTATAAATATATTGTAGTAAGTCCTATCAGCATTCATTCCCCAGTCATCCTTGGAAACCAAAGATGCCGTAATTTTATATTTCTTATTAGTTTCTAACTGTCCCAAATCAAAACTGCTAGTAAATTCATCAGCAGATAACTCAGTTATGTCATTTAAAGATGAGCTAGGCGATGTAATTGAAGAGGAACTAGAACTACTAGTCAAACCTGAGGATGAACTAGTGCTACTGGTCAAACTTGAAGAGGAAGTAGAGCTTTGGGACAAACTTGAAGAGGAACTACGAGCTGAAGTGGAATTTTCACTTCCTACTAAATACTCATCGTTGACAGATATTAGACTCGATTCTTCACCATGCCGTTCCGCAGAAAGTCCTGTTAATATACCAATAATTCTGGCAAAAATCGTGAGCATAACAAAAACCAATACAACGAACTTCCACCAACTTATTTGATTATTTTTATTTGGTTTTATCATAAACCTCCAGAAGGAATCAAACACCTTTTTAAATGACCTAAAGAACTTATAAATAGGTGATTGTTTCTGATTATTTTTCAAAATATTCTCCTTAAATTATATTTTAAGATATATTATAACATAAACATTTTGTTGAATTATCTAAAAATATAAGAAAAACTTTTACAAAATTTTATTCAACTAAAAAAACAACCCCGTCACAACGAGATTGTTTTGTCATATCTTATTTATCAAGTGGTTTGCGGAGGAATCCGAAGAGGATACCTGATACCACAGCACCAATCAAGATGAAGAGAAGGTAGAGAAGGGCATTTGATGTGAGGGCAATAACGAAGATACCTCCGTGTGGTGCCATCAATTTGATTCCTGCCATACCTACAAGAGCACCTGTAAGAGCTGAACCGACGATAAAGCTTGGGATAGCGCGTGCTGGGTCAGCTGCACCAAATGGGATCGCACCTTCAGTGATGAATGAGAGTCCCATAACGATGTTTGTCAAACCAGAGTTGCGTTCTTCTTCAGTAAATTTATCTTTAAACAAGAGTGTTGCTACAAATACTGCCAACGGAGGAACCATACCAGCCGCCATAACTGCTGCCATAACAACTGAACCACCTGAAGTTACTGTTGCTGCGAGAGTACCTGTACCAAAGACATAAGCTGCTTTGTTGACTGGTCCACCCATATCCACTGCCATCATACCACCAACAAGGAGACCAAGTAGTACGGCTGAGCTTCCTGACAAGCTTGACAAGAAGTTATTAAGACCAGTATTAATTGCTGCCATTGGGATATTTACTGCTAGCATGGCAAATCCTGTGAGGGCAACTCCAAGAAGAGGCATCAATAAGATTGATTTTGCACCTTCGAGTGCACGTGGAACCTTAATGTATTTTCTCAATAAAAGTACAATTCCACCAGCTAAGAAACCACCTACCAGTGCTCCAAGAAATCCTGATGACACTTGATGAGAAGAAATCTTATCAACTGCTTCTTTGGCTGCATTCTCATCTAAACCTGCAACTTTTGCATAAACTACAATATTTCCATAAGCAAGACCTGCTTTCGCAATAGCTCCAGCTGCAAACCCAGCGATCAAACCTGGTTTCTCAGCAATTGAATAGGCAATATATCCTGCAAGAATAGGCAACATGAAACTGAAAGCAATATCACCAATTGATTTAAAGAGAGCTGGAAGTTCATTGTAACTACCCAAATGTGACAATTGATCTTTGGGAACACCCATTACTTGGTCAAGCAAGAAGGCAAGCGCAATCATGATACCACCACCGATAACGAATGGAAGCATTTGTGATACCCCACTCATCAAGTGTTTATAGAAGGCACCACCAAGGCTCAATTTCTCACTTGATTCTTGAGCAGCTCCAGCATTTTCAGCGTGGAAGACTTCAGCTTTTCCATCCAAGATGTTTTGGATTAATTCTTGAGGTTGACGAATACCTGCAGCGACTGGTTTAGAAAGCAATTTTTTACCATCGAAACGTGCTGTTTCAACTGCCTTGTCTGCTGCTACGATAACACCTACAGCCTTACTGATTTCTTCAGCAGTCAATGGTGTTCCGACACCTGAAGCACCGTTAGTTTCAACACGAACATTGACACCCATTTCTTCACCTGTTTTAATTAGTGATTCTTCAGCCATGTAAGTGTGAGCAATACCAGTTGTACAAGCTGTTACGGCTACGATAAGTGGTTTATCGCTTGAAGCTGCTTCTTTAACAGCTTGTGCTTTCTTAGCTTCCTCAGCTTGTGCTTCTTCTTCACCCGTATTGAAAGCAGCAATCACTTCATCTGGAGAAGTCACCTTACGCAAACGATCTGCAAAACCATCTTGCATAAGGTATTTTGACAACTCAGCAAGGGCTGCCAAGTGAGTGTCATTTGCTCCCTCTGGAGCAGCAATCATAAAGAAGAGGTCTGTAGGTTGACCATCAAGTGATTCGTAATCTACACCTTTATTAGATTTAGCAAAAAGTACTGTTGCTTCTTTTACTGCAGCATTTTTACTGTGTGGCATAGCGATTCCATCACCCAAACCAGTTGATGTTTGTGCTTCACGAGCCATAATACCTGCTTTGAAAACATCAAAGTCAGTCACAACACCATTGTCAACCAAGCTGTTAATCATTTCATCGATAGCAGCTTCTTTTGTAGTTGCTTGAAGGTCAAGCAACATTACTTTTTTGTTCAGTAAATCCTGAATTTTCATAGTTTTTCTACCTCTACTTTATTGTATGTTTCTTTAATAAATTCAATTGTCGCTAAATCATCTGAGAAGGCTGTAGATGTTCCACACGCTACTCCCCACTTGAGGGCCTCAATTGGATCACCCGATTTAACAAACTCACCAGTGAAACCAGCAACCATCGAGTCACCCGCACCAACAGAGTTTTTAACTGTTCCCTTGATTGGTTTGGCAAAGTAAGCAGCCTCTGGTGTGACAAGCAGAGCTCCATCACCTGCCATTGAGATGATAACGTTCTGTGCACCCTTAGCAAGGATTTCACGCGCATATTTTTCAACATCAGCCAAACCATTAAGTTTGACATTGAAAATAGCTTCTAACTCATGGTTATTTGGTTTAACCAAGAGTGGTTGGTAAACCAAGGAATCAAGCAAGGTTTGTCCTTCAAAGTCACAGACAACCTGTGCACCCGTTTCACGCACTAGTGGAATCAATTTGTTGTAGACCTTGTTCCCAAGATTGCTTGGTGCTGATCCAGCAAAAACAACCACATCATCGGCACTTACACTTGAAAGAACTGCTTCCAATTCAGCCAATTGATACTCATTAATGACAGGTCCTGCACCGTTAATTTCAGTTTCTTGGTCAGCCTTGATTTTAACATTAATACGTGTGTCTTGATCCACTGCTACAAACTTGGTTTTAATGCCCTCTGCATCCAAACCATCTGTCACAAAACGTCCTGTAAAACCACCGATGAAGCCCGTTGCAGTATTATCAACACCTAAACGTTGCAAAATACGACTAACATTAATACCCTTACCGCCAGCGAACTTATCATCACTCTCCATACGGTTAACTTCACCAATCTCTACTTTATCGATACGAACAATGAAGTCGATTGATGGATTCAGCGTTACAGTATAAATCATACTTCAATAACCCTCGTTTTCTCTTTTAATTCTTTTAGGAGCTCTTCTTCCGAAGCGTTTGTAATTATGGTTACTTTCTCGACCTCGGCTACCTTAGCATAGGTAATCTGACCAAGTTTAGAGGCATCAGCTAGAACATAGGCTTTTTGCGCATTAGCTATAACCGTCCGTTTGATAACTGCCTCTTCCATGTCTGGTGTGGTGAAATAATGAGCATCAACGCCATTAGCACCAATGAAAGCACAATCAAAATTCAGTTGTCTGATTTGCTCTTGAGCAGTACTTCCAATAGACGCATCCGTTGAATGTTTAACCTTTCCTCCAACAATCCTAGTGCTAACACCAAGATCTACCAGCTTAACCGCATGATGGATAGAATTAGTCACAACCGTTACCTGACGATTGGCCAAATGTGGAATCAAAAGTTCATTTGTTGTACTAGCCTCAAGAAAGACGACATCACCTTCCTTAATCAAATCGGCAGCATAACCAGCTAACTGAGCCTTTTCTTGAACGTTTCTAATAGCTTTTTGACTATTGGCAATTTCTTCCTTTAGACCATGAATGCTTTCAGCACCACCATGAACACGTTTAAGTTGGCCATCTGCCGCTAACTCGTCCAAGTCACGACGAATCGTCGACTCGGAAGTATCACTTAACAAAACAGTTAGGTTTTCCAAAGTGACAAAACCATCTTGTTTCAACTGAGACAAGATAATCTGCTTACGTTCAGACTTTAGCATAATCTCTCCTTCTGTAATCGTTTACAAAATCTATTATACTCAATTTTTAATAACTGTCAACTAAAAACAGTCAAAAAAAATCAAAATATTTCATTACAAAACACTAATCTACCAAAATGACGCAATTTGATAAGAAAGTTCTTACATTTTCAAAAAGAATACAACCTTTCAGTATCAAGTGCAAAATAAAAAAGCCTTGCGGCTCTCTTATCTTATTTGGCATAGTCAACCGCACGGAATTCACGAATGACTGTAACCTTAATATTTCCTGGGTAATCCAAATTCTTCTCAATTTGTTCACGTACCTTGTGAGACAAGATCGTAACTTCATCATCTGAGATTTTGTTTGGATGAACCATAATACGAATCTCACGACCAGCTTGAAGGGCGAAGCTTGTTTGAACACCGTCAAAGCTTGATGCAATTTCTTCCAAATCACGAAGGCGTTTGACGTAATTCTCAACAGATTCATTACGAGCCCCTGGACGAGCCGAACTCAAAGCATCTGCTGCAGCTACAATAACTGCAATGACGCTCTCAGGTTCTACATCGCCATGGTGGCTGGCAATAGCGTTAACCACAACTGGATGTTCTTTGTACTTACGTGCAAACTCAGCACCAATCTCTACGTGACTACCTTCGACTTCTTTGTCAATGGCTTTCCCCATATCGTGAAGGAAACCAGCACGACGAGCGAGGGCAACATTCTCACCCAATTCACCAGCCATGATACCTGCTAGTTTACCAACTTCAACTGAGTGACGAAGTACGTTTTGACCATACGACGTACGGAACTGCAAGCGTCCCATAATCTTGATCAAATCAGGGTGAAGATTCATAGCGCCAATTTCGTAGGCTGCCTCTTCACCATATTCACGGATACGGTTATCCATTTCCTGACGGCTCTTCTCAACCAACTCTTCAATACGAGCTGGATGGATGCGTCCATCCTTAATCAAGGCTTCGAGAGTCATACGTGCAATTTCACGACGAACGGGATCGAAACCAGAAAGGACAACTACTTCTGGAGTATCGTCAATAATAACGTCAATACCTGTTAGACTTTCAAGCGTACGGATGTTACGCCCCTCACGTCCAATGATACGACCTTTCATATTGTCATCTGGAAGGTGAACAGTAGTTACTGTTTGTTCAGTAACATAATCTCCAGCCAAGCGTTGCATAGCTTGCGCCAACACATTTTTGGCCTTCTTATCAACAGTATCTTTAACCTGTGCTTCTGCATCTTTGATACGTGTTGCAATCTCATGAGTCAGATTATTCTCAGTCTCCGTTAAGATTACCTCACGCGCTTCTGCAATGGTCATTTGACCAACACGTTCAAGTTCAGCCTGCTTCTCAGCCTCCAACTGAGTCACATTCTCTTCACGCTCATTAAGATGTTTAGATTTGTCAGCAAGACTCTGCTCTTTCTTCTCGAGGGCAAGTTCTTTACTTGATAGATTTTCATCCTTACGATCAAGGCTAGTGGCACGTTCTGTCAAACGATTTTCCATTTGTTTAAGCTCTTGACGTTCAGATTTGAATTCTTTTTCAATATCTTCTCGATATTTTCTAGCTTCCTCTTTTGCTTCTAACAAGAACTCTTTACGTTGAGCCTTACTTTCGCGTTCAGCAGTCACACGCAGATGATCTGCATCATGTTCCGCCTGACTGCGAAGGTTCACAGCGTCTTGTTCTGCCTTTAGCAAGGTAGTTTCTGCTTGTTCCTTAGCTTTGCTAAGTTTAATAGAAATTGCTAAATATCCAACGACTAAACCAATGAGTGCAAAGACAACTAAAATTATCATGTTTATCATGTCTTTACCTCAACTTTTCTAAGGTTTCCCTAAAGAAAACCGTCTTCTAGTGTATCATATTTATAGCGATTTCTCAAATAAATACTAGAACTTTAAACTGATTTTGTGGTATCATAACTCTATTAGAATAGGGAGGTATTACCATGCCAAAAGACGTTACTGTTGAAAGTTTTGAACTTGATCACACCATTGTAAAAGCACCTTATGTCCGTCTTATTTCAGAGGAAGTTGGACCTAAAGGAGATATCATCACAAACTTCGATATCCGTTTGATTCAACCTAATGAAAATAGTATTGATACAGGTGGTCTTCACACTATTGAACACCTACTCGCTAAACTAATCCGTCAACGTATTGATGGACTTATTGATTGCTCGCCATTTGGTTGCCGTACAGGCTTCCACATGATTATGTGGGGAAAACAAGATCCTACAGAAATTGCTAAAGTTATCAAATCTAGTCTTGAAGCTATTGCTAACGAGATTACATGGGAAGATGTTCCAGGAACTACCATTGAATCTTGTGGTAACTACAAGGATCACAGTCTTCATTCAGCTAAGGAATGGGCTAAACTTATCCTCGAACAAGGTATCTCAGACCAAGCCTTCGAACGTCATACCGTTTAAAAAACATTGGGATATATCCCAATGTTTTTTTAGTATTTTCTAAAACGTTGATAACGCGCTTCAAGCAAGTTCTCTGTTGATAATTGGCTTAATTCTGCCAACTCATCTACAATTGCTGTCTTAATTGCTTCAATAATTTCACTTGTAAAGTAACCACGTTCTGGAATCACCTTATCAACGATTCCCATATTAAGCAACTCGCCTGATGTAATCTTCATCAACTCTGCTGCCTCTTCTGAACGTGAGCCATCTTTCCAGAGAATAGTCGCAAACCCTTCCGGACTCAAGATAGAGTAGATGGTATTTTCAAGCATCCAAACCTTATCGGCTACTGCCAAGGCAAGAGCTCCTCCCGAACCACCTTCACCAATGATGATGGCGATAATTGGAACCTTAAGGTCGCTCATTTCCATAAGGTTACGCGCAATTGCCTCACCTTGTCCACGTTCCTCTGCTCCAACACCAGGATAAGCACCTGCAGTATTGATAAAGGTAACGACTGGACGACCAAACTTTTCAGCCTGTTTCATGAGGCGAAGAGCCTTACGATAGCCCTCTGGATGAGGTTGCCCAAAGTTACGGCTGAGGTTATCTTGTAGGTTTCTACCTTTTTGGATACCCACTACAGTAACCGCTTGGCCATTTAAACGACCAATACCACCAATAATGGCACCATCGTCACGGAAATTACGGTCGCCATGAAGTTCGATAAAGTCATCGAAGATTCCTTGGGCAAAGTCCAAAGCAGTTAAACGGCCTTGGTCACGCGCTTCTTTTAAAATACGTGCTACGTCGCTCATTGAACACCTCCATGGAATGATAAGAGTGTGGCAATGGTATCAGCCAACTCTGTACGTTTAACAATGGCATCAACAAAACCATGTTCTTGAAGGAACTCAGCCTTTTGGAAATCATCTGGCAAAGTTTCGCGAACTGTGTTTTCAATAACACGACGACCTGCAAAACCAATCAAGGTTTGTGGCTCAGCTAAGATGATATCACCTTCCATGGCGAAACTTGCTGTAACCCCACCAGTTGTTGGATCTGTCAATACAGTCAAATACAACAAGCCAGCATTCGAATGACGTTTTACAGCGGCTGAAATCTTGGCCATCTGCATCAAACTCATGATTCCTTCTTGCATACGGGCACCACCAGATGCTGTAAAAATAACAACTGGAAGTTTTTCCTCAATCGCATGTTCAAAGAGTTTGGTGATTTTCTCACCAACAACAGTTCCCATTGAAGCCATGATAAAGTTAGAATCCATAATGGCCAAGGCTGTTTTTTGCCCCTTGATACTTGCAACACCAGTTACAACAGCTTCATCAAGACCCGTTTTTTCCTTAGTCGCTGCTAATTTCTCCATATAACCTGGGAAATTCAATGGATTTTCAGTTTTAATACCAGTAAAAAGTTCTTGGAATGACCCCTCATCAACCGTTAAATCGAGACGTTCTTTAGCTGAAATACGGAAGGTATAAGAACAATTTGGACAAATTTTAGCTTGTCCCAAGTCCTTTTGATAAATAGCTTGTTTACAACCAGGACATTTGGCAAAAAGTTCATCTGGAACTTCTGGCACTTGGTGATCAATCCCATTACGTACAGAACGGTTAGGATTGATACGGATATACTTTTCTTTTCGATCAAATAATCCCATAAACTTTATTCCTCACGATTCTGATAATCTGGTAGGAAGGTCTCCATCAAGAAGGAAGTATCATAATCCCCAGCGATAACGCTACGATCTGAAATCAAATCCAACTGGAAGTCAGCATTAGTCACAACACCATCGATTTCGAGCTCGTAAAGAGCACGTTGCATCTTCATGAGTGCCTCAAATCGATTTTCTCCATGAACAATGATTTTGGCAATCATTGAATCATAGTAAGGTGGAATAGTATAGCCAGGATAAACTGCACTGTCTACACGGAGACCAACGCCACCACTAGGTAGGTAGAGATTGCTAATTTTCCCTGGACTAGGTGCAAAGTTGAACTTAGGATTTTCTGCATTGATACGACACTCAATAGCATGTCCCTTGATTTCAATATCATCTTGGGTCACAGAGAGTTTTTCACCTGCGGCAATACGGATTTGTTCTTTAACAATATCCACACCACTTACAAATTCTGTAACTGGGTGCTCAACTTGAACACGGGTATTCATTTCCATGAAGTAGAACTGACCTGTTTTTTCATCAAGAAGGAACTCGATAGTACCCGCATTTTCATAATTAACAGCCTTAGCGGCACGGACAGCCGCAGAACCAATTTCGTGACGAAGTGTCTTACCAATAGCAACTGAAGGTGATTCTTCCAAGACCTTTTGGTTATTACGTTGAAGAGAGCAATCACGCTCACCTAGGTGAACAATGTTACCGTAGCTATCTCCCAAAATTTGAACCTCGATATGACGAGCTGGGTAAATAACTTTTTCAATATACATCGCCCCATTACCAAAGGCTGCTTTAGCTTCTTGTGACGCAGATTCGAAAGCTGGAGCTAACTCTTCTTCAGTGTTAACCTTACGAATCCCCTTACCGCCACCACCGGCAGAAGCCTTAAGCATCACTGGGTAACCAAGACGGTTGGCAACTTCCAAAGCCTCCTCAGCTGTAAAGACTTCACCATCTGAACCAGGAATTACAGGGACATTAGCCTTAATCATTTCAGCACGGGCATTGATTTTGTCACCCATCTTGTCCATGACTTCGCCTGAAGGACCAATAAACTTGATGTTCATTTCTTCACAGAGAGTGGCAAATTTAGAGTTTTCACTCAAGAAACCAAACCCTGGGTGAATAGCTTGAGCCTCAGTCACAATAGCAGCTGATAGGACACGATTCATATTCAAATAAGAATCCGTTGATTTTGCAGGCCCGATACAAATAGCTTCATCAGCAAGCATAGTATGGAGAGAATCCTTATCTGCTTCAGAATAAATAGCAACCGTTTGGATACCCAATTCACGCGCTGCACGGATAATACGCACTGCAATTTCACCACGATTGGCAATCAATAATTTTTTAAACATAAAACAAGATAACATCAGACATTTTTTGATAGTCTGTGTTGATTTCCTTTCTATGTGATAGACCAATGTCTAAAGAAAAATCCTTTCCGACTGTCGCCAGAAGGATTTTCACAAAACATTAGCTTCCAATAGCAAAAGTCAAAGTACCTGATGCAGCAAGTTTACCATCGACTTCAGCCTTAGCTTCAACAACAGCAATTGTTCCACGACGTTTAACAAACTTAGCTGTCATAACAAGTTGGTCACCAGGAACCACTTGTTTTTTAAATTTAACCTTATCCATACCTGCGTAAAAGACTAATTTGCCCTTGTTTTCAGGTTTAGACAATTCAAGAACACCAGCTGTTTGCGCAAGAGCTTCCATGATAAGAACGCCAGGCATAACTGGGTATTGAGGAAAATGTCCATTAAAGAAAGGTTCATTGATCGTTACATTTTTAATAGCTGTGATTTCGTCTTCTGAAACTTCTAGCACACGGTCAACCAAAAGCATTGGATAACGGTGTGGTAAAGCTTCACGAATAGCATTAATATCAATTGTCATTTGATGCGTACCAATCCTTTTCCGTAGTCAACAACTTCTTCATTCGCTACCAAGATTTCAGTAATAACACCATCTTTAGGTGCTGGTACTTCGTTCATAACCTTCATCGCTTCAACGATAAGAAGAGTTTGACCTTTCTTAACAGTGTCGCCAACAGAAACAAAGGCTGGTTTTTCAGGTGATGGAGACAAGTAAGCCACACCGACAAGTGGACTTTCAACCACTTCTCCTTCAGCAGCTTGAGCTGGTGCAGAAGCTTCTTCAACTGGTGTTGCTGGAGTTTCAACAGCAGCAGGTGCTGCTACTGGAGCAACCGGAGCCTGAGGAGCTGGCGCAACTACTTCAACTGTAGGAGCTACTGGGGCAGCTGTTACTGAACTTGTTTGATTTTTGCTCAAGTTCAATTCTTCACCATTGTTTTTGTATGAAAATTCACGCAAAGTTGATGCATCAAATTGAGCCAACAAATCTTTGATTTCAGAAATATTCATGAATTAAGCCTCCCAACGTTTAAAGGCAAGAACAGCATTGTGTCCACCAAAACCGAAAGTATTTGAAATTGCGTACTCAATATCAGCTTCTTGACCTTCACCATAAACAACATTAGCTTCGATGTAGTCAGACAATTCTTTTGTACCAGCAGTTTTCGGTACATAGCTATGACGAATAGCTTCGATTGTTGCAATAGCCTCAACCGCACCAGCAGCACCTAGCAAGTGACCTGTAAATGATTTAGTAGATGAAACTGGAACATCTTTACCAAGTACAGAAACAATGGCACCACTTTCACCTTTTTCATTGGCAGGTGTTGATGTCCCGTGAGCATTAACATAATCAACATCTTCAGGTTTGATACCAGCTTCATTGATAGCCAATTTAATTGCTTTAGCAGCACCAGAACCGTCTGGAGTTGGTGTTGTCATGTGGTAGGCATCACAGTTTGATCCGTAACCAACAATCTCAGCC
>OKRY01001695.1_pt1 | contig 17867 bp, 14 predicted proteins | sample 1601121 | NCBI WGS metagenome assembly OKRY01 (sample SAMEA3541546, study PRJEB24748) | human gut metagenome | biome: human gut; feature: human-associated habitat; material: faeces | place: China | collected 2012
AGCTTCGCTATCCGCAAAATCCAGTCTCTCATAAGCCAGCCGCCTCCTCCATGCGCTCCAGCCACAGCGGATAGGGCGTACTTTTCAGGTGTACTGCATCCTTCTGATACCAGTCCGCGTGATCCTGCAGCACCCGCGACCTTTGCAGCCCAGATGAGATCCGCCGCATGGATGATGGGGATTGTCTGGTACTACTGCGCAGCGAACCGGCGGTCATAGACCACAAGTTTGATTTGATGCGCCATCCCAATGTAAAGCTCACACCGGACGGCGGAGCCGCCCCTTACCGTATGCCGGACGATTATTCGCAAACCGCACAGACCATATCGCCCGATGTTGTGACCGGGCTGACCGAGCCCGCGATCACTGAAGTAATGTACGATGAAATTCAAAAAATCATGGAGGAAATTCACAATGAACAAGAAAGAAACCTATAATGCGCCCGACCAAAACGATGCCCGCCAGCGCAAAATCAAACGCATCTATCTGGTCACTGCCACCACGGCTGCCCTTGCCTTTACCATGGCAATGCCCGCCTTTGCCGCCAACGACCCTCTTGCCACCATCAATGCCCTCAGCGATTTTGTGTTCAGCGCCATTAAGGCAATCGGCGCTATTCTGCTGGGTTTTGGCATTGTGCAAATCGGTCTTGCCCTAAAAGGCCACGATGCCAGCCAGCGTGCGCAGGGCTTTATGACCTTTTTTGGTGGTGTCATTATTTACTTTGCCAAGGATATTCTGGATATGATTCTGTAATGGAAAACACTTGATTTTCACCAGCATATCTGATATTATTGGATATGGTGGTGAAAATATGATAAAAACTACTGCAATGCTGTTGGACGAATTGCACAGCTATAGAAATCCGCGCGATAAGCTGGCCCGTATGGTACAGAACAAAGAATGCATTCCGATTATTCAGGGACTGTACGAAACAGATCCCTCTACACCCGGATATAGGCTTGCAAACTGTATCTGTACCCCGTCGTACCTGTCCTTTGAATTTGCTCTGTCTTATCACGGTCTTATTCCGGAAGCAGTGTACAACTTTACTTCGGCCACTTTTGAGAAGAAAAAGAAAAAAATTTATAAAACTCCTTTTGGTATATTTACCTATCGGGATGTTCCATCTGCTGTATATCCTTATGGTATTACCTGTTTCTCCGAGCAGGGGTACGCAATTCAGATTGCAAGCCCGGAAAAGGCGTTGTGTGACGAACTCTACATCCAATCACCTGTAGCAAGTCAAGGCGAACTAAGGGAATTGATGTTTGATGGATTGCGCATAGATTGGGATGCTTTTTGCAAACTCAGCGTGGAGGACGTCGCTTTCCTCAGCGGGAAGTACCATTGCACTAATATTCAGAAATTACAAAAGATTATGGAGAAAATCGCATGAACACAGTAATAGAACAAATGCTGCGCAAATATGACAGCAAAAATATCTATGACCAGAAAAATGCTATGAAAGAGGTCATGCAGGAAATCGTTCTGTATGGGTTAAGCCGTGCTGGGTTCTTCAGGGAAGCTGCATTCTACGGCGGAACAGCACTGCGTATTTTTTATGGGCTTGACCGTTTTTCAGAAGATTTGGATTTTTCACTTATGACAAGTAATCCGAGCTTTGATTTGAAAGCTTATTTTCCCGAACTTGAGAAAACCGTTCGCTCTTTCGGATTAAATGTTGTCATTTCTGAGAAAGAGAAAAACAAAGAATCCGCCATTCGTTCTGCATTCTTAAAGGGAAACACCAAAGAGCATTTCTTGCTTTTTTACGCGGATGAAGTAACGGCAAACAGTATCACCAAAAACGAGGCTCTTAAAATCAAATTTGAAATTGATACCATGCCGCCAGCATTTGCAACATTTGAGAGGCGGTTCTGTCTTGCGCCAATGCCGTATGAAATAAATCTCTATGATGAACCATCTCTTTTTGCAGGGAAAATTCATGCAGTACTATGCCGTGCATGGCAGAATCGCGTGAAAGGGCGCGATCTCTATGATTATGTGTTTTATCTCTCTAAAGGAGCTACCGTCAACCAGAAACATTTACAGGCTCGCCTGATGCAAAGTGGTGTTATTACAGAAAATGATGCTTTTGACATCTCGGTAATTCGCTCTATGCTATGCGACCGCTTTGCTTCCATAGACTATAATCAAGCAAAGCAGGATGTGATTCCTTTTATACGCGATACATCCGCTTTAGATATTTGGTGCAAGGAATTCTTTACGCAAATCACAATGCAACTTAATTAAGAAATCATGACCGTTTTGCTTTTCAGCAAGGCGGTCATTTCTTTTATCCGAAAGAGGGTGGAACTTTGAACCAAAACTGGATCGTAGAAAATCTAAACAACGCCTTTTCCACTTGGAATGGCAAACTAACAGAGCTTTGGGGGCTGGTGACAACCAGCCCCCAATCTTTTAAGGGCGGGGCTGTGTGGGGCGTTATGCAAAGCCTGCACAGCGCCATGGTCGGCATAGGCTATGCGCTGATTGTGCTGTTCTTCGCTATATCGTTGTTCAAGAATACCATGAACTTTCACGAACTCAAGCGCCCCGAAGCGGCATTGCATTATCTCATCCGCTTTGTGGCCGCCAAAGCCTTGGTGGGATACGGCATGGACATCATGCTCAACATCTTTTCCATCTGCAACGGCGTGGTCAGCGATATGGCTGCCGGTATGGGCGGCATTTCGCAGGCTATGGTCACACTGCCCGGTGAGGTGCAGTCTGCCATTGAAAATGTCGGCTTCTTAGCCAGCATCCCCTTGTGGCTCGTCACGATTCTGGGCAGTCTGTTCATCACAGTGCTGTCGTTCGTGATGATCCTCACCGTGTACGGGCGGTTCTTTCGCCTGTATATGTACACGGCGCTGGCTCCCTTGCCGCTGGCGAGCTTTGCCGGGGAAAGCACACAGTCGGTCGGCATTTCTTTTGTAAAAAGCTATATCGGCGTGTGCTTGGAGGGCGCTGTCATCGTGCTGGCCTGCATCATTTATTCGGCGTTTGTCAGCACACCCACGGTGACTGGTGGTGAGCCGACCACAATGGTGTGGAGCTATCTTGCCGAAACCGTATTCAATATGCTGGTTCTGGTCGGGCTTGTGAAAGGCTCCGACCGCATTATTCATGAAATGATGGGGCTATAAGCTATGCAGAATCCAATCAACAAAGAAATACGCCACTATCAAGAAGAAATCTTTATGGGCCTAACATTGCGTCAGCTGATCTGCTCCGTCATCGCCATCGGCGCAGCCGTCTTAGCGTATCTGACGTTGGAACCGGTGTTGGGGCGGGAAACCGCCAGCTGGGTTTGCATCGTGGCTGCCGTGCCGATTGCCGCCGCAGGGTTCTTCCACTATGACGATTTGAATTTTGAACAATTTCTGGTTGCTGTAGTGGAAAGTGTAATCCTTGGCAGCAGTTGGCGGTTATGGAAAACCGAGTATGATTTGTCCAAACCAAAACACAAAAAGAAGGTGAAAAAGTTTGCGATTAAATGAATATGCCTCCACACGCAGAACGCGGGGCAGCTACAAAATCCCGACTTCTGTGCAAAAGTCCATCCCGATTGATGAAATCTATGCGGACGGCACTTGGCGCTCCGGCGAGGTGTACAGCCAGATGTGGAGTGTCTCCGACATCAACTATGCCATGCAGAGCGACGATAAAAAGCAGGACATTTTGGCAAAGATGGGCAGGATTTATTCTAATATTCCTACCGACTGCTGGGCGCAGCTTTGTATTGTCAGCCAGCGCATGGACGAGATTTCCTTTGAGCGAGATGTTCTGTACCACCGCGCCAATGATGGTCTCGACGCATACCGCGTCGAACGCAATCGTCTGATGAAAGCCTATGCGAAAGAAATCGGCAATGTGAAGCAGCAAAAGTACCTGATTCTCTCCACCAACAAGCAGAACAGCAAGGATGCCCGCGAACGGCTGAATCAGGTACAGCGGAATATGCTGGGCGAGTTGTCCAACATTGGCTGCAAAGTCTGTGCGCTGGATAACAACGCCCGGCTGGAAGTGCTGCACAACTTTTTCCGCATCGGAGAGGAAACGCACTTCCAGTTTGATTTTGACAACTGCACCCGATTGGGACAGGATTTTCGGGATGCCATTGCGCCGGATGCAATGCGCTTTTGCAAAGACCACATCGAGATTGACGATTCCTATGCCAAGTGCATGACGATTGCCCAGTATCCGCAGCAGTTGGACGATAAGTTTATTGCGACACTGCTCCAGCAGGTGCCGTACATCGTTTTGTCCATTGCCATTCAGCCTGTGGAAACCGAGGACGCTTACCGCGAAATCGAGGATTCCCGGATGAAAACCGATGCCGAAAAGGTGCGGTTTAATCGCAAAACGGTGGAGAATCTTGACTTTGTGGCCACTGTGCCATACAAGACACAGGCACAGGAGAAGAACATCGAATATATCCGAACGGAAATGGCCGAGCATGACCAGCAGATGTTCTTGGTGTTGTTATCCGCGGCATATTTTGCCGATACACTGGACGAACTCAAAGCAGAAACCGCTGCACTAAAAACCACGGCAGCGAACTTCAATTGCCGGTTTACCGAGCTGCGTTTCCAGCAGGAACGAGCCTTTAACACGGCCATGCCGTATGGCCTGCGGCGCATTGCCAGTGTGCGCACTATGCTTACCAAGGGGTTGTGCGCCCTTGTGCCGTTCAATGTACAGGAGGTGATGGACGCGGGCGGTATGTTCTATGGTGTCAATGCTGTATCCGGCAACTTGATTGTCGGCCTGCGTTCCGAACTGCCGAACGGAAATGGTATGGTGCTGGGTACCTCCGGCAGCGGCAAATCGCTGTTCGTAAAGCTCGAAATTCTGATGTTGTATCTTCGTTTTCCGAATGCAAAATTTTATATCGTAGACCCCGAAAACGAATACGCTCCTTTGGTACACGCTATGGGCGGCGAGGTAGTAGACATTTCACCAATCAGCGAAACGCACTTCAATCCGCTGGATTTCTACCCTGATGGAAAAAGTAAGATTCTGCCGCAAAATGCGAAGTCGGAATTTGTGCTTTCCCTGTTCGAAAAGGTGATGGAGGGAAACATGATTCCGGGCGACAAAAGCCTGATTGATCGCAGCTTGAAAAATATCTACAAACCGCTTGTGGATTCACACTATACCATACCTTGCCCCACACTGGTGGATTTATGGAAAGACTTGCTTGCACAGCATCACCCCAGAGCCGAGCAGCTTGCCTTGGCAATTGAGATTTTCGCAAAAGGCAGCATGAAAGCTTTTGCGCAGCCCACGAATGTGGATATGTCCAATCGTCTGATTTGCTTTAATATCAATCGTTTGGGTGAGCAGCTGAAACCAGTGGCGATGATTTCCATGCTGGAATTTATTAACACTGCGGTTATGAACAGCAACCGCAAGGACGCAACCGCAGCCACTTGGGTATACTTTGATGAAATCTATCTGTTGCTCCGCGATGAGGAAAGTGCAAAGTTTCTGTACCAAAGCTGGAAGCGATTCCGCAAATATAACGCCTATGCCACCGGCATTACCCAGAACGCACAGGACTGCCTGACCAACGATACCGCCTGCGCGGTATTGTCCAACAGTGAATTTGTGGTAATGCTGCGCCAGACAAAGGACATTCTGCCGCTGCGGAAACTGTACGGTCTGTCAGAGCCGCAGCAGGAATACCTGAAACTGGCTAGCGAGGTTGGAAACAGCACTGTTCTTTACGCTGCCGTCCATCATGCCGCCGCCAAAGCCGCCTGCGCAGCCTGTGTATCGGGTTTCGCTTTGCGTAGCTTCTTGGCTGCCGCTGTGCGCCTGTACGGTCAGGCCGCTTTGAACGCCTGTAACCTTGGAATCATAAATGTAAGTACGGAATGCCGCCAGCACCGAGGTATTGCCCAGCCTAATCAAGTCGCTGAGCAGCTTGGTTTCGGAGCCGTTCGGATCTTTGCCGGAAACCTGTGCCACACCGGCTACATCAGCCAGACCGAAGAAGCCGCCGGCATACTTGCCGCCGTCTACACTGCGCAGATCCTGCACCTTAATTTGGTTGCCCGCAGTTTCTTTGCTTTCGCCCACAATGCTGGCTTCCAACGAACCCGCAAAGCCGCCCGCATAAGCTGCATACTTTACGGCGTCACCGTCTTTATAAGCGCCATCCACCACAAAACCCCATTTGCTATCTGCGGCAGAAACTGTTGCCGCGTGAATGGTGGTGGCAGTAGCTTGCAGCACCTTGACTAAGTTGCCGGGGGCACTGATGAGATGGTCCAGAATGCCTTGCAGCAAACCGTTGGAGGCGTTGGTATTTACCCCCGCCACGCTGCCTGCAGAGGCAAGACCCACATAGCCGCCTACCGCAATGCGACCTGTAACACGGCGCAGGTTTGTAGCGTTGCAGGAAGCCACGGGCGCGGCATACTTGCTAGTGGATTTCCATTGGTCAGCGGTGGGGAGTTTATTGGCTCCGTCCAGCTGAATCTGTGCGCCGTAGGCACTGCCTACATAGCCGCCCGAATAGCCGCAATGGTTTTTCGGCAAGCCGGTAGCCTGTACCGTAAGACCTGACTGGTAGCCCTGCACCGAGGAATTGCGAATGGCAGGGACAAACAACTGAGCGATATTCACTAGCTGACCCAAATTCAGATTCAAGCCCAGAATGTTGACCGTGCCGAGCTCTACTGCACCTCCGGTTTTCATCTGTCCGGCAAAGCCGCCCGCACTATGCATAGCACTGACCTGTTTGGCATCGTAAGCCATGCAGTTGGTTAATGTGCCGCTGTTCATGCAGCCCACATAGCCGCCTGCATCGCCGCCGTAAAGTTGGCTGTCGAACTGCCCGCGTCCTGCTACAACATTGTAGCCGTAGATATAATCGGCAAGTTTGGTTTCCAGTTCTTCCTGCGAGGTTACGGTTCCGGCCTTTGCCAGTTCATAGCCGTAGCCGCCATATTTGCCCACGTATTGCACCCAGCTGTTCCAAGTTTCCACATCCAGACCAGCCAACGGACCATAGACCGCTGTGTTGGTTTGCACCGGGTAGATAACGCCCAATGCGCCGAGAATGTTCTTGATGCTGATGAGGCCCATCAGCGCACTGACACTGCCGAGTTTTGCTGTGTCAGCCGGTTCCATTAAGCCGGTATAGCCGCCAGCATATTCAAACCCGTAAACGGAACGAATACGCTCGGCCTTGCATACGCTGGTGGGGCCGTTGTAGGCTCTCGTGGTATCGCCCTTGGCATATTCTTTTTTCCATGTGGAAGTATCAAAGCCGTGAATGGTGCCGCCCATGTTGTGGCCCACATAGCCGCCTGCCATGCCACGCTGCACAGTGGTATTCGATGCAGCATTGGCGCGCACTGCACCGCCGCAAGGCACACAGTTGGTAGAACTATTTCGGATGGAAGGCACAAAGCTTTGCAGCAGCGAGGCAAGAACGGAATCGATGTCGACAACCTTTTTCAAAATGCTGCCGTTGTCCAGCAGGCTGGCAACGTCGCCGGGCTCAAGTTCGCCCACATAACCGCCTGCGGCAATCTCTCCGATAATGTAGGAGAAATTGATAGCCTGACAATCTTGGATATGACCGCCGTATATGCCACCGGCATAACCGCCCGACATACCAACCTTGCCTTGGCTGTTATCCAAATCACCGGTTGCCAGAACGGCAAAGCCGCCTGTTCCACCAGTTACATCCGAATGTTCAATCCTAGTGACTACTACCGAAAGAGCATCCAGAACATTTGTGAGCTGAATCGTGTTACCCAAAATCTGCAAACCGCCGCCCACAGAGGCTGCACTGCCGATGTCCATATCACCTACATAGCCGCCTGCATAGCGACCGCCTGTGACGGCATAGGTGCTTTTTGTATCGTCATAGTAGGTAGGCGCGGATGTATCTTCCAGATTATCCGGAGGAGTAACGATTGTATGTTTTAGCTTAGTTACATCCGAGCAGGAAATTTGTGCGCCGCTGGCATAGCCGACAAAGCCGCCTGCACTGCCTACGGTCGGGTCGCTGGTCAACTTATTGGCTTTTACGGTGAATCCTTTGTCCGATTTGACACCAGCATATTTAATGTAAGGCACATAGGCGTTGATTACGCTGAGCAGATCGGTCAAATTGATGTTCAGCCCGGTAACGTTGCCCAGGATGCTGATACCCTTAGAGGCATCTGCCAAGGCACCGGAGTATACCCGCCCGGCAAAACCGCCTGCATAGGACTGGCCGTTTACGGCATCCAGATTGTAGACTGCATAGAAATCGTTCGCTTCGCGGCTGCTGTTATTTACCGTTCCGCTCTGGAAGTCGGCTGTAAAGCCGCCTGCAACATCACCGGTCACGCTGCCGCCGTTCACATAAGAAACCGTACAGTTTGTGTAGCTGGGAATCAGGTAGGAAATGGCAGTAACCAGTTCGTTAGCTTCAATCAGGCTTTTGACCTGTGTGGAATCCTCTCCCACCTCAGCTAGACCGCCTGTTTTAGAGATTGCCACAAAGCCAGCCGCATAGCCGCCGTCATTGGCTGCTGTTACGGATTTCAGATTAGTGACATGCGCGTTTTCTATCTTGGTGCTGTTGCTGCGAGCGATAAAGCCTGCGGCGGTGTAATCGAGCACGGAGTTTGCTTCGCGCTTCTCGGTCGCCTCAACGGTAAAGCCATCCTTGTCGATGCCGTTCACGTTTGCATCCTTGATAGTGACCTGCACATACTGCCCGATGGAGAGTAGCTTGTTGAGCGTAAGCAAATAGTTTAGACCCAACAGGTTGACGGTCAAACCGCCGCTGGTCCCAACCAGTTCACCGGGGCCGGACAGACCGATAAAGCCGCCCGCATAGTTTTTGCCTTCGACCGACTTCAGTTTATTGATGGTAACGTTATTGATGGTACCGCCAATGGCATCACCAAAACCGCCGCCAACGCGCTCCCAGCCTTCCACGGTGAATCCGCTTTCATAGCCAGTCAGGGTAACACTGTCCACGGTAAAGCCCAGATAAGAGGCAATGCCTGCCGTATCATTCAGCAAGCCGCTAACACTGGCAGTGCCAAGAGAACCCGCAATGCCGCCGGTATAATCGTGTCCGGAAATGATTTTCAGCCCTGTAACGCTGACGGGTTGCGCTGCGGTTTCTTCTGCCTTATAGACGCCACGTTTCCAATAGGATATTTTTCCTAAATTCTCCGCATTGGACGGTGCAATAGTTACGCCGTCGCCGCGTCCGGTTATGCCGCCCACAAAGTCTGTGCCGGTGACCGTCAGTGGTGCGTTGATGGTACAACCCAAAATGTACGAGGGGTTGACACCCGCAAGGGACAGCAGAGAGGAAACCTCACCGGGGTTCTGACTAAGCAAACCCTCCACAAGGCTGACAACGCTGCCCAGCAGGTCGCTGTCTTTGCTGTCTGTTTTACCCAGATTCGCCGCCCAGCCTAAGGTTGCAATACCTGCAAAACCGCCTGCATTCATTCCGGTGGCATGAACAGCCAGTGATTCACCGGCTGTTGCCGAGCAGTTTACCGTAGAAGAGTTTGCAAGCCCTCCGGCAAAACCGCCCGCATAGCTTGCACCGTTGACTTTTATGCTTGTGTTGTCCAGTCTACAGTTCAGCAACAGGCTTTCCGGTTTCATATTAGGCAGGTTGTTTACAACAACGCCCAGATCCTTTAGAACGCCCTTGATGGTGCTGTCGCGGGATAGCCCTACAAAACCGCCCACAAAGTTTTTGCCAACAACATTCAAACTGCTGTTTGTGACGGTGCAGTTCTCAATGATTGCACCGGCTTGCATACCGGCAAAGCCGCCCGCGAAGTCCTTGCTCTCTGTGCCGATTGTGCTGTTTAAGCCCTCGACGCGGCAGTTTACGATTTTTGCGTTGATATAAGCCGTAGGGATCAACTTGCTCACATCAATGGCACCGCCAAGGAGGATCGTAATCAAATCACCCAAGCCCAGACCGGGAATCACATTCAGAATGTTGGCAAGCAGTTTCGCCACACCGCCCAATGCTTTGGACAGTCCATCGTACTGGGTTTTGCCCTCGATATAGCCGACAAAGCCCGCCGTGTAATTGTTGGGGCTTGTAACGCTCACATTACCTGCCAGTTCGCAGTTTGAAACCACGGTGTTGCCAATGATGCGCCCGGCAAATGCGCCCGTGGCGAGCGCCGTGGGGTCCTTTTTTCGGGCGTCCAAAACATCTGTCAGCGTTTTCCGCAGACCGGCATCCACACTTCCGAAGGTCAGCAACCACGTAAGAAGGTCAACTAGGCCGCCCAAAGCCTGACTCAGACCGGTAACCAGCCCATTGACTAAGGTTTGGTCATATTTGGTTGTCGTAGATTGATTGTCTACACTAATATTTTCAAAGCGTAGGTTGGATACCAACACTTGCCCTTTACTGATACCAACATCATCTTCGCTGGCTTCATCATACAGCGTGGAGAAGAATCCCACACCCATCTGCTTGCCAACATCCAAGGGACCGCTTTGGACAACCTTAACATTGGAAATCACCGGTTTGTCGGTGGCGATGATTTGACCGTTTTCCCAAAGACGTGCGTCTGTCGCCGCATTAGCACCAAGCTTGGCACCAATCATAGTCCCTCGAAAAGTCAGCGGCGTCCAGTTTGCACTGCTCAGGTCAATATCTCGGAAAATGATGTAGTTAGCATTGGCGGCATATTTCTGATTTGTTGTCTTTTCGATATCCAAATTGGGGTCTATCTCGCCCGTTTTTTGATTGACACCGCAGCGACCGCGAATATGGGTATTTCCCTTATTGCTTAGACTCTTGTCTGTATCCAGAATTTTTCCAAATGTAAAATTCTGTTTTCCATTCTGTTCTGCGGTCAGATCTGCATCGCCGCCGTACAACATAATGGGCTTTTCATCCTTGTCGGTATCAACATCCCATCCTATTACCGGCCTATACGCCTGATACACTGCGCCATTTACTACCGCATCTGTTCCGATTGCCCGCAGCTGCTGCTCATTGCCGATCAGGATATAGGTTTTGCCGTTAAGCTCCTTAATAACCTGCCCCGGAAAGTCGCGGCCGTCTGCCTTGCCGTCCGTAACAACAGAATATGGCTGTACGGAGGTATCGGAACGGAACTGTCTGGAAAGAATATAGCGGTGATTCAAGCTGTATGTCAGATACGGCTCACTTTCCCCGTTGGGGTAGATCAGCTGACCGATGCCGAAGGTTTCAGCTTGTGCATCGCCATCCATGACCGGCTCGGTGTCTGGGTTTTCCCCGTGCAGCACCGCCATCTGGTACGGGTTGTAAAGATAGATGGTGTCGCTTTGCGCATCATACAGCGTAAGGTCATCGCTGCTTTCGGCAAGCGGCGTGATGCTGCCGGTAAAGCCTTCCGGCAGCTGCCATTGCAGCATATCGCCCGTCAGCTCAATGTCCTCAGCAATGGCATATTGTGCATCCAAAGCGTAGGTGATTTCCGCGCCGTTTTCATCGGTCACGGCAAGCCCGCTTGCATCGGTAAGTGTTTGCCCACTGCCGATTTCGGCTAACTGGTCGCAAGTGTAAATCAGGATTTTTCCGTCCTGATAAAGAGATTTGGCCGATTCATCCGTGCTCTCAGATGAAGATTCTGCAAGCTCTGAATCGGTTGTCTCGTCCGAGGTGGAAATCTGATCTGTGTCAGATTCCGGCTGACTCTCTACTGAACCATTTGACGAGGCATCTTCAGGCAAATCGGAAGAGGCCGAAGAATCCCCAGTCAAAGGCTCAGAAGAAGCCGCATCATTGCTTGAAGAATCGACCGATGTATTTTCCGGAGGTCGCTCCGGGATGTAACCTGCATCACTGTCTACAGGTACACTTTCAGAGTCGGCGCTGGAAACGGCTATACTGCTTTCAGCTAAGATAGTATCATCCGTTGCAAAAGCGACTGGTGTTGTGCATTGAAAGAACATCAGCGCCGCCATCGCAGCAGATGCCCATCTCATAAAAGAGTGATGGCGCATGGGAATTTCCTTTACCCCCTAAAGGCTACTTGCGTAAATTCGTATCGTATTTTTCCTACGGATTTACTAGGCTTTATTGCGAAAAGTATCTGCCATTATTTGAATGGCGGATACCCTTGCAATAAATCCACCAGCAATGGGCATAAGGTGGCAAAAGCTGACGGATAATTGACCATGAATTCTATTCGTTGCCAAAAGTTTGCTCAATCGCAAACCGCTTCCGATCCATGTTGGTATGAACATAGCGCTGTAATGTGATGTTGGGATTAGAGTGCCCCATAAGCTCGCTGAGTGTTTTAATGTCGCAACCTGCCTGCAGGCAGGTTGTAGCAAAAGTATGGCGTAACATATGTGGATTCACATCATGTGCACCGGCCTTCGCAAGATAACCATGAATGCTCTTTCTGTAGCAACGAGGCTCTACCGGTTTACTGCTGCATGATAAGAACCACACATCACTGCCGAATGTGTTTTTCTGGTACAGCATTTGGAGTAGAACTGAAAGCTTTGGCGGGATTGGTAATACTCGCTTGGAACTTTCTGTTTTGGGTGCTTGTACCACAACCGAGGTTTTCCCCGTTCCAATGGCAATACGCCGAACACCGCGGCGTATACGGACTTCCTTATGCACGAGGTCAATATCGCCCCACTGCAAGCCGCATACCTCGCTGATCCGAAGACCAAGCTGGAGCATAAATAATATGCCCGCCTTTCGTGGGGTCGGATTCTTGAAAACAAATCGGTTGACTGCCGCCTGCTCTTCAAGAGAAAGTGCTTCTGGAAACTCGTTCGTTTCTTTCACGGGCTTGATTGACAGCTCAATCATGGGCATTAAATGCAGTTTGTATGCGTATTTACATAGCCTGCGGACAAGGCTGATGCATTCCCGTGAAAGGCTTGCTCCAAAAGGTTTATGCTCTCCACCAATCGGAGAAATAATCTGTAAAACGCATAATTCCAATTTTGCGCCGGAAAGCTGTGAAATTCGTAGACTCCCGATAACCGGCAAAATATAATGCTCAATGGAATAACGATAATGCGCTATGGAAGACTCCTCTAAGTCGTTCAGCGTGGAAAGCCATAGCTCCGAAAGAACCGAAAATGTAAGTTCTTGTGCCCCAAGCGGAACCGTGTAATCAGCTGTTTTTACCTTTTTCCGAATCAATGCTGATTTTGCATCGACATAGCTGTACGCATACACATAGCCCCAAATTGCTTTTCCGGTTTCACTTCGCCCTTTAATGTAGCGCCCTTCCCAGCGGCCATCTTTTCGCTTATGGATGTTTTCTCCATGTCTTGCCATTGTTGCAGCCTCCATTCATTGACTATGATTTGACAACCTAAACAATAGCAGTATTCGTTTTGGGTAACAATATGGACGAAATAGTAGCGCACGATATGTAAAAAAACCATCAGTTTGCTATTTTTTACTTAATTTGTGCGAAATCAACAAATCAATCCTTGATATTAAAGAAAGGCTGTGATAATCTTGTGATAATCTAAGGAATTAAAGATATTGTTTTCTTGGTATCCGCCATTCAAATAATGGCGGATACTTTTTTGTGTACGCATAAGCTCATTGAACTCATCCGTATATTTTTACGATAACACTATTTTTACGAAAAGTCAAACCACTAGGAACAAATATCACTATTGATTTGTTTATCATGAAAAGCATCGCTCCTATACTAATAGTAATTTGGTATCACTATTAGATATATTTCTGGGAGAATGCTATGACAAATGCTTTATTAGGACAGCGGCTTCGCCAGCAACGAAAAAGAAGGGGGCTGACGATTGAACAATTGGCTGAAATGATTGGTCTTTCTAAAAATTATGTCAGCTTGATAGAGCGCGGCCAGAAACTTCCCAGTATGGCAACACTCATTAAAATTGTAAACAGTCTGCATATTTCCGCAGATGTTTTGCTGTGTGACGAAGTAGAATCTGTAAGCTGTGTTGTAGACGAAGAACTGGATCAGCGTATAAGGGCGCTCGAACCACATCAGCGCAAGGCGGTCTTTGCCATCCTTGATTCTGTTATTGACGCAATACCAGATTTAACTGCATCCTCGTCAGAGGATTCTGCTGAATAAGCATTATATATACATTAGTTCGACGCTTTGCGCCAAACCGATAAAACCGCAGTATGCCAGATGGTCAAATCGACCATCTGGCATATTTTTTTATCTACATATCAGAAAATGTATCGTAAAAGCGATACATTACTATGCTCGCGCACCTCCGCCTGTTTTTGCATGAAATGAAGTCAAAAACAACGGAGGTCAAACCAAATGTCGAAAAAGTATATTCAGAACGGCGCTTTGATTCCCGCCAAAGATGAACAAATCATCGCGGAATTAACAGCATATCTGTCTGTTTCGCTCCGGAATGAGCGCAGTAAATACCTGAAAAAATATGGAAAAATTCGTGATTTTGAGTCCTCAATCGAAGATTTGAAACCGGATTTTGAGCCAGAAGATAGTTCCTTTGAGGAGAGGATTGAGCAAATGCTCGCATGGGATATGGTGAAAAACTATCTTCCACTGTTGACTGCAAAAGAATGTGAGGTCGTTTTATGCTTGTATGTAAATCAGCTCAGCACAGCAGATACCGCCCAAAAGATGAACCTGTCGCCGGAAACTGTTCGCTGGCACAAGAAAAACGCCTTGCAGAAAATCCGCAAGGCAATGGAGGAAAATACCTGATGGGTGCTTATATTGATCTTCTGAAAGCCGCGCAAAGCGGCGATACTGCTGCGGCAACCGTACTGTATGAACAGTACCAGCCGTTAATCAAAAAGCTGAGTTGGCATGACGGCATATTTGATATGGACTTATATCAAACCCTTTCTGTTGCATTTTTGGTCGCATTATCGAAGTTTGAGATTCGATAATTCCAAAATATAAATTTTTTCAAAAATACCCCAACGATTTTGCCCGTAAATTGATGTTTATATTATAGAGGGACAAAAAAGCCCTCTTCCCCTTGAGTACCTTGACAACTGCATATCCGAATCACCGGTTACATACAACTGACCTTGCCGCAACCCAAGGAGCGTCGGCAAGCACGATTCAGAGGCAACGCCATAATCCTGCGTATACGGAGGAGCGCCCCTGCCTGCTGAATAAGAACAGCGTGGAACCTGTTCTATGCGATGAAAGGGTCAGCAATCATGATACGCACCGTTGCGATACCCTCAAGGAATCGGCGGTACTGCCAACAATGTGGTACAGGAAGCGGGAGCTGCGCCAGCAGCCGGGCCGGGGATTCGCCCTATTATCCGGGGAGTAGTGTCGAATAGGATAATATTTAATTCCAGATTATGGCGGTCACTTGCTTTTGGCAGGTGGCCGCTATGCTTGTGGAATTAAATCTGCAAATTCAGTAAAGGAGGATGGCTATGAGGGGAGAAACCTTTGGAAAGCGAGAAATTTTCCGTAAATATCCGGATGTGGTGGATGTGACCCAGCTCTGCAAAATGTTAGGCGGTTCGCGGCCCGTAAGTAAAAAGACAGCTTATAGGCTGTTGACTTCCGGGAAAATCAAGGCATTCCGGCTGGGGCGCAGCTACAGAATCCCCAAGGTAAATGTGATTCGCTTTTTGCAAAACGGATTGTCTGACGAATGCAACACTGACGATTTCCTGATTGACAGTGTGGAGGAATGAAAGAAAGTCTGCTATGCTAATAACGGTTACACAAATGTTTGATAGCCGGAAAGGAGACTGCTATGAGGACAAAAGTGACAGGCTATCTTACACAAAAGCGCGGATTTTATTATGTTGTCCTGAATATGCCATCCGACATAAAGAGAAAACGAATCCGCAAAACATTAAGTACAGGTTTATCCACTGCGCGAAACATGACAAAGGCCAAAGAAGTTATGCGCGAAATGATTCGGGAAGCCAACGCCGGAGAAGAAGTGCATGGCGTGATGGAACGGAAGGCCGTGCAGAGCACCGCGCCGGAGAGTAGTTCTCCACGCCCGGATATGCTGTTTTCGGATTATTTGCAGTTCTGGCTCCAGTGGAAAAGAAGTACATGGGAGGAAGTTACCTATTCGGGTTATGCTGCCAATGTAAACACATGGATTGCTCCTTATTTCTCACAACGGGGAACCAAGCTGAACGAAATCAATGTGCTGGACATAGAAATGTTCTATGCCCATGAAAAGAACACACGCAACATCAGCGGAAATACGGTTGCACATTACCATGCCAACATCCACAAAGCACTGGTTGATGCGGTGAGATTGAAGCTGATTCCGCATAACCCAGCCTCGGATGTGGAAAGGCCAAAAAAGGATAACTTCGTAGCAAGCTACTACACCGCAGATGAGCTGATGGAGATGTTCCCAATATTTGCCGGAACAAAAATGGAACTGCCGGTTCTTCTGGCTGCCTATTATGGTCTGCGCCGCAGCGAAGTGGTGGGGCTGAAGTGGTCGGCTATTGACTTTGTAAATAAGACTATCACCATTTCGCACACATTCGAGCGTGTCAATGTGGACGGAAAGGCGGTAGATATATCCAAAGAACGGACAAAGAACAATTCCAGCTTCCGCACATTGCCGCTGATACCGGAGGTTGAAACCGCATTGATTGCAGCGAAAGCCCGTCAGGAAAAGCAGCGCAAGCAGTGCGGGAGAAGCTATTGTAAAAAATATCTGGAGTACATCTGTGTAGACGATATGGGGAATCTTGTTAATCCAAATTACATAAGCGGAAACTTCAGCAACATCTTGCGCAAAAACGGTCTGCGTCCAATCCGATTCCATGATCTGCGTCACTCCTGCGCAAGCCTGCTCATCAAAAATAAAATTCCGATGAAAGATGTGCAGGTCTGGATGGGCCATTCCAGCTTTGCCACGACCGCCAACATTTACGCTCATATTGATACGGACAGCAAACAGGAGGCGGCCGATATGATTTCGGCCTGCATCAGTCTAAGCGGAAGCCCGGACAAAAAAATGGGCAAAAAAAATCCCCCCAAGCGGAGCGCTTGAGGGCAAAAAGAAGCAAAATTTCACAATTTCCAAACGGATTTTCAGCCCGATTGTCTGCCATTTTGGGCAAATTCTAGGCCAATTTCAGGCAAAAATGGCAGACAACTTGGCAGACAAGGAAAAAAGATGTCTGCCAAACAAAAAATACCTAAGCGGTAAAAACCACTTAGGTACGATTGGTGCCGGTGATGGGGGTCGAACCCATACGGTGTCACCACCAACGGATTTTGAGTCCGTCTCGTCTGCCAATTCCAACACACCGGCACAGGAAACTATATCATTATACCTGCTCCCTGCAAAAAAGTCAAGCGGGCAGGTGGGAGTTGGCGTATTTTTTTGCAGGACCAGTTGTTTTTTAGGCCCTGGGCGTGTATAATTTATCCTGTATAATTTTGTTCAAAATGTGAGGAATGTCTATGCTTTCCGACCCGCAGATCCATTATCTGGATAACGCCGCCACCACCCGCGTGGACCCCGCCGTGACCGAGGTCATCCACGATGCTTTGGTGGAACTCTGGGCCAACCCCAGCAGCCTGTACGACCCCGCCGTGGCCGCGCAGGACGGTATCGAAACGGCCCGCGCCCGCATTGCCAAAACGTTGCACTGCCGCAGCGATGAAATTTACTTCACGGCCTGCGGGTCGGAGAGCAACAATATGGCCATCTATGGTGCCGCGATGCCCCGCCGCCACTGGGGCAATAAGATCGTCGTCACCGGCTTCGAGCATCCCAGCGTGCAGCTGCCGACCCGCGCCTTAAAAGAGGAAGGCTTCACCGTCGTCGAAATCGCCCCGGAGCGTCCAGCTGACCGATGCCATGGCAGAGTATGCCCGTACCCGCGGCGGCATGACCGC
>OKRY01001711.1_pt1 | contig 17758 bp, 19 predicted proteins | sample 1601121 | NCBI WGS metagenome assembly OKRY01 (sample SAMEA3541546, study PRJEB24748) | human gut metagenome | biome: human gut; feature: human-associated habitat; material: faeces | place: China | collected 2012
TTATGGTATGTGACTCTATGGAAGTGACAACTAGGAGAATTAGAGAAAGATTCGAGTGCGATGAAGCATTGCATATATCGATTGAAGGTTATGAAAGTCTTTTTGTTATTTCGGATTCTGATAAAAAAGAACCTGGAACGGATACTATATTAACATTACCGGCTGTATCAATGAAACGAAAGGTAATACCATCCAGATTCATTGTGTCTTCTATAACATCACGTGTAGTACCATGGATGTCGCTGACAATAGCACGATCTTCATTCAGAAGGGCATTGAGCAGAGTGGATTTGCCGGCATTGGTTTCTCCGACAATGGCTACCGGAATTCCATTTTTCAAAGCATTGCCAACACTGAATGTATCAACCAAATGGCTGATGACAGATTCAATCTGTCGGGCAATTTCTTCTAATTCCGTTCTGTCGGCAAATTCCAATTCCTCGTGATCGCTAAAGTCGAGCTCCAATTCCATTAGTGAGGTAAGATGAAGTAGTTTTTCACGCAGAACGGACAGTTCGCGACTGAATCCTCCACGCATTTGATTCATGGCCATGCGATGGGTGGCGGCTGATGTAGATGCTATGAGGGCTGCTACAGCCTCAGCCTGGCTTAGATCCATTTTGCCGTTTAGAAAAGCCCGTTGTGTATATTCTCCTGGTCCTGCAGCCCTGCAACCGTTTTTGATGAGAAGTTGCATGACTTGTTGTAGGATATATGATGAACCGTGGCAGGATATTTCGGTTGAATTTTCGCCTGTATACGAATGTGGACTATGAAAAAGGCTGACCAGTACTTCATCTATGATTTCTCCGGCGTATAAGAACGGCTGGATTGCCGCCGATCCTTTCGCAGGTTTCTACGTGAGGCCGGAATACTCAGAACGCCGTTACCTTTCGGCTTCGGAGTTACAAGCCGTGATAGATGTCAGGCTCCCCAATTACCGAACGGGTATCAACCGGGATGCCTTCGTCTTCTGTGCTTTCACGGGCCTGAGCCATGCGGACGTGGTGAAACTCACCCACGCGGACATCCATACGGACGATAACGGAGAGCGCTGGATTATCGACAGGCGCCAGAAAACAGGTACGCAGTTCCGTGTCAAACTTCTTCCCGTTGCCGAAATGCTCTACGAGCGTTATAAGGATATGCACCTCTCAGGCGACCGGGTCTTTCCGCTCAAAGGCACTTATAATACGCTGAACATGTCCTTGCGGCATGTTGCCAGACACGCCGGTCTGTCGTTCAACCCCACGATCCACCTCGCGCGGCATACCTTCGCCACGACGGTTACGCTCACGCAGGGCGTACCTCTGGAAACGGTCAGCAAGATGCTGGGGCATAAGCGGATCACCACGACCCAAATCTATGCTAAGATCACCAATGATAAAATCGGACAGGATATGGCGGCATTAAGCGAGAAACTCAGCAGCGTCTTCAAGGTCGCACGGTAATGGCCTCCTATCTTACAGCTAATTCGATTCCCGATCTTACTTCGTCAATAGCAGGGTAATTTTCGATGTAAGTTTTCCCGCCGGCAGGGAATTTATCGTCAGAGATGGAAATATGCAAGGCCATGCGAATCGCCCGAGGGGCGAGCCTTGCATATTTCCATCCCCGGCGTTTTGCTGGTCGCATGTAGATTTGCAGCGTGATGTAATCACAGGTAATTTCGATATGGAGTCGCAGTGAACCGGGGCTTGTCGTAAGCTTTGAGGCTTGGCGGTAGATTTGGACTGCGACTCCATTAACCAGAGAGAATGGCTGTTTAGAATTGTAGGTTTGAAGACCTGGTACATGTGATAGCATACGACTCTCACAAAACTAACAAGTTATGCACTATTTGTATTATGTGGGTCTGGATGTGTCGAAAGAGACTTTCGATGCGTCTTTGGTCGCCTTCGAGGATGCAAACGAGATGGCTCACCGCAAATTCGCCAACTCCCGAAAAGGGATCTGCTCGTGTCTGCACTGGGTTGAGAAGCGGCATGGTATTCGGCTCGACGATGTGATTTTCTGCGCCGAGGATATGGGGAGCTACATATCCGAGATGGCGGTTTGTGCTTCCGACAGGACGCTGAATTTCAATTTTTCACTGATCTCGCCGTTGGTAATCAAGTATTCGATGGGTATTGCCCGTGGCAAAACAGACAGAGTGGATGCCCGGCGTATCGCCGAGTATGCGATCACTCACTATCGGAAGATAGCCCTTTATCTGCCGGCAGAGAAGGAACTGTGTCAGTTGCGCACATGGCTGATCTTAAGGGCTCATCTGGCAAAACAACGTGTAGCGAAACTGGTGTTGCTCGAAAAATTAGACTACAAAGAGAAATTCGCGGATGTATCTATTCAACGTTCCATGCTCCAGGAGGAGATCGCGTATGCAGAAACTCATATGAAAACCATCGAACGGGAAATGAAGGAACTGATAGCCGCCGACAGCAACATTTGCCGGAACTACAAGCTGCTGACCAGCATCAAAGGTGTAGGGCCGATCACGGCCATTGTGATGCTCTGTTCGACGCTTAATTTCACCAAAATCACAGACCACCGCAAGTTTGCCTGCTATTGCGGGCTGGCTCCGTTCGAACATAGCTCCGGCACAAGCGTTCGCGGGGGATGCCACACATCGAGCATGGCGAATCGAGACATTAAAGTACAACTGAACCGCAGTGCACTGATTGCCATCAGGTGTGATCCGCAACTAAAGGCATATTACGAACGCAAAGTGGCTGAAGGTAAACATAAATTCAGCGTCCTGAATGCTGTGAGGGCCAAAATCGCCGCCAGATGCTTTGCCGTCGTAAGGCGTGGAACACCATATGTAGCGTTGCAGATATAATCCGGCATACATATCTGCCATTCGATAAGATTTTGAGATCATTCAAAATCTCAAAATCTTATTGTCGGAACAGTCCGTCTAATTGGGGCCGAACCTACTCATAATTAATGTATTGTCATTTCCGTACTCCGCAAATTAACGATTCTGACTATGGGATGCAAGGCTATACAAGCGCTTCGCGGCCTTGCATCCCATAGCCAGAATCATTTTGCTAAACGCTACGACAAAAAATGACAATTTCCGGGCATGAAACTTTTTGCAGCTTTTATTTGGTTTTATCTTAGAATTCTACCGTCGGAATAGGCGGCTTTCTGCGGCCCGGACGCTACCCTGCGGACTGCCCCTCCAATAGCCATAATCCACGACACGCACGTCATATACCCCAATAGGCATAACAACCGCTCCCGACGTTTCGTTCAGCTGTCCGTTATAATTCGCATTGTCTGTTCAAAACGGTCGTCTGTTGTTCTTCTTCTCGTGGAGATAATTCAGCTCACCGCTGTAAATGTCCATGACAAATCGCAGCATATTGTCGACCAAGGCCGTAAGCCTTGTACTCTCATTCCCTAACAGGTGGAGTATTTCCGATACTTTGTGCTTGGTTCGGGTACTGACATAGATCGCAGAGCGGTTGCGGCAATCCACCGGAGCGAAGAACGTGCGTTCAAAATCCGGTAGCGTGAGCTTTTTCCGACGGAAACCGGAATGTTCTTTTACGGTACTCGCAGTGGAGTCTATGCCTGTTTTCTCAGCAGTCGGTGCCGATGCTCCGGATACCGTTTCCGATGTGTTTTCCTCAAGAGCGTTCGTATCTTCCTCTTCCGGCTCGGGAATCCTGCGGACGACTTCCGAGTCCAAAGGGGCTTGTCCGGCGATCATCTGACGCATCAGTTCCTCGTCGACTTCGATACGGGGACGCTTAGCAGGATTGGGTGCGGGGTTGTCTTTTTCCTTTAATGAATCCATGGTGCAACGTTTTTGAGATTGATTGTCAGCCATACGAGCATAGAGTATGTATGTCTGGTTTATTGGGTTAAACCATTCAAAATACCGTTTTCTATTTCATGCAGTTTATATCGGGATAATGAACGCAATAAGAAAATCGACCTTTCATGCTGCAAGATACAACTGGGTGAAATACCTCGGTTCCGATGTCCGCTCCAGACCGCTCCAGTCCGTACCGAGGGTTTGTTTTGGCGCCCGCATGGTTGTAATATTGCAGAGGGAAACGACCCACCCTCGGAAGCCGTAGCGGAGGTTTGGCATAGATTTTTCGAAAATTTTTCCGCCGCGGATTTTTCGCCTCACTTGAGGCGAGCGAGCTGTACCTTTGTATGCCGAAAAGTTTTTCGGCATACAAAGGTGCTCGCTCTGCGAGGCCGGGTGGCGTTCCCGAGTCACGCCACTTAAACTACCAGACTGATGACAACCACAAAAAAGAGGATCGGACGCCCGACAACGACAGATCCCAGAGTCCACAGGTATAATTTCAAACTCACCACGGAAGAGAATATCCGCTTTAAGCAGATGCTTTGTAAGGCAGGATCGGAGCATAACCGCAGCCGGTTTATCGTCAAAAGAATCTTCGGGGAGGAGTTCGTTGTCGTCAGACGAGACCCTTCGAAAGTGCAGTTTATTGCCCGGCTGAATGACTTTTATTTCCAATTTCAAAAGCTGGGGAATAACTGTGTGCCCGTCAAGGCGATATAATAAATATAGCGATGGCAAGCTATTAGGTAAGTGTTCTTTGAAAATAACCTATCATCAACCGACTTATCTGAAAGGGAAACCGGACAGGGAGTGTAGCATGTCGGGGTAAACCATAAGTCAGTTAGTTACCGGACTGCGACTGAATGGGGTGATGAAAGACAGATATGAGGATAAAATCCGGATTGATTGAATGACAGCCTGAGCGGTACCTAGCGAAACTGTGACGTTAAGGTAACTATACTCGTCATATCGTGATACACTCATTGTAGTAGTTGTACAGAGAGCAAGAACTTATCACGACGCAACTGTAATAAGCAGTAAAAGGCGGACGTCATATCCGACAATCTGTCGCGCCATAGTTATTATATCGCAAACGGGGATTACCTAAACCGGAATGCCGTAAGGCTATTGGACGAAGGTCTATGAATATCCGGTATGGTAACGGAGTCGCCGTAGTAGTCCGAGCGAGGGAAAGCCTCGCACATGACGAAGGGCGGCAGCTAATATTCATTAATACGATTAACGGAAAATGCGAGAGGCATTATGAGAAGTCCCGCAAGAGTATTAAACAGTCTGACAAAGCATAGTCAAACCACGGAATACAGGTTTGAAAGGCTTTATCGTATTCTTTTCAATGAGGAAATGTATTATCTGGCTTATCAGCGAATATATGCCAAGCCGGGTAATATGACACAAGGTGCAGACGGAGAAACCATCGATCGTATGAGCCTTCCCCGCATTGAGAAACTGATCCTTTCGTTGAAAGACGAAAGCTACTCTCCCCAGCCATCGAGAAGAGTGCACATCCCGAAGAAAAACGGAAAGACTTGACCTCTCGGCGTACCCTCTTTCGACGACAAACTGGTGCAGGAGGTAGTACGAATGGTACTGGAAGCTATTTACGAAGGTCACTTTGAAGATACTTCGCACGGCTTCCGTCCGCATCGCAGCTGCCACACCGCATTGAATGCCGTACAGAAGACTTTTACGGGTAAGAAGTGGTTCATCGAAGGAGATATAAAAGGTTTCTTCGACAATGTCAATCATGATATTCTGATCGACATCTTAAAGGAACGTATCTCCGACGAACGATTCATACGACTTATCAGAAAATTTCTGAAAGCGGGTTACTTGGAACAATGGCGATTTCATGGAACGTACAGCGGAATGCCGCAAGGTGGAATTATCAGTCCGATATTGGCCAATATCTATTTGGACAAACTGGATAAGTACATGAAAGAATATGCTTCCAAATTCGACAAGGGAGATAGGGGAAGACAGCAACGGGAATACGAAGTTCTCACTTACCAAAAGAGGCTGGTTATGCGTGAACTCAAAACAGCGACAAATAATGTAGAAAGAAAAGTGCTCGTCAAACGGCTCAAAGAGATAGACAAAACCCGATCCGCGATGCCGTGCTTCGACCCTATGGACGGAAACTTCAAGAGGCTTAAATATGTGAGGTATGCCGACGACTTCCTCATTGGAATTATCGTAAGTAAAGTAAAGATCAAGGACGATATAAAGCGTTTCCTTGCAGACAGACTGGCATTGGAATTATCGGATGAGAAAACGCTCATCACTCATACTGAAAAGCCTGCAAAATTCCTCGGATATGAAGTTACCGTCCGCAGGTCGAACCTGCAAAAACGGAACAAACGGGGAAGCCTGTCCCGTGTGTATGGAAACAAGGTCAGATTAAAGGTGACGACCGAAGTGATAAAGAAGAAATTGTTGGAACTCGGTGTGCTGAAATTCAGCTATCATAACGGGCACGAGCAATGGATTCCCAAACATAGGTCGGAACTTATCAATAATGACGACCTTGAAATCCTTGACAGTTACAATGCCGAGATCAGAGGGTTTTACAACTATTACTCGATAGCTAACAACGCTTCTGAACTGAATACTTTTCACTACATCATGCAGTACAGTATGTACAAAACCTTTGCCGGGAAATACCGAACCACAGTAAGACGAATTTGCCGGAAATACAAACGCAGCGGAGTCTTTACAGTCGGGTATACGGTAAAAAACGGCAAAGCAAAAGAACGTCGCCTATACAATGAAGGGTTCAAAAGAAAAAGACCTTCCTATGATCGGTCGGTTGACAGATGCCCGAATCCAATGCCCGGCGTCAGCACCACAAGCCTTATAGACAGGCTGAAAGCTCAGAAATGTGAGTTGTGCGGTGCTACGGATAATCTGGTTATGCACCATGTGCGTAAACTCGGAGAACTGAAAGGCAAGGAGAATTGGGAAAAACTGATGATTGCCAGACGGCGTAAGACTATGGCCGTTTGCGGAAGCTGTCATCAAAAGATACATCATGGAACGTTTTAGACTGACAATATTAGCGGAGAGCCGGATACGCTGGAAGGTGTACGTCCGGTTCGGAGGCGAGTATTGGGAAACCTATCATAGAAATATGACAAGGCGCCGGGTACTTAGCCTACATAATCAAGTTGTGAAAGCCGTCAATTCGCACTTTTCCAACGTCGCAATCCCGCATCAGATCGCCGCATTGGAACAGCGCATGAGGGAATTGAAAGCCTTTAGTATCAAGATACTGAACCTTGCCAAACAAGCTAAGGAATGGTTGCGAATATAAGATCGCGCCCCTCGCCCAGTGGAGCGTTGTATTATAACAAGGAGAAAGTGGATAAGGATGAAGCCGAAGTGCTCCTCTGGCAGAAGATACTCGAACCGTTCGATAAACACGGGCGAATGGATATCGACGCTTGTATGGATAGTTTCCGGCCATACTTCGAAGCCAACCGCAGAACGACCAATACGGTATTCCATGTTTTACTGAATCCTTCGCCCGAAGACAAACTGACAGGCGAACAGTTACGGGAAACCGCCAAGGAGTATATGGAACGTATGGGATATGGAGATCAACCTTATATTGTTTTCAAGCATAATGACATTTCCAGAGAGCATCTCCATATCGTGTCGCTGCGGGTCGATGAGAACGGACATAAGCTGTCGCATGATTTCGAAACAGAATAACGGAGAGCAACGGCAAAGAATCGGGACTGTGGCTTTTCCGCGGTTCCGTTTTTTGCGCAGCGGGACATTATAAGATCTTCGACATCAACCTGCGGCAGCATTTCTATTCGTCGGAGGTGGTCCACGACTCGCTCTGCCGCAGCAATATTCTGAAAACAAACGACGAGGAGTTGACCGTCGTAAGCCGGATGTTCGGCATACAGGCGCAGTGCCGCGACCTGCTCGAAAAATACGGACTCCGTACCGTGATACTCACCTGCGGCGCCGTCGGAAGCCATGTATTCACTCCGGACGGCATGTCGTACGTCGCCACGCCGCACGTCGAAGTGGCCGACGGTGTCGGCGCGGGGGATTCGTTCACGGCGCAGATCAGGAAGGAATAGGCGGCGGTCAGTTGACCGCCGCTTGTTCTGATGAAACACCCGGAGACTTTCGTTTGCAATAACGTTCGCACTGCCCGGCGATGTCGTAGCCGAGCATCGCGCCGAGCATGAAATCCTCCTCGGCGGAGAGTTCGTTGAGCGGCTTGTGGATGAATGTCGCCACGGTCTCCAGACACATGCGGTTGCCGAAGTAAAGATTCACCTTGCTGTCGGTCACCGACTGAATCCGGTAAGCGATACCCAGCCTTTCCAGCCGCTCGGAGAGCAGAGAAGCGCAGGTGCGGCACATCGTGCAGAGCACCAGACTCCGTACACCTTTCTGGAACTCGTAAATCTGGTGCAGGAACAGCTTCATCGAATCGTAACGGCTGAACTCCTCGGCGCTCATCGTTACTCGTTTTTAATCTGTTCGCACCATGCGGCAACCCGCCGGTCGGTCTTGTCGGGCGCGCTTTCATCGACGGCAAGTCCCACGAACTTTCCGCCGCGGCAGACCAGCGAACCTGTTTCGTCATACCCTTCGGGCGCATAGGCTCCGACGAACGTGCAGCCGCTCTGCTGCAAGCCGTCGTAAATCAGCCCGACGGCATCGCAGAACGTATCGGGATAGGAACCGCTGTCGCCGCAGCCGAAAAGCGCCACCTTTTTACCGCTCAGATCCTGCGCCTTCAGCTGATCCAAAAAGCCGTACCAGTCGTCCTGCAATTCGCCTGCGCCCCACGTCGAAGAACCCAGCACGAGCAGGTCGTATTTCTGCACTTCGCCGGCCGGCGTATCGGCCACATTGTGTACATCGGCGTCCGCGACGCCCAATTGTTTGGCAATATCCGCAGCCACGGCCTCGGTCGTGCCCATCGTACTGCCGAAAAAGATACCAGTCATAATTTCGTCGTTTTTGGTTTACGGCAAAGAAACAGCATTCCCACCGGATCGTCAATACCGGATTTTAGGGGTTTTGGCGCGGCCGGATAGCATTATGATGGGATGCCGCACGAACGCAACTCATTATTAATTGGTGATGATTGCAATGCAATTTACCAAGATATGGCGATTGCCGCATATGCCGGGGCGCTATACTTTTGTCCTGTGAAAACAGAACTATGCGGCTACTCCTGAAATATTTGCTATTTATCCTGCTGCCTGCGTACACGTACGGGCAGTCCGGCCGGCCCGACGCCGGGATCACGTTCGAAGTTACCGATTCCCTGCACAATCCGCTGGCGTATGCTACGGTGGTGCTGACTCCTATGTCGGGGGGGGGAAAGGCCTACGCGACGACGACCGATGAGGAGGGCCGGGCACGTTTCACCCTGCCCGCGAATACCTACAATGCGGATATCTCATATATCGGATATGTCTCCCAACGGATGGAGGTACGGCCCGTCAGCGGCAGCGACATGCTGCGGACCGTCCGGCTCCGGACAAGCGACACGCAGATCCGCGAGGTCGTAATCACGGCGACCCAAGTGCGGAGACCGGTCTCGGGCGTGCATATCGGCCGGGACGCGATGAACCACATCCAGCCGTCGAGTTTCGGGGACCTGCTCGAACTGCTGCCCGGCGGACGGGCCTCCGACCCCTCGTTTTCCTCCTCGAACCACATTCATCTGCGCGAGATCGGCACCTCGAACAGCGATTACCAGACTACATCGCTCGGCGTTTCGTTCGTCATGGACGGAATTCCGATGTCGAACGACGCGGGCATGACATACAATTCGGGAACGACCGTCGGCAATAATATTTCATTGAACAGAGGCGTCGACATGCGCACGATGCCGACCGATGAAATAGCTTCGGTAGAGATTCAGCAGGGCATTCCGTCGGTCGAATACGGCGATCTGACCAGCGGACTGATCAAGATCAAGCGCAAGGAGGGAGGCCGCAACCTCGAAGCCCGCTTCAAAGCGGATCTGGGCAGCCAGCTGCTCTATGTCGGCAAAGGATTCGAATGGGGCGCTCCGGCCGACCTGCTGACGATGAACGTCGGCGCGACATGGCTCAACTCCCACGACGACCCGCGCAATACGCGCCAGAACTACCAGCGTGCGACCGGATCGTGGCGCATGAAGAAACGCTGGGAAAGCACCTCGGCCTACCGTTACACGTTGGGCGGATCGCTCGACTACACCGGCTCTTTCGACCGCCAAAAAAGCGACCGGGATATCGACGAAGGCCCGGCGGGCATCCCCCTCGAACGCTACAAATCGAGTTACAACAACGTCGTCGCGGCGGTGAATTTCACCGCCGAATCCAAGGGTGCGAATTTTTTCCGCAGCTTCGATTTTTCCGCTTCCGTCTCTTCCGAATTCGACCTGATCGACCGCTGGCGTTACCGAGCGAACAGCGGCAACGTCCCTATACGCACGGCAGTCGAAGAGGGCGTCTTCGATATGGAAGTGCTGCCGGTCCGCTATGAAGCGACCCTGCAGGTGGACAACAAACCGTTCTACGCCAACGCCAAGGCGGTAGCCCTGCTGGGAGCCGACACCCCGCTGAGCCGCAACACGATCCGCATCGGAGCCGAATGGAACATGTCGAAAAATTACGGCGGCGGTCTGCTTTACGACGTGACGCGCCCATTTACCGACCTGATGAGTTCCCATCCGCGGCGTTACGACGCCCTGCCGGCGCTGCACCGGCTCTCGGCGTTTCTGGAGGACAATACGACGATTACGGCCGGCGAGTGGCGGATCGAGATAATGGCCGGACTGCGTACGACGGCCATGGCCAATCTCGGAAGCCGTTACACCCTGCAGGGCAAATTCCATTTCGATCCGCGTGCCAACCTCTCGGTGACGCTTCCGGCGTTCGACATGGCAGGCGACCCGATGCGCATCACATTCGCGGGCGGCGCGGGATGGCACACCAAAACGCCTACGCTCGACCAGCTCTTCCCCGAACCGGACTACTCCTATTACACGCGGCTCAACTATTTCCCGGCGGACGACGAATCGAAACGCCGTGTCAATGTGGAAGTCTTCAAGCACGACCCCACCAATTACGACCTGAAGGCGGCGCGGAACTTCAAATGGGAGGTGCGCGGCAATGCGGAGTGGAACGGATACGGATTGTCGGTAACCTATTTCCGGGAGAATATGACCTCGGGATTCCGCACCTCGACCGACGTACTCACCCGGACCTACCGCGAATACGACACCGGACCGCTCAAGGATATGGAGTTCACCGGACCGCCGCAGCTCGAATGGCTTCCCTACAAGGACAAAACGGTATTCCAGACCGTCGGCGTCAAGACCAACGGAAGCCGCACATTCAAGCAGGGCATCGAATTCTCGCTCTCCACGCGGCGCATCCGGGCGCTGGCCACGAAACTCATCGTCTCGGGCGCCTATTTCAAAACCCGCTATGAGAACAGCGAACCCCAGTACGTCCTGACGACCGTACAGCTCGCAGAAGGGACGCCCTATCCTTACATCGGGCTTTACGATCAGGACGACAACACGTTTCACGAAGTATGCAACACCAATTTCCTGCTCGACACCCAGATTCCCAAACTGGGGCTGATTTTCTCCACGTCGTTCCAATGCCAGTGGTTTTCCGGCATGAAGGCCGAATGGTGCAATCCTGCGCCGACCAGCTACCTCGACCTGCAGTTACAGGAACATCCGTTTACGGCCGAGTCGGCAGCCGACGGTATTTTGCAGCATATGATCCACGACAACGTATCGAAAGAAGCCTATCTCTACCGTCTCACGCCTTTCAGTATGAACGTCAATCTCAAAATCTCGAAACGGCTTTACCGCGACCGGCTCAACATTGCGATTTTCGTAAACCGGCTGTTCACATACAGTCCTTCGTACAGAAACGAGACCAACGCACTGGTACGCCGCTATTCCAGCCCCTATTTCGGCATGGAACTCAACTTCAAACTGTAATGCGATGATGATGAAATCTACCATACGGACTCTGTTTCTGCTCTCCGCACTGCTGTTTTCGGCCTGCGAAAAAGACGATTCGATTTTCACCGAACTGTCCATCCGGTTCGTGATGCCGGACAGCCGCCCCGTCGAAAAGCTGGAAATACGCACAGACATCTCCTACTTCGACAATATCAACTCCGGAGAGCGGGTGCCATTTCCCGCCGCCGAACAGAACAGCGCGACAATACGGCTCCGCAAAGGGGTTTACACGTTCATCGTCGAAGCCGACGCGACCTATTCGACCGGAGAAAAGAAGATTCTGCGCTGCACGGATTACAATCAGATTCCAGCAGCAATGACTTGGGTAGAGGACAGCGAATCGATCGTGTTGTTACTAAAATCGATCTGACGATGATGAAGGCCCTTTTCCTGTCGATACTGGCGCTGCTGCCCGCCGCCGCTTCCGCCCAGCGCGATACGCTCGGCGTATTGGAGCGTTCTTCCGTTTTCAGCGCGGAGGACGAACGGGCCGTAGCCGGATTTCATACGGAGTCGCCCGCGATGATGCTCTACCGCAGCGAACAGTCGCTTTCGCAGATCTCGCTCCGCATCGACCTGCGCCGTGAGCAGGAGGCGCTGCTGCAGCCGCTGGGCGACGGAGCCTTCGACGGGGGATTTTATGCCGAAAGCTACCGGCGGCTCAGCGAGCGGTCGGCAACGTGGGCAGACGCCCGGTACGTCCGCGGCAACCGCCGCAACGTCTGCTGGAACTCCACGGCCGACTACCTGCTGCTCTATCCCTGCATCACGGCGGATTCCGCCGGAGGAAACCTCTCGACCGAGGAATATGCTTTCGGCGGCGGCTATGTCCACCGGGTGGGACGCTTCGACCTTGCGATCCGGGGCGACTACCGCGCCGGACAGGAATACCGTCAGGTCGATCCGCGGCCCCACAACGTCGTGTCGGATTTCACGATCAAACTCGGCGTAGGCATGCAGTTCCCTCAGTACGTTTTGGGGCTGGACCTGCAGGGGCGGCTCTATAAACAGGATCAGGACATAGACTTTTTCTATCCGCCCGGCGCCAGCTCTTCCGAGCTGTATATGACCGGACTGGGCAGTTATTACACCCGCTATTCACTGAACAGCGAGAGTTTCAACATCGGCTATGACGGAAAGGGTTGTCTGCTGGCGGCACAGCTCATGCCGCGGCACGCGAAAGGCTGGTATGCCCGTGCCGCATTCGAAAGCCTTACGACGGAGCGGCTCAACAAATCCAACAACACGGTCCCCATAACCCGGCTCAAAACCCGTCAGGCGACCCTCTCCGCAGCCTACCGCAGCGCCCGCTGGAGCCTGCGCGCCGGAGGCGGCTATGAACTGCGCCGCAGTATCGAAATGATAGCCGACCGTACGGGACACAGCGTCATCGTCGATGAACAGGCGATGTATAAGAACCGTATCTGGCACGCCGACGCCGAAGCGACCGTCGAATGGCGGCGCGGCACGGTGAATTACATGCTCAGTCCCCGCGCGGAATGGCGGCAGTCCACGGCCACGTACGCCTATCCGGCACGGCGGATGCGGCTTGCGCAGTTCTGCGGAGCGGTACGCGGCAGCGCAGAATGGCTCCGTCCGCAGTGGCGCGTGAAAGCGACGGCAGGAATCGGCTGTTACGTCTCGCCCGACGAGGAGGTTTCGCTCAGCAACGTGCTGAACAACATTTCGGAATACCTGACTTACACGGCGGCGCGGCTGAGCGGCCGGGCCGTCGCCCCCGAGGTGTCCCTGCGGGCCGAACGCCGCCTGAGCCGGAATCTGGCCTGCTTCGCCGAGGCGGGGTGGACGCCCCGGTTTTACAGCGGAGGATTGTCCGAACACGTTCTGACGGCGACGTTCGGCATCCTGTTCTAAACGATCGAACCAATATTTGTCAAACCAATAATAAAAACCAATTATGAAAAAGCTTTTCTTAATTCTCACCACGGCCCTCTTCGCAGCGGGCTTCGCATCCTGCACCGACGATCCCGAAGAAACGGTCAATCCCGTCGTCGTATCCGAAATCTTGCGCGCGCTCGGCGGCAATGTGCTGGTAAACGTGCCCGAGGAAAATTTCGACGTGAATATTCCCGCCGATGCTGCGTCGTGGGTTCAGATCAATGAAGCCGAATCTTCGGGCAAAGCGCTGGTGCTGTCCGTCGATGAGAACGAAACGGGGACGGAACGTTCGACCGTCGTGAACGTGACGCGGAGCGGCAAGAGCACCGTTCTGGCGACCGTAACCATCAAACAGAGCGACATCACGCTGCAAGCCGGCGAATTCGTGATCGAGGAGATCTACTTCACAGGCACGGCGTTTCCCGAAACGGGAAAGCCTGACAGGTGGCTGGGCGACCAGTACATCAAGATCCGTAACAACTCCGACGAAGACCTCTATGCCGACGGCATGATGCTGATCCTTTCGAGCGGACTCAATTCGGGCATGAACAGCGAGATGATCGAAGGCAAGGACTTCCGCAAGGAGTGTTGTGCGGGCAATGCGTTCTACTGCATTCCCGGCAACGGACAGGATGTGCTGGTCAAAGCCGGCGAGTCGCTGATCGTCGTCAACAACGCCCAGAACCACACCATCGGCAACCCGAACTCGTGGGACGCCACGAAAGCCGATTTCGAGTGGTACGACGTTTCGTCGAACGAGAACTATCTGGATATCGACAACCCCGACGTGCCCAACCTCGACAAATGGTACGCTTCGACATTGACGGTCCAAGTGCTCCACAACCGCGGCTTCAACGCCGTGGCTATCGCCATGCCGCCCGTCGGCTTGACTGCAAAGCAGTTCCTCGCCGAATACCCGCTCGAAGACGCCCAGTATATCTTCCACTCCCCGAACGGCTCGGACTACACGATGCCGCTGCGCAACTGCTACCGCGTGCCTAACGAATGGGTGCTCGACGCCGTGAACACGGGTTGCCGCGACGAATACTACATCGCCCCGTGGGACGCTTCGCTCGACGCAGGTTACGCATGGTGCGGTACGGCCGACGGAGATGCCGACCGCTTCGGCAAGTCGGTGATCCGCAAGACCGGTTCCGACGGCAAACTCATCGACTCGAACAACTCGACCAACGACTTCGAGTCCAATACGAAGGCGTCGCTGATCAAGTAAGCCGGAAGAACGACCATTCTTTATGACCGATTCTGTCATCGAATGCCGCAACCTCACCCATTGTTACGGGGAGCGACTGATATACAAAGACCTGAGTTTCGAGGTTCCGCGCGGGCGGATCCTCGGACTTTTGGGTAAAAACGGCACCGGAAAAACCACGACCATCAACATTCTGAGCGGCTATCTCCAACCGCGCGCCGGACAGTGTCTGATCTTCGGCGAGGATATCCGCACGATGCGGCCCGAAACCCGCGCCCGGATCGCCCTGCTGATCGAGGGACACGTGCAGTACGCCTTCATGACCATCGAGCAGATCGAACGGTTCTATGCGCGGTTTTATCCCCGCTGGAACCGCGACGCCTATTACGGACTGATGGAAATGCTGAAGGTGGCGCCCCGGCAGCGCATCTCGCGCATGTCGTGCGGACAGCGTTCGCAGGTGGCCTTAGGGCTGATTCTCGCCCAGAACGCCGATCTGCTCGTGCTTGACGACTTCTCGATGGGACTGGACCCCGGTTACCGCCGCCTGTTCGTAGAATACCTGCGCGACTATGCGCAGAGCGAGGAGAAGACCGTTTTCCTTACCTCGCACATCATTCAGGACATGGAAAAGCTCGTGGACGACTGTATCATCATGGATTACGGAAGCATTCTGGTACAGATGCCCGTCGGCGAACTGCTCGGCACGTTCCGGCGATACACCTTCACGCCGGGCGCCGACGTCACGATCCCCGCCGGCGACGGCCTCTACCACCCGAGCGTCGTGAACGGGCGCGCCGAACTCTATTCGTTCGACTCCCCTGCGACGGTACAGGGCGTGCTGGAGCGCGCGGGCATTGTCTGCAGCGACCTGCGCGGCGAAACGCTGAACCTCGAAGACGCTTTCATCGGACTGACCGGAAAATACTAAACCCGAATTATGATCAAAGCCATATTCTACAAAGAGTGGATCAAAATGCGCTGCTTCTATCCGCTGAGCGCATTGTTCCTCTTCGGAGCCACCGCCTATGCGCTGCTGCGCGTCCAACGGGTGATAACCTTCAAGGGTGCGGCGCACGTCTGGGAGGTGATGCTCGAAAAGGAAGTTGTCTTCATCGACATTCTCCAATACCTGCCGGCCCTGCTGGGCGTATTGCTCGCAGTGGTTCAGTTCGTCCCCGAAATGGCCCAGAAACGGCTGAAGCTGACGCTTCACCTGCCCTTTCCACAGTGGAAGATGATTCTGCTGATGTCAGGCATCGGGCTGGGAGCGCTGGCATTGCTGTTCATCGTGCAAACCGCCGTGCTGTGGGGGTACTTCCACGCCCTGCTGGCGCCCGAACTGGTCGCGCGGATTCTGCTGACGGCGCTGCCGTGGTATCTGGCCGGGCTGACGCTCTACCTGCTGACGGCATGGATCTGTCTCGAACCCACATGGAAACGGCGGCTGGCGAATCTGCTGATCGCCGTGGGCGTCTGCCGGATCTTCTTCCTCTCCGACACCCCGCAGGCCTACGACGGCATGCTGCCGTGGCTGGCGCTGCTGCTGGTATGTTCGCTGTTCTTCCCGCTGCTTTCGGTATACCGTTTCAAGCAGGGATGTCAGGATTAACCCGCAAAACGACAAATCTATGATAAAGAGTATCAAAACCGGAATAATCCTCCTTGCGGCGCTTCTGCTGGCATGGCTGCTGCCGTGGTGCTACGCGTTCGTGTTCGCATCGCCTTCGTGGTCGCCGTTCACGCTCTACAGCTGCGTGACGCACGGATTCGCATCGGTGGATTTCGACCGCGAAAACAACGTCGCCGGACGCGATCTGCAGGGCAACACCTACACCCAGCAGCAGTTCGACAGTATCCTGCCGACGTTCTATTACCGCCAACTCGCCGCCGAAGGGAGGTTTCCGTCCGAAATCGAGGGCGTGGCGGTCGAATCGCGCGACGTGGAGCGCACGAACTTCATGTTCCGCACGTCGCCCGGCGAAATCAACCGCCGCAGACCGACGGTCTATCAACTGCTGGAATCGATGCCCGACCGCATCGATTTAGAACCGGCGACGGACGTGTTCCGCATCACCGGCGAGGGAATCGAGTTCGTCGATATGGAGACCAACACCATCGACCAAAAGAAGAGCGCGGCATTCACCAAAGTCCTGCGGGACAAGGGATTTTCGTTCCCGGCCCGCGTCGTCTCCGGCAACCCCTCGACGCGCAAGCGGTAAAGCAAGTTGGCAAGGAAATTTACCATAGGCTGAACAATCAGCCGTTTGCGGAATAAAACGATTAACAGAATCAGCAGAATAATGCATCCGGTAATGATTCCATAACTGGCCATAAGCCCGCCTACATGAGGTGCGAGTACATAGGCCAATGTAAATGATAAGTAGAAAAGGGCGATAATACCTAATATCAATAATATAAAGACAAGGATGAGGGTTGATATCAGTATAGTAAGTTTTTCTACTAAATGTAGTTTTACATAATCCTTTTGTAACTCTGCGTACTTTTTAAGCTCTGCCAGAAGTTGTTGCAGATTATCTATATTTTTATCGTTTGCAAACATGCGTGGAGTTTTGATTTAAAAATTATTGTCATTCCGGACTTGTATCCGGAATGACAATACACTTTTGTGGGCGTTGCTTATTCTTTTACCTCGGCTGCAATTTCATCGACCAGATTTTCCATATCTGTGCGACTTAATTTGATACCTCTTTTACGTAAAGCATCAGCAATTTTGCTACGAGTGTCTTCTCCGCTTTCAGGAGCAAATAAAATACCGGCTGCTGCA
>OKRY01001715.1_pt1 | contig 17739 bp, 16 predicted proteins | sample 1601121 | NCBI WGS metagenome assembly OKRY01 (sample SAMEA3541546, study PRJEB24748) | human gut metagenome | biome: human gut; feature: human-associated habitat; material: faeces | place: China | collected 2012
TCTATACCGCCAGCGTGCAGGCCGACCTGGCACGGGGCGAGAATGCCATGCAGATGACTGCCCGCATCCGGGAAGAGCTGAAGGATTTCCCGCTTTCGCCGGGCGTCACACTGACCTACGGAGGCGAACAGGAGAAAACGGATGAACGGATGCCCCAGATTATGGGTGGGCTGATGCTGGCCGCCGCCATCATCTTCTTCATCCTACTGGCGCACTTCCGCAAGATAAGCATCGCCCTGCTCATCTTCGGCAGCCTGGCACTCTGCGTGTTCGGCACCGCCTTCGGCATATGGATTCAAGGCGTGGACTTCAGCATCACGGCCATCCTGGGCGTGGTGGGCCTGATGGGTATCATTGTCCGCAACGGCATCATCATGTTCGACTATGCCGAAGAGCTGCGCACCACGGAGCACATGACTAGTTCACAGGCCATCTACCACTCCGCCCAACGGCGTATGCGCCCCATCTTCCTCACCTCTGCCGCCGCCTCGATGGGCGTCATTCCCATGATACTGGGCGGTTCCGGATTGTGGATGCCGATGGGCACGGTCATCTGCTACGGCACGCTTATCACCATGATTTTCCTGCTTACCGTCCTGCCGTGCATGTACCTGCTCACCTTCCGGGGCAGCACGGAGCGGCGCGCCAAGTGGGATGCCTTGGAGCAGCAATAATACCCTTGTTAGGGTGTCATTGATACCCCATGCATGGGTGTTGATGATACCTCATGCATGGGGTCGGATACACCATATATGATATAGAATACAGGAACAGAAATTATATTGAAAGATGAAACATACAAGTAAATGCTTTTTATGGGCTTTGGCATGGAGCTGTACGATTGCCCCGCTGGCCGCCCAACAGACCTACACGCTGGACGAATGCATAGAAAACGCCTTGCACAACAACGCCCGCATACAGAACGCAAAGAACGACCTCGGCATGGCCGAACAGCAACGGCAGGCCGCCTTCACCAAGTATTTCCCCACCGTCAGCGTTACCGGCATGGGCTTCATGGCGGACAAGGACCTGCTGCGGATGGACGTTGCCCCCGGCATGAGCATGAAGCTGCTGAAGAACGGGTTGATGGGAGGCGTCAATGCCTCGTTGCCCCTCTTCGCCGGAGGCCGGATTGTGCAGGGCAACCAATTGGCCAAGGTGAACGTGGAGAAATATCGCCTACTGGGACGTCAGGCCGAGAACGAGGTGCGCCTCACCGCCGAGCGGTATTTCTGGCAGGTGGCCATGCTGAAAGAGAAGCTCCGCACCCTCGACGTAGTGGAGTCGCAGTTGGCCGAGATACACAAGGACGTGGACGCAGCCGTCAGTGCCGGCATCACCAACCGCAACGACTTGCTGCAGGTGAACCTAAAGCAGAACGATACCCGCAGCACACGCATCAACGTAGAGAATGCCCTCGCCCTGTCGCGCCGTCTGCTGGCGCAGTACATCGGCGTGGCAAGTGACAGTGTAGACATAGACTTTCATGTGGTCGATTCGCTGCCGCCTTCGCCCGAATGGATTTACCGTTCGCCGGAAGCGTCGCTCATCCTCACTCCGGAATACAATCTATTGCAAGCCCAGCTCAAAGCCTCAAAGATTGAACACAAAATCAGCATAGGCAAGAACCTACCCACAGTGGCCATCGGCGGCGGCTTCATGCACGACAACCTGTCCGACCGCAGCAAACCTTTCTGGATGGGATTTGCCACCGTCAGCATTCCCCTGAGTGGCTGGTGGGAGGGCAGCCACGACATGAAGCGTGCCAGCCTGACCGTGCGCAATAATGAAAACAGCCTGCGCGACGGTAGCGAACTGCTCATCATCAACATGCAGAACACGTGGAACGCCATGAGCGATGCCTATAAACAGGTGGAGATAGCCATGGAAAGCATCGGACAGGCCAGCGAGAACCTGCGTCTTCAGACGGACTATTACCAAGCGGGAACTTGCACCATGAGCGATTTGCTCGAAGCCCAGGCTCTCTACCAGCAAAGCAGGGATAAATACGTGGAAAGCTATGCGCAGTATGAAGTGAAGAAACGGGAATACCTGCAAGCTACGGGGCGATGAGAGGTGAATTCGTGAAATCATAATAACTTCAAACTTAATTGCATGAACAAGGAACATATTGGAGAAAATGCAGGCATCGTATGGCGTGCGCTGCATAACAACATGCTTTCATGGGAAGAGCTTGTGAAGGCAACAGGTCTGAACCCGCTGGAACTGGCTGCCGCCATCGGCTGGCTGGCAAGGGAAGACAAAATCCGCTTCTCGCCGGAACGGGGCATCATGTACTTCGAGGTGTATCATGAATGTTATTATTGACTGGAAGGCAAGCATGACGCAAAAGAAATTACGAACAAGAATCCTTTTCGGGTACATCATCCTAATGGCGGTCATCGGCAGCATGGCTGCCATTTTGATACATGAACGGCGACGGATGCAAGAAATTGAAGCAGAAGCTACCCATGTACATAGAAAGCCCCTGCAAACCTTTCCGCTTGCAGGGGCTACTCCTAAATCTTACTCAACCAATCAGAGCGACGGCTTTTCCTCGTCCTCTTTCTTCGCCCGTGTGGTACGCACTTTCGAGATGGCTTTCTGCCGTTCAATCATCGCGTTCACATGGTCGATGAAAGTGGCGTATTCCGCATCACCGTTTATCATCGCGAGGGCGTTCACCGTATCAACCAATGAGCGATAAGCGGCTTCGGCGGCGGTGCGGGTCTCCTTCACGATACCCACCTGACGGGCAGCATCGGCTTCCGTGCGCTCAGCGGCAGCGGCAAGGAAAGCGTTTTCTTTCGTTTTCAAATCCGTAATCCATACATCCAGATTCAACGCGGTGCGCTTGCTTGAATCGAGTGCTTCAAGGTCTTGCAACAGATTGTGCAGCACGCCGCTTTCTTCTGTTTGAGCTAATTTTGTCGGATCACCGTACTTGTCAAATAACGATTTCGCTTCGGCGGCATAAGCAGCGATTTCCGCGTCGGGATGGGCGCACATTGCCGCCAAGTAGTTGTTGCTGCCGCGCCAAGAAGCATCGCGCGCATCATCGGTCGCGGTCGCCGTAGCGGTGGCAGGATTTGTCGCGGATGCCTTCAACGCATCGTCGAAAGCATCAACCGCGGTGGTGAAATCGTTAACCTTTGCCTCCAACACGGGATTCGTAGCGGACAGCAGGCTTATCTCGCTTGGGGTTCCTGTCTCCTCGCCGATAGGCAGGTTCGCCGTTTCCGCCACGACCTGTTTCTGATAGCCGAACGACTCTTCGGTGCGAAGTTGCTTGATGTTTAATGTGAGAATCTTTTTCATATCCGTGATATTTTAGAATTTCTGTAACAAATGTAGCTAAATCTTTCCGGCGAGCCAAGTTCAGAGCGGGGAAAGTTCCAATCCGTCCCGATTTTGCCTTTCCCCAGCGGGGAAAGTGCTTTTCCTGCAGGATTGGCGTTGTCCCCAGCGGGGAAAGTACTTCTCCTACAGGATTCGTGCTCTCCCCGCCGGGGACAACGGTTATCGGAGCGGAGTAGAGAAATTCTTGATGTAGGCAAGCGTTTTGTCAGCACAATTTATAAGTGAGCATCGTGGCACCCGAAGGGAAACTCCGTTGTTCTTCCAGCTGCCATTTGGACAAGGCGGGACTTGGCGGGAACAATGGAATCCCGTTGCCCAGCATCACGGGGAATATGTACAGCTGCATTTCGTCAATCAGGTTTTCGGCAAGGAGGAGGGAGATGATTTCCCCACCGCCCACCAGCCAGATGTCTTTCCCCGTTTCGAGCGATTTAAGCTGCCGGACAAACGTCAAGGTATCGCGGCTGATAATCCCGACCTGCCCGGAAGTTGCTGCTTGAATGGAGCGTGAAAGCACCCACGTCTGTTTCCCAGCGTAAGGCCAGTCGCAGCCAAAGCCGAGGATGGCGCGGTAGGTGTTGCCGCCCATCAGCAACGTATCCACCGAGTCATAAAACCGATGATAGCCGTAATCTTCTTCATCGGACTGGTAAGCGTCCAGCCACTCCACGCTGCCATCTGCCGTGGCGATATAACCGTCGAGCGAAGTGGCGATATATAGTTTCAACGGTCTCATAGCGAAGTGTCTTTTTTATACATCCGCATCTGTTCCCCGTCGTCGCCCTGCACCATGCAGAGGTATTCCCAACCGTAGCGTTCGTAGAACGAGGTGTGTTCCGTGATGAGGTAGAGCGTGCCGATGCCTTTCGCTACCATATCTTTGCAAATATGTGCCAACAGATGTCCGGCAATGCCACGGCAACGCAGTTCCGGCTCGACGTACAGGGCGCAGACGTTCGGCGTCAGGTCCTTGCGGTCGTGGAAATCGTTCACTATCACACCGGCTCCGGCAATGATCCGCCCTCCATCCACCGCAATATACCATTGCGGGACAGCCGCCGTTCCCCGGATGCTCTCGTCAATGCTTGTCAGATATTCCTCCAAAGGAATTTCCCATTTCTCCTGAAACCAGCGTGCCGCCGGGATGTGCCATGCAGGATGGGAATGAAGTGAAATGATATTGTCGTTCATCGATATATGTTTTTAGGGTTGTGAAGATAACGAAAATCGGAGAGCGGGGCAAGGTTGTCGCCGAGAAAATACATACGATGAGCAAACGGTACAGACCCATAGGCGGCAACAAGGAAAAGACTGCTGACGTGCGCATCATTGCCGCTACTAACGAGGATATGCAGTCAGCAGTAGCCGAAAAGCGTTTCCGTCAGGACTTGTTCCATCGGATTAAGGAATACACGTTGAACATACCTCCATTGCGTGAGTGTCGTGAGGACATTATGCCGCTCGCAGACTTCTTCCGTGAACTTGCAAACAAGGAGTTCGGCAAACAGGTGAAAGGCTTTGATGCGGAAGCAAGAAAGCGGATGCTCGTCCATCCGTGGAGCGGCAATGTGAGAGAACTGAAAGGAACTGTACGCTCGGCGGTGCTGTTCACCGACGGGGATACGATAACGGCTGACAAACTGAATTTTGAAGAACCCATGTTGTCGGGCGAAACATCCTTGTCCTTGAAGAATGTGGAAATGGAAAAGAAACAGATAATCCGTGCTTTGGAGCAAGCGAATGGCAACCGCTCGTTGGCAGCTCTGTTACTCGGCATCGGGCGAACTACCCTGTATAACAAAATGAAAGAGTACGGCATTAAGTACAAGGAATAAGACACGATTACCGCAGGTCAGAAACAGGTTGCCCGACTTCGGAGGAGCAACCAAGCGGCAAGGCTTTCGGGGAGTAACCCGAAAGGTTTTGAGTAACTCAAAACATACCTTGCTGCTGCCACTTTTCGGCAGTAACCGAAAAGCCTTCGGGTTACCCGAAGGACACCTTGCTGATTTCTCGTGAAATCAATAATCCGTCAGCAAACGGATTGAAAAAATGCTGTTATTCTCATTCTTAAAGCATCGTTTCCCGATGCCCAAGCTGCCAAAAGAAGAAATGGAATGAGGGCGGTGTGCAAGCCTGCACTTTATTGAGCTTACAGAGAACAAAGCCGGATTTTCATCCTTCTGAGAAACAGACAATAGTGCCAATTCGGATGTCAATATGTGCCAATCACAGCCAAAACAGACATTAGACCAATAAGGAAATGCTATTTTGAGCAAATACATCCTCGCTTGTTCACAAGCTCAGCAAACCAATGATTTACAAAATCGACGATGAACAGAACCCGACAACCAAGAAAGTAATTCAATGCAGATAGGAAGCAACATGGTTTCAATGATATGCTGGTTTGCTGTCGTGTTGTTGTGCAGGTTTACAACAGCGAAACTTCAAATAAAGGTATCAGCAATGGATTGTGGCTTTAGAGAGGTGGAGTTTGAATGATATAAATCGGTGGTACAATACATCCGTCTATCAACGTAGTAATGAAGCAACAAAAGTGCAATAAACAAAAGCATATAGGCATACGCACGCTGGCCTGCAAGCCTGCCCACGCTCCAACCTGCCTGCCGTCCAGCTTGCCTGCCGACCGGTCTGCCGGCGTGCCTGCCGGCACACAGATAGGCGAACCTGCCGACAGGCTATTCGCAAATGGGCAGGCTCAAATATGATGTGGAAACGGTATGGAATTAAAAGCAAGACAGTACTACCGATTTTCATCAGCAAGATGTGCAACAAATGTACAATAATGATAAGATGTTTGATTTACTCTATTTTTCAGAGGAATAACTTTGGCAATGAAAGAGAAAAACACTACTTTTGCAAATGAGAAAAGCGTTCTTTTGATTGATGCAGAACATTGCAGAATAAAGAAGCCCGCTGGTTTCCAAATCGTTACCTGTCAAGCTGACATCCTTTGTAAGTTATTTGTTTTTAGATGGCGGTGTGCTGATATATCTCCGGTCAAATGACTTGGGTGCCGACATGAAGACAGCTCTGGATAACGGAGTAGTGCTATTGACTCCCGAGACAAAAATTCAGGTTGAAGGTTGGAATTATTTCGTCATCATAGCCGATCCCGTTGGTAATCGCATCGGGTTTTATGGCGACAAGTAAAGAACTGTAAACGTGGGTAACAGTAGAGAGAATATTCGATTTTCTCCCCTATGCGTATCTATAACCAATTTTTATTGAAACGATAATTTTATGCTTCCGTTTCGAAAAAAAATATTACCTTTGTAAATCAAATTAATATCCCTTTTTAAGGGGACTCAAAGTTTAATTATGGGAAAGCCTTTTAAGGAAGAGTTGAAAAAGCTTTCGGAGACAATTCGATGGGCTGAGCAGCAGGATGTGACGCATCTTGCACAGTTTCTGTTTGCAGAGAACAAGCAGATACCTCTGGTGTGCATTGGTTCTGGCGGTTCGCTCAGTGCTTGCCATTATGCAGTTCAGCTCTATCAGCAGTGCAATGGTGTGCTGGCACAGGCGATGACTCCGCTTCAGTTGATGTATGCAGGGCATAATATTATCCGTAGCAGCAAACTGCTTTTCCTTAGTGCCAGTGGTAAGAACAAGGATATACTGAATGTCATCAAGTATGGCGTAAAGTATAACGAGACAGGCATGATGAGCCTGACCCTCCGCAAGAACAATCCTACCGAGGAACTACTGGAACAGTACCCCAAGGTGCAGCGTTGGTGCGAAGACGTCCCCAGCGAGAAAGACGGCTTCCTGGCCACAAATTCGCTACTGGCTACATTCATGCTGCTTTGCAAAGCAGCATGCGCTTCCAAGTTTCAAGATTCAATATTCAAGTTGAGCGACCTGCAGCCTGAGACTTTCAACTTGAATCTATCAGTCATTCAGAACTTCATAGTGATGTATGGCGCAACAGGAGAACCCGTAGCATGGGATATTGAGTCAAAACTCACGGAGGCTGCTCTTGGCTCTGCCTTGCTCAGCGACTATCGCAACTTCGGTCATGGCCGTCACCATTGGTTTGACAAGCGGGGAGAGAACTCTTGCATCATTGCACTGGTAACGCCTGTTGAGAGGGAACTGGCTTATAAGACCATTAGATGCTTGCCTAAGAGCGTACCGGTCATCTATATAGAAACAGAGTTGGATGGTCCTCAGGCATCTATTGATATGCTGTTGAAAGCATTCCGCTTTGTCAACGACTTGGGCGAAGCCCGTGGCATTGACCCTGGGAAACCGGGTGTACCTGGATACGGACGCTTGCTCTACAACCTTGATTACTACAAGTTGACAAACCGCATTTTGCCCGCAGAGAAAACACTTGATGTGGCAGTGCTGCGCAAACTGGGCATAACAGGTAGGGAAAATGCTCAGTTGTGGGTGTATTACAGTAAGGCTTGTCAGCGTTTTGTACGCCAATTGAACCGTGGCAGGTTCACCACCGTAGTCTTTGACTATGATGGTACACTGTCTGCCTCAGACCGCAAAAGTCGTTTTACGAATGGATTATGCGATGAGATAAGAGATGCGTTGATCCCTCTGCTGGAAAACGGTGTACAGATAGTGGTGGCTACAGGTCGTGGCAAGTCGGTGGGCGAGTCGTTCCAAGAATCCATTGACCAGAAATACTGGCTGCAAATCAAAGTGGGCTACTATAATGGTGCCTGTCTGTTGACTTTAGGCGATGAAGATGAACTGAAAAAGTGGAAGAAACAACACTTTGACAGCGAACTGAAAGAACTAGAAGAAGAACTGAAGTTGAGGCTCCCTGCCGAATGTGTAGGTTATAAGTTCGAAGAGCGTATTCTGCAACTGTCCATCGAGGGAGAGATGACCCAAGCGGAATCACAGCTTGTATATGATACCTGCCGTGAAATCATTTTGGATAAGCAAATGAAAGGTATCCGTGTGTGGCGCAGCAGTCACAGCATGGATATCGTAGTTTACCGTGAAGTGAGCAAACTACGGGTGATAGAAGATCCTGAACACACCTTGTGCATAGGTGATTATGGAACTGTAGAAGGCAACGACTATGAAATGCTGACTAGTAAGTATTCACTGAGCGTTGACCGAGTATCTAAGAATACAGAGAGTTGCTGGAACATAGCCCCATCAGGTATGAAAGGACTTGATGCAACCCTCTATTACATAAGTCGCATGAAGGCAAACGAAGGAAAAATAACATGTAAGTTTAGCGTATGAACAGTAATTTAGCAAATCAGCTTCTTGCAAGCATCATGAAATGGGATGCTCCCACACTGGCATCTGAACGTGCTGCCCTAGAATTTATGGGTAGCATGAAGTATGATGCTTATGATCGGTATATGCCGGGTATGCGCTTTATGAGTAGTCTGGTGCAGTGGCTGAATGATATTGAGGAAGGAGACCGTGATGAGGCTTATAAGTTCATAAAGGATAAATTGGTCTTCATATCCTCAACGCAAATGAACTATCTGGTGGATTTGTTGTATGACTCTAAGATACGACCTATTCTGCTAGATATGGCTACTGTAGAAACGGGTATGCCATCATATAAGTGTTCAAGCAAAGTGGTGCGTAGCCGTTTTGAGATCGAGAAGCGTTCAGCACTTGTCATTGGTCTCAGTGACGGTGCCCATACAGACATTTTGCGTCGTAGTGCAGGTTTCAATAACGAGCAGGTCTTGACCAACTACTATCCTGCTAGGAAAAAACTGAAGGATATGTTAGAAGAGTTGCGTAAAGATGACAAACTTAAAAGCATAGAAAAACCTTACTTTCGGAGGATTTTCCTAATAGATGACTTTACCGCCAGTGGAAAAAGTTTTATCCGCTATGATGAAAGTGATGGGAAGTATCATGGCAAGTTGAAAAAAATCATCGATGAACTGTGTACTAAAGGGTCTGTTGAAAAGGAACAGGAAATCGAGCATTTGAGCTATCTATTAGATCCTAATCAGGATAAAATACAGATAGATATCTTGTTTTGTATTGCTACAGAAAAGGCGAGAACCAATATAAAGAATAACTTGGATGATTACTTGAAGTCTGTTAATTGGCAGGACAAAGTGGAGTTTAACATTCATATTGTTCAGTTACTTGAAGACAAATTATCGAACGACATCAAGAATAATAAAGATTTAGTGGAGGTATTGAAGAAAGATGAGCACTTTGTGGAAGAGTGTGTTATCTCCAAAAGCTACAAGGTTGGCAAAAATGATAACCCGTGGTTGGGTTTTGATGAATGTGCCTTGCCTGTTGTGCTTGCTCACAATACGCCAAACAACTCACTGCCAATTATTTGGCAGAATGCAGAAAGATTTCATGGATTGTTTCCACGTATAAGCCGCCACTGACCATATGAATATCTATAAGAACCCATTTGCCATACGTGCCTCTGAGCGAATAGAAACTGACGAGATGTTCTTGGAACTTTTCTCGTCGGAGCCCTTGACTCATCTTGAAGAGAAGTTTGTGCAGGATAAGCTATGGAACAATGTGACTACCATCCTCAGTTCGCCAGGTGCGGGAAAGACCACCTTATTGCGTCTGTTCTCACCCACAATCCTTCAGCGAATCACTGAGCGCAATACAGCCTACAAGAAGCTGAAAAGACTGGAGGTAATAGATAGTGAACATATCAAGAAATGTGGCGTGTATCTCCAGTTGGGCCGTGACTATGAATTTCTGGAAGATGATATTCTGTTTAATGAAATAGAACAGAAGAGATTATTTCTGTCGCTCCTTAATGCGAGGATTGTGCTGGCTACTTTGAAAAGTTTGATGGCACTGGCTGGTATTAAATACACCCAATTAAATGAGATTACGTATACGCCAGAAGAGATTATTCTAGAGTTAGGAGATTTCAAATCAGAATACACTGGAAAAGAATTGTTGGATTGGGCCGCAGAGCAGGAACGTAAAATATGTGAGTTTCTTGACAGTTTTGTGATGCCGGAAGAGGGAATTCAGGGAAGTAGTAAGCTGTTTGCCCTGCAAGCCATGAAGGCTTCTTGGTTTACCCATAAGGGAGAGAAACTTTGTGAAGATTTCATCTTCCAGATAGATGACGGTCATAAACTCACTAAGAACCAAAAGAAGATTATCCGTGATGAAACCGTTGAGGTTCGCCTCCCTGTAACGCTTTGGATAGCAGAACGTTTGGAAACACTCTCTACGACAGACATACTGAGTGATAAGAACATTAAGGACAGGGATGACCAGACTATCCATCTGGAGAACATTAAAAAGGGCATATTCAATCCAATGGTTAAGAATATTGCAACGTTGCGTAGTGCCTTCTCTGCGGATGGAATCGCCCTTACCAGTGCGCTTGCCTGTGATACCACAGTTAATTACAAAGCGTTATACAACGATGCTAGTAAGAAATATCTGGCGCAATTGACAGAGCTTCATAACTTTGACAACTACACAGAGTGTGTGGCCGCCATAGAGAATCAAGACCCGTATGAGAGGGTACTTAATATGAGAGCCTTGCTGATGCATGCTGCCCGTCAAGGCGCAAACGGTGCAATGAACCTATTTGGATATACTGCTCAGGATCTGGAGTGGATGTTAAATCCGTTGATGCCATTGGTGAAGGAGATAATGCCCGGTGAAATAAAAAAGTTACCACAGTATTACGGCTTCTCTACACTTATGGATCTGGCCAGCCAGAATGTTGAGCAATTCTTGGATTTGTCAGCCAAGATGTATGAACTGTTGGTAGCCAAGAAAATTTCAGACCCTTCACACTATGTATTAACTGCAGAGGAACAAGATAAGATTGTCAGAGACTTTGCACTTGCCCGTTTGGAAGACATCAAGCGATTTCCGCGAGGTAACAAAATCTACGGTTTCTTGATACATCTGATAGATTTCTGCTGTAGTGTGACTTTTACTCCTACATATTCATATCGTTCTGTTACCGGCTTTGCCGTAAAGGAAGAGAATTCGAGCAAATGGGGAAAGGATGGCTTTTGGTTCCAAGATCCTGACAATGAAGAGTTGGCAACGATTTTGAAAGATTGTCTCGCATATAATTTCTTGATGAAACAGGGTGTAACCCAAGGTAAAAAAGACCAGAAATGGACTATATTCTACCTGAATAGTTGGCTTTGTGCATACGCACATTTGCCGCTTGAACGTGGAGGATGGCGTCCATTAACACTTCATAAATTAAATTCTTGGCTATGAAAAAACGTTGGGAGTCATATGTGATGTATCGCCAGAATGAGAAACTGGTGGAATTCTGGAAAGAGTATTATAAGGACAAGTCCGGGGCGAAAGTCCTTTTCTTGTTGGGTAAGGGCTTTGACCCTAGAATGAATAATATCTTGAAACTGTTCCTTGAAAATAATCCTGAGCAGGTATTAGATTGTGTTGCCTTCGATTTCCCCAATGAGAAAGATCCTGTAGAAAATAAGAAGTTATATGACATTAATTCGCAGCAACTTGCAGAGTTAAAAGACCAATACGGCTTTGGTTATGAGGAGTTGAAAATTGACGGTAGCTTACCTTGGGACAAGCGTATAGCTCAGATGAGCCGCCAAGTGATAGGTAAAAACTTGAGCGTGTATAATGACGTGATAATGGATATTAGTTCACTACCCAGAGCTTTCTATTTCAATATTGGCAAGGCCTTGTTTAACAAGCTTGACAAGGATAAATCCAAGAATCTGTTTTTTGCAGTGTCTGAAAACGTTATGATAGATGAACAGATTAAGAAAACACCGGTAATAGACAATATTGAGCCGCTGGTGGGATTCCGTTCTTTGTCAAGCCGTGAGTCTAATTTGGATAGAATTAATATTCTAATTAGTTTGATGGGTGACCAGAACATTGATATTCTGCGGAGCATCTACAATCATTTCCAGCCATCAGATATGTTCCCCGTATTGCCTTTTCCTTCGAAAGACCCACGTCACTCTGATTATCTGATGCTGAAATACCATGAGTTCTTCACAGAAAAGCAATTTACAGAGCCACAGAATGTCACATACGCTGACGAACAGAATCCTTTTGAATTGTATCGTATAGTATCCAATATGATTCAAGGGCATCAGGCTACGTTCAAGCCTATCAGTGACCACGTTTGTTTTGGCATCGCGTTGCTGACAAGTAAGTTGCTATCACTTGGCGCACTGCTCGTGGGATTGGAATATAATAACTGTGTAACTATATATAACGTAAGCTCAGCGAACTATGAAATTGAAAACGCTACTGTGTTTAAGAAGACTAATGAGGGGAGTGAACCCTTCCTACTTTGGATTACAGGGGAAGCATACAACGAAAATTGATGCTGGTCAATAAATAATTTAAAAGCATAATAATAGAAAAGAGTTTTTGTTTCCTATTTGCGCAATTAGACAAAAATGTCCATCTTTACAAACGAAATAATAAATACAAGATAATGGCGAGCATAGCAAGCTGGATATATGATAAATCGCTTAGAGGCAATTACACTTTCACACACGATGAGGTGGCGCAGGCATTCCTTGACATGAATGCTGGCAGCATTGCATGGGCGCTGACCAGGGAGGTGAGCAAGGGACGGATTATGTTGCCCCTGCGCGGCTTCTACGTCATAGTGCCGGATGAGTATGTGCTGCGCAGGGCTGTGCCGCAGCCGTTTTACTTGGATGACATGACGCACCACTTGGGACGCAAATACTATGTGGCTCTGTTGAGTGCAGCAAGTTATTACGGAGCTTCGCATCAGGTCCAGCTGCGGTTCAGCGTGACGATAGATCCTCCCGCCATACGTGACAAGAAGGGAGAAAAGTACCATCTGAAGTCGCAGCCCAGATACTCAGAGGACATCGACTTGGTGCAAGTGAAGGCAGAACCCATCAATGAGACAATAGACTATCTAAGGGATGCGCTGGCTTGGCTGGGTGAACCGGTGGTAAAGCAGAAAAAATACAACAATACGCTGGTGTTCAAGGTGCAACCGACGGATATGGATGCGGAGGAGATTCACTTGAAGGTGGAGATTAACTGCAAGGAGCATTTCAGTGTTTTTCCAATGGTTAGAGTGCCTTTTGCGGTGAATAGTTCGTGGTTCAAGGGACCCTGCGAGGTGCTGACGTATGAGTTGGCAGAACTGACAAGGACGAAACTGAAGGTTGTGTATCAGCGGAGAAAAGGACGTGATTTGTTTGACCTGTGGAAGATACTGTCAATGCACCCCGAGTTGGATAAAGGGAAAGTGATTGAGAACTATGAGCGGTATTTGGGCTTCACGGCATTGCACCTGTCTACGTACAAGGAATTTGTGCTGAATATGGACGGGAAGCTACAGGATAAGGAATTCTTGACGGACACGGGAATGATTCTTGGGTCACAGGAGTATGCCCTTCAGGTGGTGTGGGAAAAGGTGAAAGTGGAGTTGGTGGAGAGGCTTAATACTGAAGTTTGAATCTTGATACTTGAAACATGGAACTTGAAACAAATAATATCATAGTTGGTGCAGGCCTGATAAGTCTGGATGTGTTGATTTGGGACGGGCAAAGAGTCCCCATATCCTATTACGTGGGTGGCACATGCGGTAATGTAATGATGATTCTCTCCCACATGGGGTGGGATGCCTATCCCATAGCCCGTCTGGATGGCACGAAAGACGGGGTGAGAGTGTTGGATGACATGAAAAGGCACCATGTACACACTGATTTTGTCTCTACCCAAGACGGTAAGACACCGGTGATAGTGCAGCGCAACTTCATTAACAAGGACGGTGTTCCCACACACAAGTTTGAATCGCGCAACAACATCGGGCGGTTCTATCTGGACTTCAAGTCGCTGACGCTGAAACAGGCGAATGAGGTGATTGAGAGGATAGACTTTGTGCCAAATGTATTCTTTTTTGACAGGGTTTCACCCGCTATCTTGAAGCTAGCCACCACGTTCAAGGAAAAAGGTTCGGTGATATTCTTTGAGCCTTCCAGCAGAGGAGGTAATGTTAGGCTGTTCAACGAATGTGTTGAGGTGTCTGATATAGTCAAGTTCTCGGAACAGAGGATAAAAGACATTAACCAGTTTAAAGACTATAAGGATAAACTGTTTATCCAGACGCAAGGAGCAAAGGGTTTGAGCTACCGCTTGAGTGGTGATTGGAAGCACTTGGAACCTGTTGCAAATGAAAAAGTGGTGGATACCGCTGGTGCGGGTGATTGGACAGCGGCTGCTTTGATTAATAATTTGTTCAAAGACAAAGTAATGTTTGGAATATGCAGTCTCTTAGAATCAGATTTGGAAACAGCTCTGAAAGAAGCGCAGAAAGTAGGTGCTGAGAGTTGTTCTTATGAAGGGGCGCGTGGCATGATGCAGCAATGAAACAACTAAAGGACGGAGTATAGATTGTATATACAAAGTCAACGGAACGCAAATACTGATACCAGATGCTCCCAATAAAAAATGAACATCACCATCCGTTTCAAGCATCAGGATATGCCCAAAGGTCTGGTCGGTTGATAAACGAATACAACAAACAAATATAAATATAGAGTATTATGGCACAAAAAGAAAACGAGACCAACTATTTGCCCAAACAGGTAAAACTGAATATTGGTGGGTAAGTGATAACTGCCAACATCAATGATGAGGGCGTAGTGGAATTTTCCGATAGCGGGAGAGAGGTTGTTGCAAAGGCTCTTGGCGTTATAGACCAAGCAGGCAATATTCAGCGTCAGCTGCAAAGAGAAGACGACAAAAAAGATGAAAATGGCGACAAAGGAGACGATAAAAAGACAACAGACACTTTCAAGGGATTGCCAATGCTCGAAGTAATTGGCACGCCTCTTTATTCAGTCGTAGAATCTCAGCAAAAATTAGTTCCTATTACCCTCGATTTCTATAAAAGAATTGCCTTTTATCAGAGGGATGAGGATATGCCTGACAACAAGAAAGTAACGGGCGGTGAAACCAGATTTTTGCGTTTCAAGGTAAAGAGGGCTATTAAACAAAATGGAAAAGTAAAAATGCTAGAGCAGACAATAGAAGCTCCTTTCTTAACGTGAGTTTGACGAATTTTTCAGAAGGATAACTTTGGCAGTAAGGGAGAAAACACTATTTTTGCAAATGAGAAAAAGCGTTCTTTTGATTAGTGCAGAACATTGCAGAATATGGAAGCTAGCTAGTTTCTAAGTCGTTACCTGTCAAGCCGACAATCTTTTTAAGTTACTTATTTTCAATAAGCAAGAAGAAACGATATGTCTTCTCATGTGCCAGGACAGCGGCTTGGTGATGCCGCATTTCTTGCCCAGTCTTTTGAGCGAATCCATACAACTTTTGTAGTTGGGTACTGGAAATACCCTACCGTCTTCACACAATCCACGGTATTTTTCCATAATCTGCTTGGGATAGTCAAGCAACTTGATGTCGGCTTCAGTTCCAGTCTTCTGTCGATGGATTATTATCCACTCGCCATCGTCAAAGAACGTTTTGATGTTCTCTTCCTTCAGGTTATAAAGATCTATGAAGGCGAGACCAGTGAAACAACAGAACAGAAACAAATCACGTACCATGCTCATCTTCTTTCGGGTGATTGGTATTTCCATGAGCAAGCGAATCTCTTCTTTTGTCAAGAACTCCCTTGTCGTCTCTTCTTCCTTGTACTCATATCGTCTGAATGGGTCTTTTACGAGCCACTCATTATCTATGGCACGGAATACCATTGCACGGAGATTGCGGACAAACACCATCGCAGAGTTTATCTTCAAGTGCTTTTCGGTTCTGAGAAAAGTCTCGTAGTCCGTGATAAAAGGCAGCGACAACTCTTTCAAAGCAATATCCTTGACATGATAATGCGATTGCAAGAACTCACCGACATAGGCACACGCTTCTCCGGTGGAATCTTATTTTCATCCCACGGTTTCCGCATCATAAAGCCATCGTCCATCGGATAAACCTGACGCTTCTCATCGTATGGGAAGTACATTTTTTCGATGATCTCACGCCAAAGTTCCAGCTCCTTCACAGAGAAGTCCAGCTTCTCTTCCAGTCTCTTGAGATCTTCCGGTGCATGCTCCTTTAAGTATTCCACTGCTCTGACCGCATCACGCAGATTCTCTCTTGCCATCAGGTTTGTATAGAAGTTATTGTCAACTAACACGTTATATTCATCCGGTCCGGTCACATCACAGATACAGTATTTTCCGCCTTTGCACTCCGCAAAAGAACCAACATCTGCCCATACTCTTGCAGTTTCGATCAGAATCTCCGCTCCTTTCTCTTTCAGGTACTCCACGTCACCTGTCACCTGAAGGTACAAAGAAAGCGCATATGAAATATCCGCATTAATATGGTACTGCGCTGTGCCAAGCGGATAATAAGTGGAAGCTTCCTCACCATTGATTGTTCTCCACGGATAGAGTGCACCTTTCATGTGACCTAAAATCCTTGCACGGTCTCTCGCCTGTGGCAGCGTTGCATAGCGGTAATCTAGCAGCTTTCTTGCAGTCTCCGGTTCTGTAAAGATCAGAACAGGGAGTACATACATCTCTGTATCCCAGAAATAATGACCTTCGTATCCCTCTCCGGAAAGTCCTTTTGCCCCCATTCCAGTCTTTCCGTCTCTTCCGGCTGACTGGATAATATGGAACAGATTAAAGTGTAAACCCTGCTGTAATTCTTCATTCCCCTTGATCTCTACATCTGCTGTCTTCCAGAAATCCTGCATATAACACTTCTGCTGTTCTTTGAGCTTCTCATAGCCTTCGCTCTTTGCAGCCGCAAGCTCGTCCTGCACAAAAGCTTCCAGCTTCTCTTTCTCCATGTCAAGACTGGTCGAATAACAGATAAATTTATCGAGTGTCACGCACTCTCCCGCTTTTGCTGACAAGGAAACTCTGGATACTGTATCCAATTCTCCTGCTTCCGCCATCCAGTTCACGTCCGTCACTGTCTGTCCATCACACCATAATTCATGAACACTTCCGCATGCCACAGTCAGGTGACTTCCCTTTGTCGTTCCCTCATAATAGGAAATGTCGTTCTCCGCTTTCACCTTATCAGGATCAAGTCTCCGTCCAAATGGTCCATAGTCCACAATCGGATTGGTTTTTCTTGTATGATTTTCCACATCTGCCTGCATTTTGGACACAAACTCCACCGTTCCAACATAATTGACTGGTCTGACCTGATAACGGATCGCCATGATATTTTTTCTGGCAAAGGAAACAAGACGGGAAATATGAATTTCTGTCATTTTTCCACTTGAAGCTGTCCATGTCAGTTTTCTCTCCAGAATACCATCCTTCATGTGAAGCGTTCTTGCATACTCTTTCACTTCGCCCTGCTCCATCGTGTACCGGTGCGCAGTCGAGCAGCAATCTGAATCCGGAAAGCATTGCAGCCATTGTG
>OKRY01001719.1_pt1 | contig 17729 bp, 15 predicted proteins | sample 1601121 | NCBI WGS metagenome assembly OKRY01 (sample SAMEA3541546, study PRJEB24748) | human gut metagenome | biome: human gut; feature: human-associated habitat; material: faeces | place: China | collected 2012
TTTTCAAAGGTCTTTGTCGCTCTCGCGCGACAACTATATTAGTATATCATGACCTACCCTTACTGTCAACACTTTTTTCCAAAAAATTTTATTTTTTTGAAAGTTCATTTATTCACTGTCAACTTTCAGTTTTTAAATTGAATTTTTAAAGTCCTTTAAATAGTTCTCTAATTTCTTTTTCATTTTTGTTTTTCCTAGACATCTTCTGTTTGCTAGTAATGCTTCATATTGTTCTTTTTCTTTTACGGTTAATTTTTCTTTAAAACGTTTTAATGCATCTCTCAGAACAACCAACTCATCTAAATATATTTTTCTTGATGAAATTCTGTGACTAATTTCTCCAATTTCAATATATGGAAGTCTATTTATTTTTCTCTTATCACTTTCCTGTTGTCTTATTTTATCTTTAATATGATTTCTAAATTTTGTTTTGAAATATGTATAAAGTAATTCTTCATTTGTTTCAATTTCAGGATTTTTTTGATAAAGTTCAAACAGAGTTAGCTGACCTTCTTGTTCCCAATCATCCTTTTCCCATAATTGAATATAATATTCTTTTTCACATTTTCTTACGATATATTTTACTTTTTGATACATTTTATTAAATTCCATAAGCTCTCCTTTATTTTTATCTGTATTTTATAAAAATAAAGAAGCCCATTGGACTTTTTTTCTATTCTGCACGTTTTTTTAACTATTTGGTTATTATTTTTAACTATTTTGTCCAAATACACAAAAAAAACTGCCACTTGGTGACAGTTTATCGATAGTCCGTACGGGATTCGAACCCGTGTTACCGCCGTGAAAAGGCGGTGTCTTAACCCCTTGACCAACGGACCATTTTTACAACATATTCTATTATACAGAATATTTTTACTCTGTCAACACTTTTTTAATAAAAAAAGAAGGAAATATTTTCCTTCTTTTGAATTAGTTATTTTCTTCTAATTTTGACTTAATCTCATCATATGATAGAGGTTTTGCTTCTTCTTCTAATTCATGCTCTGAATTTTCAGGCATTTTTCCTGTTTCATATAATGATTTAATTTGAACACTATCCAAGGTTTCATATTTTAATAGAGCTTCCGCAATTAGTTTATGCGTTTCTCTATTTCCTTGAATAATTTCTGCCGCTTTATTACGGGCTTCATTCAACAAACCACGAACTTCTTCATCAATTTCGTAAGCAGTTTGTTCTGAAATCATTTTTTGTGGGCTTTGAGCACCAAACATCGCATGATTTCCTTCATATTGGACTGGTCCAAGTTTTTCACTCATACCATATTCTGTTACCATTGCACGCGCCATTTGGGTAGCTTGTTCAAAGTCATTTGAAGCACCCGTTGTTTGTGAATTGAAAATAATTTCTTCGGCAACACGTCCTCCCATGAGCCCAGCTAATTGTTCTTTCATATCTTCTTTAGAAAGTAACATTTGATCTTCTTTAGGAAGGGCAATCATGTAACCGCCTGCACGACCACGTGGAACAATGGTAACTTTATGAACCACACGAGCATTTGATAAGACCAGACCAACGATTGTATGACCAGCTTCGTGATAAGCAACCATTTCACGTTCTTTTTGTGAAATCGTCCGATCTTTCTTAGATGGACCTGCAATAACACGATCTTCTGCTTCATCGATATCAGCAGCATCAATTACTTTTTTATTTCGACGAGCTGCAACCAAGGCTGCTTCGTTCAAAACATTTTCGAGATCAGCACCGACAAATCCCGGTGTTTGTTGAGCAACCAATTTCAAGTCCACATCTTGAGCAAGCGGCTTATTCTTAGCATGAACACGAAGAATTGCCTCACGACCTTTCACATCTGGACGTCCAACTAATACTTTACGGTCAAAACGGCCAGGACGAAGAAGGGCAGGATCAAGGACATCAGAACGGTTAGTTGCTGCGATAACAATGATTCCTTCGTTACCTTCAAAACCATCCATCTCAATCAAGAGCTGGTTGAGGGTTTGTTCACGTTCATCATTTCCACCACCAAGACCTACACCACGTTGGCGCCCAACAGCATCAATTTCATCGATAAAGATAATGGCTGGAGCTGCTTTTTTAGCATCTTCAAAAAGTGAACGAACCCGGCTAGCACCGACTCCGACAAACATTTCAACGAAGTCAGAACCAGAGATACTGAAGAATGGCACTCCAGCTTCACCAGCTACTGCTTTTGCTAAAAGGGTTTTACCAGTTCCGGGAGGGCCTTCAAGAAGCACACCTGCTGGGATTCTTGCACCCAATTTAGTAAAGCGTTTTGGATCTTTTAAAAATTCAACAACTTCAACAAGTTCTTGTTTTTCTTCTTCAGCTCCTGCTACATCTGAAAAACGAACTTTAATATCTTCTTTATTAGCAGCGCGGGCTTTATTACGACCAAAGTTCATGGCACCTCTGGCACCTCCGCCACCGCCTTGGTTCATCATTGAGAAGAAGAAGAACATGACGATAACAAATGGAACAATTGAAGTGAGAATTGTTATCCACATGCCACTTGAGCTCTCACGCTTGATGGTGATTTCTGCTTTGTGGTCAGCTGCTAATTTTTGTAATTCATTGACGGTGATATCAGATGGAAGGATGACACTAGTAAAGCGAGATACTTTTTGAACACTTGGGGTAAAAAATTGAATTCCTGTATCTTCTTTTGATTCTTTTGCTTTATTATAGGTACCTGCAATTTCAATCACACTACCATTTGGTTGGTAACTGATCGTTTTTACATTATCATTTTTAATTTCTTTGACCAATTCTGTGTAGTTGATTTGCTGACTTTGACCAACCCCATTACCCGCAAAAAAGTACTGGAATCCTGTCACAGCCGCTACAATAATCAACAAATACAGAAATGGATTTCGGACAAAACCGTTATTTTTTCTGTTATTCATCTAGTCTCCTCTATTTTGAGTACACTTCCTCTTTTAATACACCAACATAGGGTAGGTTACGATAATTTTCATCATAGTCTAAACCATATCCTACAACAAACTCATTTGGAATCGTAAAGCAGGTGTAATCTGCTTCAATCTCAACCAAACGTCCTTCAGGTTTATCCAGTAAGGTAGCAATCTTTACAGATGCTGCATTTCTTTCTTCAAAGAGTTCTTTTAGACTCTTGAGAGTTTTACCTGTATCGATAATATCTTCTACAAATAAAATATCTCTACCAGTAATATCTTGGTCGATATCCTTGATAATATTAATAATACCTGAGCTTGCCGTACCACCATGATAACTTGAAACCAGCATAAAATCCAATTCAATATGTGTATCCACGTGGTTGATCAACTCTGCCATAAATGGAACAGAGCCTTTCAAAATTCCAACAAAAATTGGATTTTTTCCTTGGTACTCTTTTGTTAGGGTTTCACCCAATTTCTTTGCTGCTTCTACAATTTCATCATGTGAAACCAATACTTTTTTTATATCTTTTTCTAACATGTTTTTACCTATCTATTTTTTGAATATAAAGACTATCTTTCATTATACCACTTTTTGAGGGCTTACTCAAATCACTCGTTACCAATCCCACTACAGAAAGAATATTATGATTCTGTTCTATAATGAGAGCTTTTTGCCGAAGAGAAATTGGAATTTTATGGTTGATAAACCACCGTCTTAATTTTTGATGGTGGCCATTAACAAGCAGCTGATCTCCTTCCTTTCTCCCTCTAATTAAGATGGGAGTTTCGCGTGAAACAGAAAGAATTTCTACATTTTCCCCTACTAATGGTTGCCCAAAAGATAGTTTATAATTTGCAATATCAAAGATATTCCCAAATTCTAACAAAAAAGGAAGGGGTTGGTCATCCGACTTTTGACTGATTTTTCGTATTTCAAAGAAATCATATTCTTGATGTAGTTCATAATTCGACTTTAAATAATGAATGCAATTTCTTTTTTTTCGCAGTAAATCTAATAATTCTTGAAACTGGGCCCTACCAAGTTGCAAATCTGGAAATTGTGCCAAATACTCTTCTAATAAGAATGATTGTACAGAATGAGAATACGTTCTAAAAGAAGCTAAATCTTGAATGCTTAACTTGCTAGTCAATTCTTTTAGTGCTTGGTGCCAATGAGTCACTTCCTCTGCTAAATAGCGAAGACTTGCTTGCATTTGGGGATTTTCTTTTTCAAATTCTGGAAGGTATTGATGGCGTACACGATTTCGAAAATAGTCCTGTGAGTCATTGCTACTGTCTTCAAAGTGAGGGATTTTCATCAACTCATCTTTGGTAAAAGTTAACAAAGGACGGATTAACTCACCTTTACCAAATGGTTGGCGTACAGGAATACCACTTAAATGGCGTAATTTTGTTCCTCGTATTAAGCGCATGAAAGTTGTTTCGGCTTGATCGTTTGCATGATGACCTGTTACTAAAGCGGTGCAATCCTCTTTCTCCATAATCTGTTTAAAAAAATCATAACGAAAGGTACGAGCTTTTGCTTCTGTAAAATCACCCGAATAGTGAGCCACATGGATACGTGTCTCTCGCCTATCAGCTAGCGTTCGAAGTTCACTTTCTTCTAAATCCGATTCTGGTCTTTGTCCATGATTGACATGAGCGAGTACCAGATAGATTTTCAATCGTTCTTTATTCTTATATAAAAGTTCATACAGATTCATTGAATCCAATCCACCAGATAAGGCAACCAAAACACGGCGATGGGGAGTAAATAGATCTTGTTTTTCACAAAACTCTAAAAATTGCTTTTCCATTATTTCAATACCTCATAGATATCTTTTGAAATATTGGAAATCGTATCATAATTCGAATGATCTGTAAAAATGGCTATTACATAGGGTGAATTTGTATATACAATTGCAACATCATGTCTAAAATCATAGGCATCTCCAATTTTATGAGCAACTTTTACTGGAAGGTCACGCGCAATCCGTTGATCATCATATTTTGTAGAGGAGAGTGCATCAATAATAGGGCCATTTTGTTGATAGACAGCCTCCATGACATTGCCAGCCATTTCAGCGGATGCTTCTCTTTTTTCAACATCCCAATGTTTCTTTGCAATTTTATCCAAAGTTTTTTGGAAGTCTTGATCTGATTGATGAGTGACATAATAATTCAAGATATTATGTCCAACATTATCTGATTCTTTTGCAATTTTATCTACCAACTCTTGAACACTATATTCTTTTCCATCTGGTGTTTTTGAAAGGCTACCACTTCCTTCTGGTTCATAGCCACCATTGAAATCATTGACTTCTGGAATATATTTGTAGGTTGTAGTTGGAGAAATGGCTTTTTTATTGAGCTGTTCTTGGACGTAGTACAAGTATGGTAATTTCGTTACACTGGCAGAATACATTTCTTTTTGCGGATTGATTCCAGCAGTATTTCCAGTCTCTAATTGTTTTACATAGATTCCATACGAAGGAGAATTGTATTTACTATTTAACAAGTCCTGTACTTTTTCCATTCGATTATCTTTTTCGGTAACGAATGCTTTGTTCACCCAGCCCTGACCTTCAATCTCCACAAACTCATCTCGTAAAGTCTTAGCTGTACGTAAGACTGTCACTTTTGTATAAGGAGAAAGAGGTGTATTTTTTTCTTTTGCACCATTTATTAAGGGTCGGTCATACACTTTAAAACCAGGTTTTAGCCACATGTCTTGTTTTTTTTCTTGTGTTTCTTGTACAACATCAGAAAAAATGACAGAAGAATCTGCTAATACATATCCTTTATCTGCTATTTTAAATACAGCTTTCCCTTCATCATTTACAAAGAGTTGTTCGATTGTAAACGGTGTGTTGGGAAGAATTTCTCCTTTTGCTTTTTTCAACTGAGGATCAGAAAAAACAGAAATTTTGCGATAGACATTAGGGTTCGCTGGAATTGAAGAAAAATAAAGTTCTGATGGATGAGCCATTGTCTGAGAAGGCTCAGACTGCTCAATACTCGCTGCTTGAGACCCAATAAATAAAATTGGAACTAACAATAGGAGCAGAAATCGTTTAGACACCTGTATTCCTTTCCTTTTCATCCTTTTGAAGTTTGATCATTTGGTTTTTCTTTTTTAATTCCTCTAATTTTTCATCCGAAAATTCAAGAAATTGTTTAACTGTTTGTAAGATATTTTCCATCGGTTATTGGGGAAGTAAATCTGGGATGGTATAAACATATTCACCATCTTTTGAAAAAGAATACTTAGCGCGTGCATATTTTGTTGCATAATCATCGTCTTTTAATTTTTTAGCGATGTCTTGTTGGTATTCTTTTTGTTCACTTGTTTCTTTATACTCTTTTTCCAACTGTTTGTATTGTTCTTTTTTATCTTGTAGCGATTGATAGCTCTGGGCTAAATTATAAGTTGGAAGAATAAACAGTAACATGACCAATATCAAGACGAGTCCCAGAAAACGATTGCGTTTTTTTCTTTCTTCTTCTAAAAAACGTTTTCGCTGACTTTCGTCTTTGATATATTTATTGTTCATTTGAACGATATTTTTAGGCATCTTCTTCTATCCTTGTTTCACTAATTATTTCATACATTTTGGATGCATCTTCTTTTTTTGTACTATCCAACATTTCCAAGACTTTAACCGTCAATACTTTATTTCCAAAACGAACTTCAATTTGATCATTCACTTTCAAATCCGTTGAACTTTTGGCTAATACTCCATTGACTTTGATTCGTCCTTTATCTGCAACTTCCTTTGCAACAGGACGACGCTTAATAATGCGAGAAACTTTTAAATATTTATCTAATCTCATACTGTCACCTCTAACATAGTATTGTATCATTTTTTATACATAAAATGCGAAAAATGAGCTAAGAACTGCTAGTCCTTTTCTTTTTCCTGTTTAATTTCCAATAAGGTTTGACCAAATTGCTTCAGAGCTTCCAAAATTTCAAAATCTTTCTTATTTCGAATATCGAAGATCACTTCAATCAATCCCTTTTCTTCTGCAATCTGTGCCTTTAACTGTGTCATTGACAGAGCTTTGAAATAATCCTGTGTTAAAAACAGTTGTTTGGCAATAGGTTCAAATTTCACTGTCACTTTTTGTTGTTTTCTCTCAACAAGACGGACAAAGACTTGATCCAAGTAAGCTTTCACTAACCCAATTTCAAGTAGGTAGGCGACAACATCTGGGTATTCTCCAAAACGATCGATCAATTCATCTTGCAAGTATTCATAGTCCGTTGCAGAATTCATTTCACGAATTTGTTTGTAAATTTCAATTTTTTGACGTTGATCTGAAATATATTCATTAGGTAAATACGCATCTATTTGAAGGTTCAACTCTGCATTGCTCTTTTGCCTACGATGCTCTTGGCCTTGTTTCTTAGCAATAGCTTCTTCTAACAATTGAGAATACATTTCAAAACCAACTGAATCGATGAAACCAGATTGAGAAGCTCCAAGGATATTCCCTGCTCCACGGATCGATAAATCTCGCATAGCAATTTTAAATCCAGACCCCAACTCAGTAAAACCTTTAATAGCTTCTAAGCGTTTTTCAGACACTTCTGTAAGAGATTTGTCTGGACGATACATCAAATAGGCATAAGCAATTCGATTGCTTCGTCCCACACGACCTCTTAATTGATAAAGCGTTGAAAGTCCCATATGATCCGCATTTTCAATAAAGAGTGTATTAGCATTTGGAATATCCACACCTGTCTCAATAATGGTTGTCGTCACTAAGACATCGTATTCGCCATTAATGAAATCCAACAGGGTATTTTCCAGGCGAACTTCACTCATCTGGCCATGAACAAAGCCAATCGAAGCCTCTGGAATCAACTCTTTTAATTCAGACACCTTTTGTTCAATTGTATCTACCTTATTGTAAAGATAATAGGCCTGTCCTCCACGATCCATCTCCCGCAACACAGCATCTCGAATAATAGTTGGATTGGTCTCTAGTACAAAAGTTTGCACAGGATATCGATTGGTAGGAGGTGTTTCAATGACAGACAAATCTCGAATTCCTAGCATAGACATATGAAGAGTTCGAGGTATAGGGGTAGCTGTCAAGGTAAGCACATCCACCTTTTTTTTCAATTCTTTCAAGGTTTCTTTGTGCTTCACTCCAAAACGTTGTTCTTCATCGATCACGATTAATCCTAAGTCTGAAAAAACAACATCTTTGGACAAGAGCCGGTGAGTTCCAATAATAATATCCACTCGTCCTTTTTTCAACTTTTCAAGCGTTTCTTTCTGCTCTGCCTTACTCTGGAAACGACTTAAAACAGCAACTTCTACTGCAAAAGATTCAAAACGCTCCTTAAAATTGGCATAATGTTGTTGGGCAAGAACAGTGGTAGGAACCAGCACTGCTACTTGTTTATGATCATTTACTGCCTTAAAGGCTGCTCGCATAGCGACCTCTGTTTTCCCAAAACCGACGTCTCCAACCAGCAATCGGTCCATCGGACGATTCGATTCCATATCTTTTTTGATTTCTTCAATGGAACGTAATTGGTCATCTGTTTCAATATATGGAAAATCTTGTTCAAAAGCCTCTTGGTTTTCATCATCTTGGGAATAGGCAAAGCCTTCTAATTGACTACGCTCCGCATAAAGTTTTATCAAATCATCCGCAATGTCCTCCACCTGGGTCTGAACCTTTTGCTTCGTTTTTTGGAAACGCCCATCATTTAACTTGTTAATTTTTGGCGTTTTTCCATCACTTGCAACGTATTTGGACAACATCTGAATCTGATCGACAGGAATCGAGATGCGATCTCCATTTTGATATTGAATTGAAACATAATCACGATGGACACCCGAAATTTCAATCGTTTCAATTCCCAAATATTGACCAATACCATGAACTTGGTGAACAACATAGTCCCCTTTTTCCAGTTCATTATAATTTTTTAGGCGTTCTGCATTGGAAATATTTTGCCTGCGAATCTTTCGTTTGATCTTTTTCTGATAAATCTCTGATTCTGTAATGTAGACAATTTTTTCATCAACAAATTGAAAACCGTGAGCTAGTCCTCCAACAACTAATTGACTAGCTTGAGGAATGATCGTATCCCCATCAATATAATCTAATCGAATCCCATACTCTTCTAAATTTTTATGGAGCTGTTGAAGATTGTGATGAGAAGTTGCTTGGATAATAACTGTATAGTTTGATTTTCGATACCGTTCAATTTCCTCTTTTAGTAAATCAAATTGTCCAAAAAACTCCTGCATGGGATATTGATTGAATTGATACAAATGATCAAACTTCAGATTTCCTAATCCTTTTTGAAAGTTTGAAAAATAAGTTGCAGGCGTATATTTTCGTAATGTTGTACTGGTGTCTGCAAAATACACTTGGCGAGAAGAAGCTCTATTTTTATGTAAATCTTCCGTCAAGAGATTAGCTGTATCTAGTTCAAATCTCGCTATTTGATCTGCTATTTTTTGATAATCATCCAGAAAAACAGGAGTGTGTTTAGGGAGATAATCGAATAGGGTATATTGCTTCTCGTAAAAGAAACTAATAAATTTTCTAAGATCCGGATGGAGTTTCCTTTGAGAAATATCTCCCAGAATTTCTGCTAGATAAGATTTAAATTCTTCATTTGCACTCTGTTCTTGCAATTGTTCTATTTGCTGCTGACCACGTATAAAATCTTCCTCTTGCAACAATAGATCACTCACTGCCTTCAGTTGAACTTCTTCAACATTTTCAACAGAACGCTGACTTTCTGGGTCAAAGATTCGGATTCCATCAATCTCATCTCCGAAAAATTCAATCCGATAGGGTTGGAGTTGGTCGATCTCAAAGATATCTAAAATATCTCCTCGTAGACTAAACTCTCCCTGTTGCAAAACTTGGCTCACCTTTTGGTAGCCAATTTTCTGTAATGTTTCACTCAGAGTAGTTAAGTCTATTTCTTGACCAACCTTCAATTGAAAAATGCTAGATGCAAAAACTTTAGGAGAAGGTAATAGTAGTTTTATACCACTCACATTGGTCACAAGGATGCCTTGACGATCTTCTTGGCATAAAAAGTTCAAAGCCTCTAATCGTGCAAATTGCCTTTCTTGTGAAGCAAAAACAAATTCTGCTAAAGGGTTATCATCTCCCAAAAATGTATGGACTTTCTCTTCTCCAAGTAAGGCAATAAAATCACTGGCCAATCGTTCTGCTTCGTTATAACTGGAAGTGATGAGGACTGCTTTTTCAATAGAATCAAAGGCTGAAGCCATTACAATAGCCTTTGTGGTCGCAGATAATCCTAAGATCAATTCCCTATTATTTTTTTGCAAACCTTGTTGCCAGGATAGAAGGTTGGAGTTTTGACTCACTAAATCAATTACATTCATCTACTTACCCGTTGTATTTCTGCATGCTTCTTTCAAAATTTTCTTCTACCAAGTAATCGTTAACCGCTTCTTCTACTCGATCGATTGTTTGTAGAATAGTGATGTAATCGCCTTTATCAAATTTTCCTAATACATGATGAACAACTGACATGCCCTGCTTAGGTCTTCCAATTCCAATCTTAATTCGATAAAAAGTCTGAGTTCCAATATGATTGATAATCGATTTGATTCCGTTATGACCTCCAGCTGATCCTTTCGCTCGAAGACGAATCTTACCAACTTCCATATCTAAATCATCGTAAATAACCAAAAGATCTTCAATATCCAGACCATAATAAGTCAGAAGGGCATGGACTGCTTTTCCACTCTCATTCATGAAAGTGGTCGGCTTTACAAAATAGACCTTTTCTCCATTCAAAAATGTTGAGGCGATATCAGCTTGAAAAATCTTATCATGGGAGAAAGTAAGATTTAAAGACTTTGCCATTTGATCAACTAACATAAAGCCTACATTGTGTTTGGTTTCAAAATACTTATCACCTGGATTTCCCAATCCAACAATTAATTTCGTCATCTCTTTCCTTTCAAAACACTAAAAGGGTTGGAAATATTTTTTCCAACCTTTACATCTTTTTAACTCTCTTATACATTAAAACGGAATTCCATGATGTCCCCATCTTGGACAACATATTCTTTTCCTTCTTCGCGCAAGCGTCCTGCTTCTTTTACAGCCTTTTCAGAACCGTATTTGACCAAATCATCGTAGGACATAGTCACGGCACGAATAAATCCTTTTTCAAAATCGGAGTGGATGATTCCAGCTGCTTGAGGAGCTTTCATGCCACGTTTGAAGGTCCAAGCACGCACTTCTTTTTCACCAGCTGTGAAATAAGTGCCAAGTCCCAACAAGTGATAAGCTGCACGCGTAAGTTTATCAACTCCAGACTCTGTTAGGCCAATCGCCTCTAAAAATTCTTGTTTATCTGCATCATCTAGCTCAGAAATTTCTTCCTCAGCACGCGCAGAAATCACCACGACTTCCGCGTTCTCTGTTGCCGCAAAGTCACGAATTTGCTTCACATACTCGATAGAATCTGGATCTGCAACAACATCTTCATCCACATTGGCTACATAAAGAACTGGTTTGGTAGTCAAAAGGAAAAGTCCTTTCACCACTTTTTGTTCTTCCTCAGTGAATTCAATGGTCCGAGCTGATTTACCATCTTCAAGAACTGGTTTGATTTTTTGTAGAACATTAAATTCCGCAACAGAATCCTTATCTTTTTGTGTACGAGCGATTTTTTCTACACGCGCATAGCGTTTATTGACAGACTCTAAGTCGGCTAAAATTAATTCTAAATTGATGGTATCAATATCTGCCAGTGGATCAACAAAGGCATCTTCACGACCTTGCTCCCGCATGACATTTTCATCATCAAAAGCACGCACTACATGGACAATGGCATCTACTTCACGGATGTTGGCCAAGAATTTATTACCAAGTCCTTCCCCTTTAGAAGCTCCTTTCACAATCCCAGCAATATCTGTAAATTCAAAAGTAGTCGGAACTGTCTTCTTAGGAGTAATCATTTCCGTCAATTTTTGGAGGCGTTCATCTGGAACTTCTACCATCCCGACGTTTGGATCAATGGTCGCAAAGGGATAGTTTGCGGCCTCTGCTCCTGCTTTTGTAATTGCGTTAAATAGGGTTGATTTACCAACGTTTGGTAAGCCAACGATACCTGCTGTTAATGCCATTTTTCTTTTTCTCCGTTCAAATTTCAATCTCTTTTATTATAACATAATTCAAAAGACAAGTGATGAAAAATGAAATATTTCATCACCTTTGAAACTAGATTTTTTCATCAAACTGTAACGTTCTAAAAAGATAAAAATGGTATACTATATTTAACAATGAACAAAGGAGTTTTTCAGATGAAAAAACAAACATGGAAATCTATTTTTCTTTCTTTAATCGCTATCTTTACTCTCTTTCTTCTTGGAGCTTGTGGACAACAATCTGTTCAAAAATCCTATCTTCAGGCAATCAACCAAGAAAAGAAAACAGATGTTCGTATTACACTAGAACATAAAGGTGATAAAGCGATCAGTAACCAAACCACCACTACTATTTATTACAAAGAGGCGGGAGTTACGAAAGATCAATTAAAGGAAATGATCGATAAATATGATGAAGAATACAAAGATGTCAAAGGATTCACACATTCTGCTGAATATAAAGATGACTATATGGTTGAAAAAACAACACTAAATTATGAAAAGGCAGACTTAGATCAGCTAATTGAAAAGAAATTAGTAATGACACAAAAAGATAAAAAAGTCGACTATATCAGCTTTAAATCAACTTTTGATATGATGAAACAGGGTGGTTTCAAAGAAGTTAAAAATGGAAAATTTGAAGAATTAAAATAATTGAAAAGAGGCTGGGACAAAAGTCCTAGCCTCTCAATTGTCTTTGGATTGTCGAGCAAGACGCAGTGGTTGAGTGGGCTCTACTACGCTGATTTCATCAGCTTTTACAGCCCTACTCAACTGTGCGGAGGTGGGACGACGAAATCGAATTCTAACGAATTACCGATTTCTGTCCCACTCTCTTTTATTGACGGTAGAAATATTGATCAGCCGGGTAGTTGCCTGCAGATTGAGTGACCACTAGACGTGGCTTGCTGGTATCAGACTGGTCTCCATCTGGATTTTGGAACCCGATTTTCAAAAGTCCAATCGCAGCACCAGTCTCACCCATCTTCATCTCAACATAAGGGATCTTGCTCTTCTTATCCGAGTCCGCAACAGCCTTGAGGCTGCCTTGGCCCTTGACTTTTCCGTCTGCTTGGATGACGATTTCAGCTCCCTTGCCATTGCGCCAGGTTCCAGCTAAGCTTGAGAAATCGCCTCCGTTAATGGCCGCAATATCCAAGTCTTTCTCTTTTTTCGGTTGTGGGTAAGCTTTCCACCACTCTAGATGATAATCCCGAAAGGCCGCATCCCCAAAGAGAATCCGACGTTCTTGGGAAGCTACTCCATCAGGACCTGTCACACCTGCTGGGATCAAGTACAAGGTTTGCTCTTGCCCTTGGATCGCAGTCGCATTGGCCCCAGTGAAATAAACTTCATAATAGCCTTTTCGCTTCTTAGGCTCTTTTTCTTTATTGAACAAGTAACTCGCCCGAGTGCCTCCACTCCAGAAAGTCCAGCCAGTCTCCCCATTTACAATACTTGGAAAGGCATTGGTCTTGTTTTGGTAATACTCTTCTGGAGTATAGCCATAAAGTTTAAAACCGGAATCTGCGATTTCCTTTTCATAGGTATCATTGGAATAAGCACCTTCAAACGGTGAGAGATTGCCATCAAGGACGACATCATTTGGATCTGTCGATTTGAAAAAATCCTCCCGATTGGCAAAGACCATCTCGTGGTCAGGATTTTTATCAGACATGGTGACCGTGATCAAAGGCTTCTTATCTGTCTTGTATTTGAAGACACGAACAGTGACTGTAAAGTCTGTATTACCATCGGACTTTTTCATCTTGCCTGTAGAAACTTTATTAGACCCTTCGACCTTCCAATCCGTACTAAATTCAGCAGATACCTTGCCATCAGACGTTTGGTAATCAATCTTCCAGGCCTTGCCCTTTTTCTCGATTTTGGCTTCATCCCGTTCATTAGAGACATAGTCACCACTCAAGTCAATAGCTTTTTCCTTTGGCTTAGTGGCCTTCTTACTGGTCTGGTTAAATTCCTTTTGATGATCTGGTTGGATGTTGGAGCTAGAGTAGAGATAGACTCCACCGATCAGAACAGCTGCTCCGACCAGCCCCAAAATCGGCCCCAGGTATTTTTTCTTCCACTTAAGATTCATTTTACTACCTCCATGGAATAAGATCTTTACACTAGTATACCCTAAATCGAAAGTATAGTAAAATTCCCCTCTATGTAGTGGTTTCCCCGGCTTAAACCGACTAGTTTGAGCAGAGAATACCTGTTTTTCAAAAACAATATTTTGTTTATCATTATTTTTTTATCGTTTTTCGATACTTTTTTATTGACTAATTTTTTATAAGGAGTATACTATAAGTGAAAAATAAATAAACTTCAAGGAGGCTTGCGATGAAAAACTCAAAAACCTTAAAAAATGTCATTGAAGTCTTAACGGCTTTCATTTACTTCTGTGGCTTTATGACTGTGGCTGCACTGGTCGTCCACCTGCTTTCCCGCATGGGGCTTTTCAAAGATCTCATTCAATCAGGTCGCTTGTCCTTTGATGCGAATGGCATCCAGCTCTTCCCCAAACATCCACAACCTCTCTGGCAGCTGCTCTTCCCACTAGCCTCAAGCGCTATCTATATTTACCTTCTCATCACCATTCGCAGCTTCCTCCAAAATCTCTACCAAGAAAAGATTTTTTCTCACTCCAACATTGATCTTTGCAACCGAGCTTGGAAGATTCTCTTGGTCTTGTCCTTTATGTCTGGCACACTTGAAACCAGTGGAAATGCTTATCTCCTTCCCTTCACTTTCCAATTTACCTTTAACACAGGGCTTCTCCTTGCCGTTCCAATTGTCTGGGTCTCTGGCAAGATTTTAGAGAGAGGGATTGAGATTGCCGAAGAAAATGAGCTAACCATTTAAGGAGGTTGCCATGATTATCGTCAATCTAGATGTCATGCTAGCCAAGCGAAAGATGAAATCCAACGAGCTAGCCGACAAAATCGGCATCACCACAGCCAACCTCTCCATCCTCAAAACCGGCAAGGCCAAAGCCATCCGCTTTACCACCCTTGAAGCCATCTGCAAAGAACTCGACTGCCAGCCAGGAGATATCCTAGAATACCGGCCAGATGAATAGAAACTGTAATCGGAGACTTTCCTTAGGTGAGGACGGACGGTAGCGAATCCCTTTGGGATTCCATACCTAAGATTTGAGCCCACTGTCTCAAATCTTCCGAGAGTCTGAAACGAAAATGTTTCAGACTCTTTTCTCACTGCGGAAGTCTCCATTAATATTCATTACTAATAGGACTCATCTCTATCCTTGTAAAATTCAATGATGGGAACCATATCAATACAACAAAAGCACTCCCACGGGAGTGCTTTTTTATATATGTTTAACCAATAATGCTTCCATTTGGAACAGATGGATCAACAGTTAAGACTGTTAATTGATCTCCATGTTCAGCTGAAAGAATCATGCCTTGGCTGACGTATTTTTTCATCATCTTACGTGGTTTGAGGTTGGCCACGATTTGGAGTTTCTTGCCAACCAATTCTTGTTCATTTGGATAGAATTGAGCGATACCTGAGAGGATTTGACGGTCTTCGCCATCTCCTGCATCTAGGCGGAAGCGAAGCAGTTTGTCTGATCCTTCGACACGTTCCACTTCTTTGACCTCTGCTACACGGATTTCAACCTTGTCAAAGTCTTCAAACTTGATCTCATCTTTTTCAGACTTGAGTTCCACTTCTTCTGGAATCCATTCTTTTTCTTGTGGTTTTCCAGCAGTCATTTGAGATTGGATGTAGGCAATTTCTTCTTCCATATCGAGACGTGGGAAGATTGGAGTTCCTTTGGCAACCACTGTGACATTTTCAGGGAAGCCTGCTAGGGTCAAGTTTTCAAGATCGAAGTCCAAGCCCAAGCCAAGTTGTTCCATGATGGCATTTGAAGTGTTCATCATGAATGGTTGGATCAAATGAGCCACGACACGAAGACTAGCTGCCAAGTGAGCCATGACCGCTGCCAATTGTTCCTTGTCCCCATCTTCTTTGGCGAGAACCCAAGGCGCTGTCTCATCGATGTACTTGTTGGTCCGAGAGATGATGTTCCATACGGCTTCCAAAGCACGTGGGTAATCAACCGCATTCATTTGCTTGTGGTATTCAGCGATGTTTTCTTCAACCACCTTAGCCAAATCTGCATCAAATGCGGTAACATTTTCGACATAAGCAGGAACTTGACCACCAAAGTATTTATTGATCATGGCCACCGTCCGGTTAAGGAGGTTTCCAAGGTCATTGGCCAATTCATAGTTGATGCGAGCCACATAGTCTTCTGGTGTGAAGGTTCCATCTGAACCAACTGGCAAACTGCGCATGAGGTAGTAACGAAGTGGATCCAAGCCGAAGCGTTCCACCAACATTTCTGGGTAGATGACATTCCCTTTAGACTTAGACATCTTGCCGTCTTTCATGACAAACCAACCATGGGCAATCAAGCGTTCTGGCAATTTGATATCCAACATCATGAGAAGGATTGGCCAGTAGATCGAGTGGAAACGAAGGATGTCTTTTCCAACCATGTGGAAGACGGTTCCGTTCCAGAACTTGTCAAAGTTTTCATGATCTTCTTGACCATAACCAAGAGCTGTCACGTAGTTGAGAAGGGCATCAATCCATACATAGACCACGTGTTTTGGATTAGATGGAACTGGAACTCCCCAAGTAAAGGTTGTCCGAGATACCGCCAAATCTTCCAAACCTGGCTCGATGAAGTTTTTCAACATTTCATTGAGACGGCCATCTGGCGTGATGAAATCAGGTTGGGATTTGAAAAATTCAACCAAACGGTCTTGGTATTTGCTGAGGCGAAGGAAGTAAGATTCTTCAGAAACCCATTCTACTTCGTGACCTGATGGGGCCACCCCACCGATGACCTTGCCATTCTCATCACGGAATACTTCAGCCAATTGGCTTTCTGTAAAGAACTCTTCATCAGAGACTGAATACCAGCCAGAGTACTCACCCAGGTAGATGTCGTCTTGCGCAAGCAAGCGTTCAAAGACTTGGGCCACCACTTTTTCATGGTAGTCGTCTGTCGTACGGATGAATTTATCATATGAGATATCGAGTAATTGCCAGAGTTCTTTCACTCCAACGGCCATCCCATCTACATAAGCTTGTGGCGTAATCCCAGCTTCTTCTGCTTTTTGCTGGATCTTTTGACCATGCTCATCGAGACCAGTCAGGTAGAAAACATCGTAGTTCATCATACGTTTGTAACGCGCCAAGACGTCACAGGCGATCGTTGTATAAGCTGAACCAATATGCAATTTACCAGATGGGTAATAGATAGGGGTTGTGATGTAGAATGATTTTGTCATTTTCTTTTCCTTTCAGGGCTAATGGAACCCAATTTAGTAACACTCTATTATAACATTTTTAGGAGACCCTGAAAACCCAAAAGCAGCTAGGATCTAAGGAAGACAAACAAAAAGCTGACCGAAGTCAGCTTTTTTTATGGATAACAAATTATGTTATCTTACTTACCAAGATAGTATTCTTTTACAACGTTCAATTTTTCGTCAAATTCGAATACCAATGGTGGGAAGTTAGGGATTTCCACATCCATGATTTCGTCGTCTGACAATTGTTTGATGTGTTTAACAAGGGCACGGA
>OKRY01001724.1_pt1 | contig 17692 bp, 9 predicted proteins | sample 1601121 | NCBI WGS metagenome assembly OKRY01 (sample SAMEA3541546, study PRJEB24748) | human gut metagenome | biome: human gut; feature: human-associated habitat; material: faeces | place: China | collected 2012
AATTCGACAAACTGTTATTTTTCTATCTATTTATTTGGGTGGGAAACTTTAGTTACGGTAATATAAAATCTATCTTTATTCTTTAATATATTGATATATAGAAGATTAATTGAGTGTATGTTACATGTATGATAAAGAATGTAACATATAAAAAAAATATGTAATGTCATCAAAAAAACATGTTATACGATTTTCAGAATCACATGTGTGTCTTTTGTACATTTGTTGCGGAAAAGCCGGAAATATAAAACTACTCATATTAAATATGCAAATATGAAGAACTCTTTATCTTTCGTGTGCCTTAAAAATATTAATAACTATAAAATCGAGTATTGATGAATAAAAGATCTTTTTTTGCAATTTTATCGGCCTTATTAGTCTCTGCCGGTATATTGGGAAGTTTTTCTTCTTGCAATTTGTCCAAAGCAAATGGAAATTTACCTGCTGTAAAGGATTCTACAGCCCTTTTTGATTATTTTACTTATAAAGGTGATGATGATTTTTACAAGGAAAATCCACTGCCTGATGATGAGTCGTTTTATAATCCTATTTTGCCTGGTTGGTATTCAGATCCTAGTATATGTACAAATGGAGAAGGAGACTATTTCTTAGTGACTTCTACTTTTACTTATTTTCCAGGTGTACCTATCTTTCATAGTAGGGATTTAGTAAATTGGAAACAGGTAGGACATGTTCTTAGCCGTCCTTCCCAATTGGTTAATATGAAAGGACAGCATGTGAGTGGGGGAATTTTTGCACCGGCTATTTCATATAATCCTCACAATAAGACTTATTATATGGTAACCACTAATGTGGGAGCGGGTAATTTCTTTGTGAAAACTCAGGATCCTTTTGGAGAATGGTCTGATCCTATTATGTTGCCTGAAGTGGGCGGTATAGATCCGTCTTTCTTCTTTGACGAAGACGGAAAAGCTTATATTGTAAATAATGATGATGCTCCGGATTATAAACCAGAGTATAGCGGGCATCGTACAATTCGCATACAAGAGTTTGATGTAAAGTCAGATAAAACGATTGGACCTCGCAAAATTCTGGTAAACAAAGGTGTGCATCCGGAAGAAAAACCTATCTGGATAGAAGGTCCCCATATGTATAAGATTAATGGGAAATATTTCCTCATGGATGCGGAAGGTGGTACGAGTACCTGGCATTCTGAAGTTATTTTCCGCAGTGATTCTCCGATGGGAACTTTTACGCCTTGGACGAAAAATCCAATATTAACACAACGCCATCTTAGTGCTGAACGTCCTAATCCGATTACTTGTGCCGGTCATGCTGATTTGATACAAACCAAAGAAGGCGATTGGTGGGCTGTGTTTTTGGCATGCCGTCCTATAAATAATAAGTTTGAAAATTTAGGGCGTGAAACATTTTTAATGCCAGTAAGGTGGAGCGAAGATGGTTTTCCTTATATGACGCAAGAAAATGAAATAGTTCCTCTGATTCTAAAACGAACAGGCGTAAAGCGTGATGCTAGTGTGACATTTGGTAACTTCGAAGAATTTGAAGATTTTGATAACACTTCTTTGGGAATGCAGTGGATGACATTGCGTGCTCCTGCTACTGAATTGTATTCTTTATCTGATGCTCCGGGCTTTTTGACTTTGAAGTGTGCCGCTGTCAGTGCTACTGAAAAGGACACTCCTGCTTTTGTTTGCCGTCGTATGCAGCATCATAAATTCGAATCTACTACCCGTATGTTGTTTAATCCTTCCAATGAAAAGGAAGAGGCTGGTATGTTATTGTTTAAAGATGAAAAGCATCAATATTTACTTGCTGTAAATAAGCAAGGAGAAAATAAATCTGTTTTTCTAAAACGAATAGGTGAGTCTGAACAAGTCTTGGCTTCTGATACAATATCTGAAAAAACAAAAGAAATTTATTTGAAAGTAATATCTCAAGGTACTCATTATGATTTTTATTATTCTTTAAAAGGAGAGAAAGATTGGACTTTGCTCTGTAAAGATGTCGATGCAAGCTATCTTTCCACAGCTACAGCTGGTGGATTTACGGGTAGTGTGATAGGGCTGTATGCTGTTTGTAAGTGATATTTATTGTTGCATGTAACATGAAGAATAATTTCTGTTACATGCAACAAATCCTATGTAACGTTTGTATGGATATGTGGAACACTTTCACAATTATTTTTTTATATATTTAAAATATATTTGCGCGGTGAAATCAATCATGTTAACTGTTAGCGTTTATTAATCTTATACTAATAAAAATGAAATGTATGTATGATGATAGCTAAGGCTATTAAAGAATGACTGATGATTAGAGAACAATGTAGTTAATTAACATCTTAAACTAATGGTAATGAAAAATGTAGTAAAAAAAAATCAAAAGATTCCTTACCTCTTTTTACTCATGCTGTTCTGTTGCCTGATGGCATCGGCACAAAGTGGGATAACGGTAAGGGGAACTGTTTTTGACAATAATGGTGAGACGGTCATTGGTGCCTCAGTGGTATTAAAAGGTAATAATTCAATAGGTACGATTTCAGATATAGATGGTAATTTTATGTTGACTGTGCCCAATGAAAACCCTACTCTTATTGTTTCATTTGTGGGAATGAAGACCAAAGAAGTAAAAGCGACTTCAAAAGGTTTGATCAAAATAACTTTGGAAGATGATTCTCAACAGTTAGAAGAGGTGGTGGTAGTCGGGTATGGTCAGCAAAAGAAAGCATCGGTAGTTGGTGCTATAACCCAAACGACAGGTAAAGTTTTGGAACGGGCAGCTGGTGTTTCAGATATAGGTGCTGCTTTGACAGGTAACTTGCCTGGTGTTGTTACTACTCAAGGTACGGGTATGCCTGGCGAAGAAGAACCGAAGATAACTATTCGTGGTGCAAGCTCATGGAATAACAATGAAGATCCATTGGTATTAGTGGATGGTATTGAGCGTCCTATGAGTTCTGTAGATATTAGTTCTGTACAATCTATTTCTGTATTGAAAGATGCTTCAGCGACTGCAGTCTATGGTGTAAAAGGTGCTAATGGTGTAATTCTTGTAACAACGAAACGTGGTACGGAGGGTAGTGCGAAAATAGATGTAGGTTTTAATGCTACTTTGAAATCTCCTTCAAAATTGCCTAATAAGTATGACTCCTATGATGCATTGATGTTCCGTAATACGGCTATTGAACATGAGTTGGCTTTGCGACCTGATTCATGGGAATATATTCGTCCTCAATCTTTTATTGAAAACTATCGTAATCAGACTACTATTGAACAGAGAGAACGTTATCCTAACGTTGATTGGCAAAAAGCTTTGTTTAAAGATAATACAATGTCTTATAATGCTAATATAAATATTAGTGGTGGTACGAAATTTGTAAAATATTTTGCTTCTGCCGATTATGTGCATGAAGGAGACCTTTTTAGAACTTATGATAACGGGCGTGGTTATAACTCTGGTTATGGATATGACCGTATCAATGTGCGCAGTAATTTAGATTTTAATATTACAAAAACTACTGTATTAAAAGTGAATTTGGCAGGCTCTAATGCCATTCGTAAGGCTCCATGGAGCAATACAGGAAATTCTGAATGGCAAATTGGTCAGCAATGGTCAGGTGCATACAATATTGCTCCAGATGTGTTTCTACCGCAATATTCTGATGGTAGTTGGGGTATGTATCCACTTGTGTCCAATACAACTAACTCAGCGGAAAATATTTCTTTAGGGGGTACGATGCAGGTAACAACAACTCGTATTAATACAGATTTTACATTGGAACAAGATTTAAAGTTTATAACCAAAGGACTTTCAGCTCGGGCTACTGTTTCTTGGGATAATGTTTTTGTTGAAAACAATCGTGGTATCAATGATTTGTATAATAGTGCACAACATAAGTGGATAGATCCAGATACAGGTCAGGAACGGTATGAACAATCCTATGATACCAATAATGGTTTCGATTGGACTCAAGGAGTAAATTGGAGTACTTCTCCTGGTGCTGTAGATAACAGCCAGACAGTTCGTAACCTTTATTATCAAGCACAATTGAATTGGGTACGTAGTTTTGGGAAACATAATGTGACAGCCATGGGGTTGTTCAGCCGTCAGGAAAATGCAAGGGGAAGCGTGATGCCTACCTATCGTGAAGATTGGGCATTCCGTACTACTTATAATTACGCTGATCGTTATTTTATTGAGTATAACGGTGCATATAACGGTTCTGAGAAATTCAGTCCGGAAAATCGTTTCGCTTTTTTCAATTCCGGAGCTATTGGTTGGATGATCAGTGAAGAACCTTTCATGAAATTCTTCCGGGAAAAGAAAATTGTAGATATGTTGAAAGTACGTGCTTCTTATGGTGAAATTGGTTCTGACCAATTGGGACCCGATCCTTTTGATTCTAGTCGTCGCTGGCTCTATATGAATCAGTGGGCTTATGGCGGACATACTACGATGGACCTTAATCAGACGCAAAGTATTTATACATGGTATCGCGAGTCTGCTATTGGAAATAAAGATATTCAATGGGAAGTTGTGAAAAAGTTGAATGTAGGTATAGACTATTCATTTCTTGAAGGCTTGTTTGCTGGTAGTGTGGAATTTTTCCGAGATGTACGTTCTAATATTTTTGTTTATGGTGGTGATCGTTCTATTCCTTCTTATTTTGGTGGAACACCTCCATCTGTTAATAAAGGTAAAATTCGTACAAGCGGATATGAATTGGAGTTACGTATCAATAAGACGTTTGCTAATGATTTGCGTGTTTGGGGTAACTTCAGTATGACTCATGCAAGAAATAAGGTCCTTGTGAAAGATGACCAAGCTTTACGTCCCGGATATCAGAAAGCTGCTGGACATGCTGTAAATCAATATACCTCTTATATTGATGCAGGTTTTATTCAGAGTTATGACCAATTGTTTGGCGCTCCAGCTCATGATGCCAATGATTCTCAAAAATTAGTAGGAGATTATTACATTGTCGATTTCAATGGTGATGGTATTGTAGATAACAAAGACCAAGCACCTTATGGTTATACAAATTCGCCAGAGAATACGTTTAATGCAACAGTGGGATTTGAGTGGAAAGGATTCAGTGCATTTGCACAATTCTACGGTGTAACTAATGTAACTCGTGATGTTGCCCTTAATAGTTTTGGCAGTAAATTAAATACTGTATTTGATAATGGTACATGGTGGTCAAAAGCTACTCCCAATGCAGATGTAGTTGTACCTCGTTGGAATTCTACACCAAGTTACAATGATGGAACTCAATTCTTATATGACGGCTCCTATATTCGTCTAAAAAATGTTGAATTAGCTTATACTTGGAATAAAGGATGGATCAAAAAACTTGGATTAGGCAGTTTAAAGATTTATGTCAATGGTAATAATCTTTGGTTATGGACACGTATGCCCGACGACCGTGAAGCAAATCTTTCAGGAGCTGGTTATTTAGGTGCTTATCCTACGGTGAAACGTTATAACTTTGGTATTAAATTCACATTATAATAGTGTACAAGATGAAATATAATACATATAAAACTCTGTTTTATGCAGGTCTTTTGTCTTTTTCAGTAGGATTCTGCATGACATCTTGCGAAGATTATTTGGACAAGAGTCCAGAATCGACGGTATCTGAAGAAGATGCGTTCAAGAACTTTCGTAATTTTCAAGGGTTCATAGAAGAAATATACAATTGCATACCTGATAAAGAAAAGTGTAATTATTGTACATCCTGGAATTGGGGTGATGATGAACTTTTCAATTCTATGGGGGATGGACATATGACGCATCAAGCCGATTTAGGTAATTTCCGGGCTTGGCAAAGCAATGGTCAGTGTTGGTTATACAGGGATTCTAGTAATCCTGCTTCTACCAATGCGTTTGACCATTCTTTGTGGCCACACTCTTGGTATTGCATTCGTAAAGCTAATGTAGGTCTTGCTAATTTGGATAAAATGGTAGGTACGCAAGAGGAAAAAGACATGATTGCCGGTCAACTTTATTTTTTCCGTGCATGGTGGCATTTCGAATTGATGACTTATTGGGGTGGTCTGCCTTATGTTGATCAGGTTCTTGATGCTACACAAGAACTGAATTTACCTCGCCTGAGTTATCAGGAATGTGCTGATAAAGCTGCTGCTGATTTTCGTCGTGCTGCTGATTTGCTTCCTATTGATTGGGACAAGACGTCTATCGGTAAAGCTACGGAAGGCAAGAATCAGTTGCGTGTTAATAAAATCATGGCATTAGGATATCTTGGTAAAAACTATTTGTGGGCAGGAAGCCCTTTAATGAAGAATGGTGCACAACTTGGAGGCGCTAATGCTTACAATTATGATGAAGAATATTGTAAAAAAGCAGCACAAGCATTCGGTGAGTTACTTACTTTGGTAGAGGGAGGACAGACTCAATATGCGCTTGCTGAGTTTAAGTATAAGAATGTTTATAACCATGAGAAGGCAAGTGACGCTAAGACTTGCTATTCCGATATTTTTTATACCCGTCGCCAAGGCTGGTTGATGCCCGGTTCAGTTGAGGCTATATTCCGTGGTCCTTCTGGTAGTGATGGTAATGCTAATAACAGTAATTGGAATATGACGAAAATATGGGGACCGAAGGTCGCAGGGCTTGTTTCTCATGATAAGATTATTCATTTGCCTACTGCTAATCTTGTGGAAATGTATGGTATGGCAAATGGGCTTCCTATTGATGACCCGAACTCTGGATTTGATGAGAGATACCCGTTTAAGGATAGAGATCCGCGTTTTTATCATGATATTGTATTTGATGGCTTCCACTTTGTTTTGGCTGAGGATAAATTATCTGATGCGCAAAAACCTTATGCTTATTGTGATCTTTCTACTGGTGCAGATATGCGTTCTGCAGATCTCGGTAGTCGTACAGGTTATTTCTTCCAGAAACTTGTTCCTCATACTTGTAATGAGGGTGATAAGGAATATGATTGGGGTAGTAACTTACATACTTATTTACCGTATATGCGTTTGGCGGATATTTATTTAATGTACGCTGAAAGTTGTGCTGCTGTCGGTGGTGCATCTTTCAAATCGGAGAACTGTTCACTAACCGCTCTTGATGCAATTAATAAGATTCGCACTCGCTGTGGTGCAAAAGGCGTTCATACTTCTTATATAGCAGATAATAAGAAGTTTATGGATGAAATACGTCGTGAACGTGCTGTGGAACTATCTATGGAAGGTTTTCGTTTCAATGATCTTCAGCGTTGGTTGTTACTTACAGAAGCTCCTTATACAGAGAAATATTCTGTAGAATTCGATCGCGTAGAAAGCCCTGAATTTTATAAGACAAACGATCCTGCGAATGCGGAAGTTGCAAACTATCGCCATGAATTGATTGTAAAGCGTGTGTTTGGTACGAAGCATTATTGGTTCCCCTTGCCCGATGACGATGTGTATCTTTATCCTGAATTCGGACAGAATCCCGGTTGGTAATCGTGGAAAGCTACAAAGTATGTTTAACAATAAATGAATAAACAATGAAATATATACAAGCAAGATTCATTCTCTGTGCTATGCTGGCCACTTCTTCGGTGCTTGCCAGTGCTCAGGTTGCAGATTGGAATGAAACCGATTCATTGGCAAACAAAAAAGACCAAATGGTACAGGTAGCTTTTCGTAAGGTATCCCAAAAAGACCTTTTGGGTGGTGTCTCTGTTGTTAATGTAGAGAAACTTACGAAAAAAAATTATAACACCTATAGTTTAGATAATATGCAAGGCTATGTCGGTGGTTGGAATGGTAATTCGCTGTGGGGAATGGATGGCGATAATGCTGGTTACTTAGTTTTAGTTGATGGTGTGCCTCGTGACGCAGATAATGTAATGCCTTCTGAGATAGCCCAGATTTCCTTTCTGAAAGGTGCACAAGCTGTGGTTCTCTACGGTAGTAAAGCTGCTAAAGGTGCGATTGTGATTACTACTAAACGTGGTAATGTAGAGGGGTTAAATGTTAGTGTTAGAGCTAATACAGGATTTCATGTGGCTAAGGCATATCCTGAATATTTGGGTTCTGCCGAATATATGACCCTTTATAATGAAGCTCTTTTGAATGATGATCCTACTGCAAAGCCTCTTTATACAGCAGAGCAAATCTATAATCATGGTTCTGGATTGAATCCTTATCGTTATCCTAATATCAATTATTATTCTTCGGATTATGTAAAGAAGGCGTATAATCGTTCGGAAGTAACGGCTGAAATTACTGGTGGTGGAAAACGCGCGCGTTTCTACAGCAATGTGAGCTATTATCGTAATGGCGATTTTCTTGATTTTGGTGAAGCTAAGAATAATATGACGGACCGTTTCAACGTACGTGGTAATGTGGATGTGGATATCAATAGTTTTATAAGTGCTTATATTAATGCGAATGCTACATTTTATAATTCGAAAAATGCGAAGGGGGACTATTGGAATGCTGCAGCAACAGTACGTCCTAACTTCCCGCAAAATGCAGCTCCACTTATTCCTTTAGACATGATTGATCCTAATGCTTCAGCTGTATGGGAACTGTTAAGTACTACTTCCAATATTATTGATGGTAAGTATTTCTTATCCGGTAGTCAAGCAAATTCTACAAATGCATTTGCTGATAGTTATGCAGCAGGAAGTAGTAAATGGACAAGTCGTCAATTTCAATTTGATACAGGGGTAAATATTAATTTGGACAAAGTGCTGAAAGGTCTTTCTTTTAATGCAATGTTTGCAGTAGATTATGCAACTTCTTATTCAACCTCTTTTGATAATAACTATGCAGTGTTCATCCCTACTTGGGCTAACTACGGTGGAAAAGATGTTATTGTAGCGCTGACTAAAGAAGGAAATGATGAAAAACCGGGTACCCAAAATGTTGGTGGAAGTTTTGATGAGCAAACGATTGCATTTTCCGGACAATTCAATTATCAGAATACATTTAAAAAGTGTCATAATGTATCGGCTATGCTTATTGCTAACGGCTATCAGCAAACAATCTCTGCTCAATATCATCGTATCAGTAATGCTAATTTGGCATTGCAGTTAGGTTATAACTATCAGCAGCGTTATTATGCTGATTTTGGTGCCGCGTTGATTCATTCAGCTAAACTAGCTAAAGGGCATCGTCAGGCTCTTTCTCCTTCGTTAACATTGGGCTGGCGTTTAAGTGGGGAAAACTTCTTGAAAGATTCTCCTGTTGTTGATGATTTGCTATTCAGTGTGTCTGGTAGCATTCTTAATCAGGATATTGATTTGGTAATGGGAGATAAGGAATTTTACCTTTATGAATCAGTATGGACGCAGAATGATGGCTACTCATGGTATGATGGTCCGGCTGGTAAGTATACTATTTCTACTAGAGGGCAGAATAATGACCTTTCATTCATAAAACGTAAAGAGTTTTCAGCGAACCTTAAGACGTCACTGTGGAATAGATTAATAACAGCAGATGCTTCATTTTTCATTAACTCTACTGAAGGATATTTGATTAATCAGCCCACTTTCTTCCCATCGCATCTTAATACAGGTTATCCGGCTGCATCGTTCATGGCAGTTATGAATTATAATAATAATCGCCGTATGGGTTTTGATTTTAGCGTGAATGCTAACAAGAATTTTGGGGAATTTGATTTGTCACTTGGTGTGTCAGGAACATATTATGATACCAAAATAACTAAACGTGATGAAATTTATGATGATGCTTATCGATATCGTAAGGGTAAACCAGTTGATGGCGTTTGGGGACTTCAAAGTGCAGGATTATTTCAAAGTGAGGAAGAGATAAAAAATAGTCCGGAACAAAAGCTGGGTAGCACAGTTCGACCTGGTGATATAAAATATGTAGACCAGAACGGAGATGATGTAATTGACGAGAAAGATGAAATTTATTTAGGTAAAGGAGGATGGTATGGATCGCCTTTCACGCTCGGCATTAACTTTACGGCTAAGTGGAAAAACTTTACGTTTTTTGCATTGGGTACAGGAGGATTCGGTGCTTATGGCATGAAAAATAATTCTTACTATTGGGTAGATGGAGATGATAAATATTCTGCTATCGTTCGTAATCGCTGGACTGAAGAGACAGCAGCTACTGCAACTTATCCACGCTTATCAGCTAAAAGTTCAAGTAATAACTTCCGTTCTTCAGACTATTGGTTGTATAAAACCAATCGTTTTGATTTGGCAAAAGTACAGATTACCTATGATTTACCTAAACGGGTATTGCGCAATACTTTCCTTCGTGAATTTTCTGCTTATGTAAGTGGAGCAAATCTGCTTACAATCTCAAAAGAGCGCAAACATATGGAGATGAACGTGGGGAGTGCACCGCAAACCAGATTCTATAATATTGGTGTAAAAGCAGTATTTTAATTAAAAAATAGAACAAATGAAACTAAGAAATATCATATTATCTACAGTTCTACTAGCTACATTTTCCGCTTGTGAGGATCTTTTTGAACCTGCTAAGGAGAACAATCGTGGTGTTGAGGAAATGCTTACAGATCCCAATTATGCAGTAGGTCTATTGGGATATGGTTATGCTATGTTGCCATACGAAAATACTAGTGTAAGTGATGTTGCTACAGATGATGCAGTAACCAATGATAAGGAAAGTAATTATTCCAAAATGGCTCTTGGCTCATGGGCATCAAACAACAATCCTATGGAACAGTGGCAAGCTCGTAAAGCCGCCATACAATATCTGAATACATTTTTGAGCATTGTTGATCAGGTGAGTTGGGCAAAAAATGAGGTGACCAATAAAATGTTTATTGATAAACTCAGTGGAGAAGCTTATGGACTTCGTGCACTTAATTATTACTATTTGCTAATGGCTCATGGTGGCTGGACAGAAGATGGTAAGTTATTAGGTGTACCAATGCTTCTTGAACCGGAAAGTACTACTTCTGATTTCAATCAAGCACGTGCTCCTTTCAGTGAGTGTGTACAGCAGATTTTTGAAGATTTGGAATTGGCATCCGAATTATTACCGCTAGATTATGAGAATATTGATAGTGATGCTGAAGTGCCTGCTAAATATAAAGAGATAGGTGCTCAGTTGGGAAACTATAATCTTGTTTTTGGTACTTATCAACGCGGTCGCCTTACAATGAGAATTGTTGAAGCTATTAAGGCGCAAGTAGCGTTACTTGCTGCTAGTCCTGCGTACAGAGAAGGTTCAGAAGTTACTTCAGAAACGGCTGCAAATTATGCAGCGGCAGTGTTGAACCGTATTGGCGGTGTAACAGGGCTTGATCCTAAAGGTCATACTTGGTATATGAATACGGAAGAACTTGACAATTTAGGTTCGGGTGAAGTTTCTGCTGAAATTCTTTGGAGAGGGAATAAAAGCATTGGAACGGAAGATTGGGATATGGGAATAAAGCAGGAAAAAGATAATTTCCCACCTACATTTTATGGTAGCGGACGTATCAATCCTACCCAAAACTTAGTAGATGCTTTCCCTATGGCCAATGGTTATCCTATCGCTGATAAGGCTAATAGCGGTTATTCGGAAAACGCTCCTTACACAGGTCGTGACCCTCGTTTGGAGAAATATATTTTGTTTAATGGTGCTGAATTTAAGGATAAGACTATTATTACAGGTCTTTATCCTGATGAGGATAATAAACAAGATAATGGTTTGAATCAATTGAATACCTCCACACGTACGGGTTATTATATGCGTAAGTTGTTACGTGAGGATTGTAACGCTAACCCGAATTCGCTGAATGCTAAGTATCATATTCCGGTTCGTATTCGTTATACGGAGATATTTCTTGCTTATGCCGAGGCTGCTAATGATGCTTGGGGACCGACAGGCAAGGGCGGTAATGCCTATAGTGCCTATGATGTGATAAAAGCAATTCGTGTCCGCGGTGGAGTGGAAACTGATAATGGAGATGCTTATTTGGAAAGTGTCAAAGGGGACAAAGACAAAATGGCCCAGCTCATTCGTAACGAACGTCGTATAGAACTTTGTTTTGAAAATAAACGTTTCTGGGACATTCGCCGTTGGAAAATGCCTTTGGACGAGAAAGCTAAAGGTATGCAGATAGAAAAAGCAGGTGAGAGTCTGAATTATAAGGTGATTGAAGTAGAAAACAGAAACTATAAAGATTATATGTACTACGGCCCTATTCCTTATAGTGAGATGTTGAAATGGAGTAATCTGCAACAAAATAAGGGATGGTAATCTCATAATTATAAAATGCAAAAAAGAATATGGAAATGAAATTATATAAATTGTTATCTACAATGGCCTTAGGAGGCTTGACATTTGCTTTTGCTTCATGTGAGAATGCAGATAAATCTTTTCCCGATTATGAGGGGGGGACCTCTGTGTATTTTGCCTATCAGTATCCGATACGTACAATAGTGCTCGGTAATGATGAAATAGTAGACAATTCTCTTGACCGTCAGCATAAGTGTGCCATTTATGCCACGATGGGAGGTGCATACGGAGGTAGAGATATTACTATAGATATTGCTGTGGACAATACACTTTGCGACAATCTCTTTTTTGAAGATGGGACACCGGTATTGCCTATGCCTTCCACCTATTACACACTAGCTGGAGATAAAATTTCTTACAATGGTGAACATTGGGGAAATGTAGAGGTACAACTCACTGATGCATTTTTTGCTGATGAAAAAGCATTAGGATGTAATTATGTTATTCCTGTGGTGATGAAAGGACAGACTGGTGCCGACCGAATTTTAACAGGCACTCCTCTGATTGAAGGCGATAAACCGGTGCGTACTAATTCTGATTATTGGAGTGTGTTGCCAAAGGATTATGTTCTCTATTGTGTAAAATATATGAACCCATGGCATGCTTCTTATTTGCGTCGTGGAATAGACAAAATTACAGAAAATGGAACGGTTACAACCTCTGAACGTCATGCTCAGTCTGTGGAAAAGGATGAAGTTTGTGGTATTACTACCCGTTCGTTAAACACAGCTGTTTTTCCTATTAGTACGACTTCTACTAATGGTACAACAGTGAACTGTGATTTGCTATTGACTTTCAATGATGATAACGAATGTACCATAACTTCGGGAACTACAGGAGTTTCGGCAACAGGCTCTGGAAAGTTTGTAGAAGATGGAGAGAAAAATTCTTGGGGAAATAAGGACCGGGATGCTATCTATCTCGAATACGATGTGGATTTCGGATTTAAACAAATTGCTACAAAAGATACGTTGGTGTTGCAAACACGCGGAACTAATAAGTTGGAGGTATTTGCTCCCAAGTATAAAGCTAATTAAATTTTGGAGATATGATTATGAAAAATAGCATAAATAAATATTTCGGTTTGGCTTTGTTGTTTATTTCAGCCTCCTGTGCCGACGATAAATTCGTCGATTTTAAGACGGAGAAACCAGAGAGCATAGCCCAATATGAGTATCTTAATGCGTATGACGCATTGAAAACATATATAGACCGTAGTACTCATCCTAACTTTAAGTTGGGAGTAGGGGTCGCAGCTAATGATTTTCTGAAAGGAGAAATGGTTCGTAGCGTAGCTGTTGCTAATTTTGATGAAGTAGTAGCAGGTAATGCTATGAAGTATGCATCCATTGTGGCAGATGATGGAAGTATGGATTTCGGTACAGTAACGAAGTTTGTAGAGGCGGCAAAAACTTCTGGGTTGACAGTTTATGGGCATACACTTTGCTGGCATTCACAGCAGAATAATAAGTGGCTGAATAGTTTGATTGCTAATAAGCCTAAGCCTGTTGATCCTTCTTCTGTAAATCGGGTGTTGCATATTGTAGCTGGTGAGCCCAAAGACAATGTGTGGGACTGGGAGATCTATTATGACTTAGATAACGTATTGGAAATAGGTAAACAATATACTCTTACTTTACGGATAAAGGGATCTAATCCTGGTGCATTTTCTTTTTGGCCGGGGATGAAAGATGGTTCCAATACCCATTATGGTTTTCCTGAATGTACTTCTGGTGAGGGCTGGATTGATAATACGATTGTTTTTACACCGACAAGCTCTATAGACCGATTAAGATTTTGTTTCGGTAAGTTAGGAGGGGATTTGTATTTTGATGACGTAGTGCTAAAAGCTGATGGCTCTGAAGCTAATCTTTTGGTAAATTCTTCTTTTGATGAAGATGATATTTCTCATTGGACAACAGTAAGTTGGATGGGCTTATCTTATGGTGTTGAAGAATTAGGAGAGTCTGGTTCTACTGTCTGGTTTGAAAGTATAATTACTAATGGTGATGCTGAAGGTGAAGATGTTTCTTGTTTCTATGCAACAGAAGATGGAAAAGGTGGACCATATGCTGCTCCGATAGGAGAAACTGGTACAGGTGCTGATGGCGTAGGACGTGCTTTTATTGTAAAGTCTGCTGATAATCCAGCTGAAGATCATAGCACTCAGTTCTTTGTTAAAGCAAATACTGTTTTAAAAGAAGGTGATATTTGTAAACTTTCATTTAAGTATAAGGCTGATAAAGCAGCCGGTTCAGATTCTCAGACACACAAGAAACCGGGAGAGTATATATTCTATGATGCAGGAGTTTCGGTTAATTTTACTACTCAATGGCAAAAATTTGAAAAGGAATTTACGGTTACAGAACAAATGGTAACTAATGAAGGTGTTCAGCCTTTCCAAACAATAGCATGGAATTTAGCCAAGTTTAAAGAGGCTAATACTTACTATTTTGATGATATTGAATTTGGTATTCAAAAGAAAGCTGAGGGTATTCCTTTGACTCCTGAAGAAAAGAAAGAAGTACTCACCAACGAGCTTGAGCGTTGGATAAAAGGCATGATGGAAGCTTGCGGAGGCTCTGTAACTGCATGGGATGTTGTGAATGAACCTATTTCAGGAGGTGGTGATGATGGTAATGGTAATTATGCTCTTCAATCAGCTACTAATCCGGATGATAATGGAGTAGGGGGACAGAACTTCTACTGGCAAGACTTTTTGGGCGATGATTATGTTCGTATTCCAATTAAGTTTGCCCGCAAATATTTTGCAGAAAATGGTGGTAATTCTGGAGATTTGAAACTCTTCATCAATGACTATAATTTGGAATCTTGGTGGGATAACAATAAAAAAGTAAAAAGTTTGATTAATTGGATTAAACGTTGGGAATCTGATGGTGAAACAAAGATTGACGGTATCGGTACACAGATGCATGTTAGTTATATTTTGAATGAGGCTGATCAGAAGAAACAGGAAGAATCTATTGTCAATATGTTTGAGTTATTGGCTGCAAGTGGTAAGTTGATTAAGATTACAGAATTAGATATGGGTATTGTGGAAAAAGCATTTGGAGAAGGTATCAAAACTGAATTGGTTACTTTTGAACAATATCAGAAAATGTCTGATTTTTACAAATTCATTATTCAGAAGTATTTTGAAATCATTCCGGTAGCGCAGCAGTATGGAATTACACAATGGGCTGCTACGGACAGTCCTGCAGATTCAGGTTGGAGAAAGGGACAACCTATCGGTCTTTGGGATTTGAACTATAATCGTAAACATACCTATGCTGGTTTTGCCGATGGCTTAGCTGGTAAATAATAGCATCTTATAGAAATAGGCGACGGAATTCGCAGAGCGAAATCGTCGCCTTTATAGCCTTTTGTCCGTTATTGGAAATTAGGTTAGTTAATTCAGTAAGATAATTGACAAATGAAAAATATAGTAAATCTGCTTTTATTTTTGTTCGTATTTCTCTCGGCTTGTTCCGATGATTCGATACTAGAGGAGTTGAAACCGGAACCACCGAAATCGGATGTGGAAGAACCGAAACCCGATGATGATTCGGAAAATAGTGGAGATAATCAGAACAGTGTGTTACCCATTTTGAATGTGGTAGGTCGTTACCTGAAAAATGAAAAGGGAGAAATCATTAATCTGCATGGTTTCACGCAGACTTACAGTCCTTTCTTTAATAATAATGCTTGGAATGATTATGATGTGCAGGGCTGTCTCAATTATAATAAGAGTATGGTGGACGGAATTTTGGCTGCTGGATGGAAGTTTAATTTTGTTCGAATGCATCTTGATCCTTATTGGAGCGATGATCCTACTATGCAGTCTGTACGGTATGAGGGACACGAGCGCTTCTCCGAAACTCGTTTCCGGAAGTATCTTGATGAATTGTTTGTACCGATGGCGGAATATTTTATGTCCAAGGGCATGTACGTAGTGATGCGTCCGCCGGGTGTATGCCCCAACGAAGCACCCTATCAGGGGATTGAGTTAGGAGACTCTTATCAGCAGTTCTTGCTCAAAGTATGGGATATTGTTTCGCAACATCCTAAATTGAAAAACAATACTGGTGTAATGTTCGAACTTGCCAATGAACCTGTTAAGATAAAAGGCACGGACGGTACTTATGGCAGTACGGACGATGGGCATTTTCAGAATCTTCAACTCTATTTCCAAGCTATAGTAGATAAGATACGTGCTAATTGTCGTAATATTATCTGGGTACCGGGATTGTCCTATCAGTCGTCTTATGCCGGTTATGCTAAGCATCGTATTCAAGGTGAGAATATTGGTTTTGCCGTACATTGTTATCCCGGTTGGTATGGCAGTGATGCCGAGGAAGATAGTAGCGAAGGCATAGGTTCTTCTACTGGTGGAGGTTATGAAAGCTTCCAACGCGGTTGGGATGCTCAAGTACAGAAAGAATCCGCCTCATTCCTGATTATAAAGCAGATCCAGGCAATCTACCGGGAGGAAGGAAAACTCAAAGAACTTTCATCAAAAGAAAGACTTGTTCAGCGTCAGGTGGTTGTAAAACCACTGGTAGATGCTTTGTTTGTGTACCTGAAACAACACGAAAGTGAAGTTGGTACAGAAAAACTGAGGGAAGCTTTCACTTATGCATTGAATCAGGAAAAATACCTCTGGGTTTTTCTGACCGACGAGGATGTTCCGATGGACAACAATGCATCAGAGCGTGCGATCCGCGGATTCTGTGTCGGCATGAAAAACTGGCAGATGATCGATACCATCAATGGTGCAAAATCATCCGCTATCATTTACAGCATTGCAGAAACAGCAAAAGCGAACAATTTAAAGCCATATGAGTACTTTGAATATCTTCTGACAGAGATTCCGAAACACATGGGTGACACAGACCGATCCTTTTTAGATAATCAGGTCCCATGGTCAGAAATGCTGCCAGAGAGTATTCGAAAACCAAAGAAGATCAATTAAGCCAAGCCGCAAATGTGGCTTTTGACTGGTTCAGTACTTGCTATGGAGCGTTTACGTTTCAAAAATCTCTCGGAGTTTTACTTGCTTAATTTATGGCTATGTTATAAACTGACTTTCGTTATATTATCACACAATAACATAGTAAAAACCCTGTTAGTTTTCCAACAGAGCCCTATCGATTATATTAAAGAAGATTCTCTACTCTGAGCTGAGCGCAAATTATATTTCTTACATAACTGTTTATTCTTATACATATAAGCATCTGCATCATCCAATAACATCTGCATTGTACACGCCATATCATCAGAGGATAATGCCCATCCGCATGCATAGTCGATTGGTAATTGATTTTCACAACTATTTAATCTCTCTTTTTCTCTGTACAATGATTTTAATATCTCCTTAATTTCCGCCTCACTCGTATGATAAATAACTGCTATAAACTCATCTCCGCCATATCTTCCAACAAAATCCTTTTCTGGAATAA
>OKRY01001725.1_pt1 | contig 17692 bp, 13 predicted proteins | sample 1601121 | NCBI WGS metagenome assembly OKRY01 (sample SAMEA3541546, study PRJEB24748) | human gut metagenome | biome: human gut; feature: human-associated habitat; material: faeces | place: China | collected 2012
GCGAAAATGTCAAGTCGCCGACGCTGGGCGACGAAATCCGCAGGCAGATCATGGGCGAAGAGACGGAACCGTTCAAGACCGGAGAATCGTCCGCAAAGGACGTCGATACCGGCGGTGCCGCCTCTTCTGCGGAAAGTGTATCTGAAAACGGCGGGAACGTCAAGCCGAAGACGCGGTTTTCGCTGGATGAGCCGGTCGAGGAGACGAAGACGCTCGTCGCCATGCACAACATGACCGAGGAGAAGCTGCGCCGCACGCTGGACATCGGCGCGTGGCCCGCGCCCTCTATTGCCATTGTCAAGGCGAAAGACGGGCACACCAACTATGGCGAGTATTCCGCCGTCTTCCCGCGCGAGACCATCGACCCGCAGAGAAGCAGCAAGAACAAGGTCTACGGAGGGGACGCCTGGACGCCGACGCGCAGCAACGCGCGCGTGGAGTACGAGGTCGACCAGAGCAAGGCGAGAGCACTCGAGCGCGAGATCGACAGGCTGTCGAGCGAGTTTGCGGGCGGCGCGTTCCGAAACAGCAGCGTCATCGGCGCGGCGGGCGTGAACGAAGTGACCGAATTGAGCCTTGACGACATCGCCGAGCGCCTTGCGAAATATCCGGCCGTGCAGGCGGCATACTTACAGAGCAAGGGCAAATCGCTCGAGCCTATCTACAAGGAAAAGAAGTTCGACAGCCTGGGCAACGACGTGCTGCGCCAGTACGTCGACCGCGTTGGTATGCAAGAAGTGGCACAACTTTACGCGGAGATGGAGACGGGCGGCAGCCTTGACGAAAGCGCACTGAATGCTGCGCGCGAGGTCATCGTGGACGACTGGGCGAAGCGGAACGCGCGGCTGCTTGAGCGGAGAGCGAAGAACCGGGACAAGCTCATCGCCGTGCAGAAAAACAGGCTGGAAGACTGGCGCATTGAAAAGTTCATCCGAAACGCCGAGGCGTATATCGAGCAGAACGGTACGAGCGGCGACGAGGTCGACAAAGAGGCCACGTCGGAGAAAATGCACAGCATGATCGCGCCAAGCGGAAGCTGGGGTGACGTAGAAAAGACCGTGCAGCAGTGGGTGAGACCGCGGCTGGACGGGATGCTCGGGAAGCCGGGTATCTACAACGGAAAAGACCCGTACACGGAAAACGGCAGAAAGCCGTTCAAGGAGACGCACTGGGACTATACGGCGGAAAATATTGTGCGCGCGATGAACAATGCGAGTGACCGCGGCGAGGGCATGTGGGGTCTGACCGGCGGGACACTCGCCGCAACGTCGGCACCGCAGTATGACAGCGTCGATGCGATCCACGCGGACGAAGAGAGACTGCGCGCAGAGAGCGACGACGTACATGAAAAGCGGCTGCGCGACCTCGACATCGAGATTGACCGCGTCGTGGACGATCTGCTGCGAAGCACAAAGGCACACAGCGACAGCGAGTACGAGGAGCGGCACATCCTGGAAGATGTGCTTGCGGAAGCTGCAAAGGGTGAGCATTCTCCGGCGGCGATCAAGCGGTCGTTTGCAAAGGACGGCTATGCCATCAAAGACGGGAATGCGAGGTCGATCATGCGGCTATTCGACATTGCCGCGAAGATCCCGGCCGGCTACTTCGAGGCCAAGCCGCAGCGCGTCGTCGGCTTCGATGAAGCGCTTGCTGTTGTCGCGCCGGATGATGCGCCGGGCGACCTCTTGAGCGAGATGCGCGATGCGGGCATGAACGTCGTGGAGTACCGCGCGGGAGACGACGCAGACCGCCTTGATAAGATCAACAGCATCAAGAACGTGCGTTTCTCGGCGGAGAATGAAGACGGCGAGCTGAGCGAACAGCAGGAGCAATCCTATGAAAAGACGGAGCGAGACGGTAAGCGCGGAGAGTATTTGTCGATTCCTGCGGAGTGGAAAACGAAGCTCGAGCGCGCACGGACGGCGGCAACGAACAACATCAAGCCATCCGGCTTCGACAGCTACGATGCCTATCTCGATGCGCTGGACAAGCAGCGCGCGGCGGATCGGGCCGAGCGGCTGCGCGTCAAGAGCCGGGACGAATTCAAGGGCACAAAAGCACTCGACGAGTTGGGCGTGAAAATCGCGAACAGCGCAGGCATCTACCACAACGCAGAACAACTCATTGCCAACGACAAGGCGGCAAAAAGCATTCAGAACGCAACGAAGCGCGCCGAGCAGCGCTTGGGCGCGACGCGGCAGGAAAAGACCATCGCGCGAGACATTGCAAACGGCGAGCGCTCGATGGCAGATATCCCTCGCAGCGTGAAAAAGTCGCGCGTGCTTGAGCTCGTGGACTATTACACGGCACAAAAGGCGACGAAGACGGGGCTTTTGCAGCAGCAGCGCATCGAGATCAATGACGCGCTGCGCGAGCAGGCGCGCGAGCTCATCGGAACAGAAGCACCGGAGATCAACCGAAAGGGCCTGAGAAAGCTCTTCGACCCGAGTAAAGGCCTTGTGCTTTACCATCGCACGCCGCAGCGCATTATGCGTGCTCTCTTTGGCTGGAAGCAGGGCCAGCAGATCAACGAGGCTGTTTTCGAGCCGGTCTACGAGAACGAGCAGGAGCGCAAGCGCTTCATCAACCGCATGTTTGACGAGGTTCGAACCTTTGAAGGCGCGGACGGCAAGAAAAGCGCACTGAACAAGGACGAGAGCGCCTTTGCGCAGAGATTGAAAGAGGGACGAACCGTCGAGGATCTGGTTGAAAAGTCCGGCGCGGCGGAAAGTATCAGAGCGGCGGCGGAAAACCTGAAAAATGGCGCAGAGATGAAAGATGCCGCGCGGGAATTCAGCCTCGACAAAGGTTCGCGCAATCTGGCGCGGCAGTATGCCGACTGGCTGCAAACGCAGGATGACTACGCGGCGGCAAAGAACGTCGACCGCACGAAGGTCGAGAACGCGATCGAGAAATACACAGAGCTCTATGACAAACTCTATGCCGCGATCAACGACTTCCTTGTAGCGCACGGATACGAGCCCATCGGCTTTATCAAAGGCTACGCGCCGCACTTCCAGACGAGTGAGGCAAACGGAAAGCTCGAGAGCGCACTCAAGGCAATCGGCGTCGACCTCGGCTCCGGCGTGGGCAAACTGCCGACGAGCATCGCAGGTCTGACGAAATCCTTCAAGCCGAACAAGCGGTACAATCCGTTCTTCCAGCACCGCAGAGGCGATGAGACGGACTACGATATCGTCAAGGGCTTCGAGACATACGTGGACTATGCGAGCGACGTGCTGTATCACACGGACGACATCATGCGCGTGCGTCAGATGGCAAACTACCTGAGGTCGACATTCGCACCGGAAGAGATGAAGGCAGACATCGACCAAATGGAGGCCATGCGTTACGCTCCGGCGGACGTGAAGGAAGAATACTTGCGCGATAAAAAGAAAATCACGGGTGATACCCTCCTGAGCTATGAGGACCTGACAAACCTAATGGAACAGTATACGGACGAGAAGTACCGCAGCATTGAGGACGCGACCGAATTCAGCGACCTTGTTTCATGGATGGATGATTACGCGAATAAGCTGGCAGGCAAGCAGCTTTTCGAGGACCGCGCAATGGAGCGCGAGGTCGGGCGCGAAGCGCTGAACGGCGCGAAGAAGCTCAACCGCATGTTCGCCCGCGCGAACGTGGCAGGAAACCTCTCGTCGGCACTGAACCAGACGGCACAGCTGCCGATGATCGCAACCGAGCTCGGACAGAAGTACACATGGCGCGCCGTGGGCGATATCCTGAACGGAAAGACGACCGGCATGAGCGCATTCCGCGGCGAGAGCGACTTCCTGACGGAAAAGAGCGGCATTGACTACATCCAGAGCACCAAGGGCGAAAAAGCGCTGGAAAAACTATTTAGTCCACTGGAAAAGGTCGATACCCTCGTCAGCACGATCGCTGTGCGCGGCAAGTACCGTATGGAGTTAGACGCCGGAAAGAGCCCGAAGGAGGCGATGAAAGCGGCGGACCGCTGGGCGCGCGATATCATGGGTACACGCTCAAAAGGCTCAGTGCCGCTGACGTTCCAGTCGAAAAACCTTATCGCACAAATGCTGAACATGTTCCAGGTCGAGGCAGCGAATACCCTCGAGCACGTCACTCAGGACCGGCTCGGCCCCGGCTTCAAGGAAATGGCCGCAAAAATCGGCAAGGATAAGGCCATTAAAAAACTCGCAAGCGACGCCATTGCCTATATGCTGCTCGCTTTCCTGCTCAACCGACTGGACGAGGACGCCTACGGCGGAACGCCTGCGCCGTTCGATGTCATCGGCATGGGGCTGAACGCCGTCGCGTCCGGCAACGGATTGACTTCGAGCGACATGCTCAAGATGATCACCGACGATGTGACCGAAAACATCTTCGGCGAGCGCCTTTTCGACACCGATCCAAACGACATGAACGACGAGTTTGACGGCTGGTCGGCGGCGGAAGATACGCTATACAACATCAGCAACGATGTACCGTATGTGCGCAACGTGGCGGGCCTGATGGGATGGGGCGACCAGACGTTGCCGATGCCCGACATCGTTGGCGCAGCAGGGAAGACGAAAGACGCACTCAAGAACGCAGATAGTGCGGGCGAATTTTGGGCAGAGGTCGCGAAGCAGCTCGTGGGCCTCGCGGGCGACACGCTTCCGGGCGGCCGACAGGCCGAGAAAACCGCGCAGGGCATTGAAGCCGTTGCACGCGGCGGGTCCTACAAGGGGAGCGGTGACAAGAAGCAACTGCAATATCCGGTGAATTCACCGCTGGAAGATCCGTTTGAAGCTCTGCGCGCGGCGCTCTTCGGTAAGAACGCGCTGAACGAATCACGTGTATATTGGGCAGAAGGCGGAAAGGCGCTGAGCGCATCACAGACAGCGCTCTATCAGGAACTCGTCGACAGCGGCATGAGCCGCAAGAAAGCATACGAGACCATCAGAGACTTCAACGACGCGACGGCCGATCTGGAAGCCGACAAGGACGAGAACGGCAATCCCGTCAGCGGAAGCAAGAAAGAAAAGGTCGTCGAGGCGATCAACAAGCTGCCGCTGAGCCGGAAGCAGAAAAACTTGCTCTATCTCAGCAGAGGGTACAGCGAGAAGGATCTGAACAGCCTGCCGTGGAACTGAAAATGATGAAGGGCGGGGCCGTGAGGCCTCGCCCTTTTGTCCGAAAACGGCTACAACTGGCCGTAACTGGCCGTAACTGGCCGTAACCGGCAACAACTGGCAAAAGAAATGTTCGCAAAATGTTGACTTTTTGAAACAATCGCATATAATAACAGTACAGAGTGGGACCCATGGGCGACGCTCTGCTGACAAGAACAATACCCGGTCGCCAGTTCTTGCCGCCCCCAAAGAGGAAAACCTCTGCCTTAAGTGAGGAGCTAAAAAAGAGGAGAACCCCTACCTTGAGTGGGGAGCCAAAAAAGAGGAGAGCCTCTGCCTTAAGTGAGGAGCTAAAAAGCGGGTCAACGCAAGTTGCCCCGCTTTTTTACAGAAAGAGATTGCCATGGAAAAGCTGAGAATATATAGAATCAGAGACGGATTTATCGAATTTCTACACGAAAAGGACCACCGCGTGCAGTTTAATAAAAGGGAACGCCGCCCCTACATCGGCGTTGTTCTGGAAATCAACGGGCACAAATACTTCGTCCCGATGGAATCGCCGAAGCCGAACCACGAAAAGCTGAAAAGCAATGTACATATTATGCGCATTGACGGCGGGAAATACGGCATTCTCGGATTCAACAATATGGTTCCGGCGAAAGATTTTTTCCTCGTCCCGTTCGATATCGAAAAAGAGCCGGACGAGCGCTACAAGAACCTGCTGCGGAATCAATTGGAATTCTGCAACGACCACAAAGAGGACGTATACCGACACGCGAGAAAGACATACGACGGCGCAACAGGCGGGCGCAATCCGTTTCTCACAAGGGTGTGCTGCGACTTCAAATTGCTCGAACGGGAATATGTAAAATATTACTTCAAGACAACGGAACAGTAAAGGGCAGGGCAAAGGCCCTGCCTTTTTTGATGAGCGCGAGATATACGGTTCAATCGTAAATGGCCGGTATTATTATGGATAAATGGAATATCGGCCGCCGTATTGCGAAATGATGGCCATGGCGAGCTTGGGATTCGGATTTTTGATCTTGACCGGATACTGTAGCTTTTTTTCATAAACAAACATTACTGAGCCTCCTCCATATCCCACGGCCATGGATCATCGAGCCATTTGAAGCTTCCGGGCGTCAGGTCGGTCTGCAGCAGGGGACCATACTGCTTTTCATAAGCCTCGCGCCCCTCGCGGCCGAGCTTGATATACGACCAGTAGAGGTTCAGCGCCTCGGTGTCCTCGGGGTGCGTGGTGAGATAGAGGCCAAGCTCGTCGATGGCAAAGTCCAGCGCCATCAGCTCGGAGAGCGCTGTGTTGACGGCGGGAAATTTTGTCTCGAGCTGTGCATGGAAGGGAAGATTTAAGCCCGGAAAAAGGGTCCCCGCACGCAGCGCATCCTGCTGGGAATAGCGCTCGGGGTCATTGCTCTGAACGGGTACATAAGGAAAAGCCAGCGGTGCGCAGCAGCCATTTGGCAGCGTGCCTGCGCCGGGCGTGACTTTGTTGGTAGGCAAAGAGAATTCCTCCTCATTAAGAGACTTTGAGCCAACGCTCATTCCATCGTATGCAGCGGGAGAAAAAAGGGAAGCAGGGCTTTCCTTTTTGTTCAATGTCCTGTATAATGAAAGGCACATAAGGCCGCGCCGCGGGGCATAGGCTGTTCCGGGGTGAAGAGATTTGTTTCTTGTTCTCGGGAAAAAGGCATTCTGCGCCATGTCTGCGCTGCTGCTTGTTCTGACGGCGGCAATTATCAGTCTGTTTCTGCCGTCAAAGGCAGTTGAAACAGGTGCACCGGCATCTGCGGGGAAGACCGTATGGATCATCGACGCAGGGCACGGTGGGGAGGACGGCGGCGCTGTCGCCGCCGACGGCAGCAAGGAAAGCGACGTAAACCTTGCCATCGCACAGCGGCTCGACGCGCTTTTGCTGCTGCTCGGCGAAGAGACGCGCATGACGCGAGCAAGCGATATTTCCATTCATGATAACAGCGCATCGACGCTGCGGGAAAAGAAGCGTTCCGACCTCGAAAACCGCGCGGCGCTGGTCAACGACACGCAAGGTGCGCTCCTTGTCAGCATCCATCAAAACAGCCTTCCGTCGTCCAAACGCACACACGGTGCGCAGGTGTTCTACGGCAAAAAAGAGGGGAGTGCCGAGCTTGCGAATGCCGTGCAGACGGCGCTCAACCAAACAGTCAATGCAGGCAACGAAAAAACAGAAAAGGCCATCGACGCGTCGATCTTCCTGATGAAAAACGTCACCGCGCCTGCAATCCTGATCGAGTGTGGATTTTTGAGCAATGAAAACGAAACGGCGCTTTTGAAAAGTGGCGAATATCAGCAAAGGCTGGCCGTTGTGATCGCATCCGGTCTCTTGCAGTCGAATCAGTAAAGCAAAAGAGGTTTACCAATATGGCTAAAACAAAAAGCGTGTTTTTCTGCACCGAATGCGGCAATGAGACGCCCAAATGGGCCGGGCGCTGCCCAAGCTGCGGCGCGTGGAACACACTCGTGGAGCAAAGCATCAGCGATACCGCCAAAGCGAAATCAGGCGGCCACAGCCGCGCGCTGCGCGCCAAGGCACGTCCCATCGGCGAGCTGGATACCGCGCAGGAGATCCGTTTTCCCACCGGCATGGGGGAGCTGGACCGCGTGCTGGGTGGGGGCGCCGTGCAGGGCTCGCTCGTGCTTGTCGGCGGCGCGCCGGGCATCGGCAAATCGACGCTGATGCTCCAAATATGCGGAAAGCTGAGCGAAAACGCCAAAATTCTGTATGTTTCCGGCGAAGAATCGCCGCGTCAGCTCAAGCTGCGCGCCGACCGTCTCGGCGTGCAGTCGGACAACCTGTACGTGCTGTCCGAGACCTGCCTCGGTGATGTGCTGGAATCCGTCGAAGAAGAAAAGCCCGACGTTTTGATCGTCGACTCCATCCAGACGCTCTATCAGGACTCGCTCGAATCGCCCGCGGGCAGCGTGGCGCAGGTGCGCGCCTGCACGCTGGAGCTGATGCAGCTGGCCAAAGGGGAGGGCATCACCGTCTTTGTCATCGGGCACGTCAACAAAGAGGGTTCTATTGCAGGCCCGAAGGTGTTGGAGCACATGGTCGACTGCGTTTTATATTTCGAGGGTGAGGCGCACATGAGCTATCGCATCCTGCGCGCGGCGAAAAACCGCTTCGGCGCAACGAACGAGATCGGCGTATTCGAGATGCGCAGCGAAGGCCTTGTCGAAGTGCCGAACCCGTCGGAAATGCTGCTTTCGGGACGACCTGACGATGCGCCCGGCACGTGCGTGACCTGCGTGATGGAAGGCCAGCGCCCGGTGCTGGCCGAGGTGCAGGCATTGCTTGCGCCCGCGGCGCAGTCAGTCTCGCGGCGGACAAGCAACGGCTTTGACTACAACCGCGCCGCCATGCTGATGGCGGTGCTCGAAAAGCGCGGCGCGCTCAAGGTGTCCGGCTGTGACGCGTTCTTGAACGTCATCGGCGGATTGAGCGTGGACGAGCCCGCAGCAGACCTTGCCGCCGTGCTGGCGCTCGCGTCGAGTTATCTCGACAAGCCCATCGGCAATCACGTCGCCGCCATCGGCGAGGTCGGCCTGACCGGCGAGCTTCGCAGCGTGAACCATTTGAGCGAGCGGCTCAGCGAGGTGCACCGTCTGGGCTTTGAAACGTGCATCATCCCGAAGCAGCGCAAGGATCAGATCCGCGCGCCGCAGGGGCTCGCGCTGATCGAAGCGTGCAACATCGCCGAAGCGCTGCGCGCCATTGTGCAGGCGTAAACGCCGATGCGCCGATTGTAAAGCAGTTTCTATAATCTATAATATAGTAGCAAAACCGGCAGCGTTTTCACACTGCCGGACCCATAGAATCCCATGATCCTGACAAAGGAGGTTTTTGTCGCCAGCCACGCCAAAACGCTCATTTCCGCAAAAATACGCTTTTCCGCTCCCCTCAATTGAACAAAATTTTTATTTTGTTTAATTTGGTATAGACTTCAAAATGCCCCTCTCCATCGGCTCCTTTATTGAAAACCGCCGTACAGCCGATCAACGGCATGTGCGCTGTGCATCCCGTTCAAAGGATCAATCTCTGCGCAGCTTTGCTCTGCGTCGCGTTTGAACTGCCAACAACGCTCACAGATCAAAGCTGCTGAATTTTTCTTTGCCGACATACCGACATTTTGAAATTCAATTTTGGAGTATCTCTCCGTATTATTTTTGTTGTAACGAATGAGCTCGCGTGAAAATGCGGCTTACTTATATTATGAACGACTACCGCTTGGAATCGCCGCCGATTTTGCGCGATTTTCTATCCTACCACGAGACCATCAAAGCCCACTCGCAGAAAACGGTCGATGAATATTTCCTCGACCTGCGCAACTTTTTCCGCTATTTGAAGCAGTCGCGCGATCCGTCGCTGCGCGGCCTCCCTCTCAATGAAATTTCCATCATGGACGTCGATCTTGACTTTGTGAAAAAAGTAACATTGACCGATATTTACGCCTACATGACCTATCTGAGCCGTGACCGCGTGCTGCATCAAAACAGCGACGTGTCCGACTACGGCTTAAATGCCGCGTCCAGAGCGCGAAAAATTGCAACAATTCGGTCTTTTTACAACTATTTGGTCAATAAAGCGCACCTTTTGGATACGAATCCCTGCAAGGACCTCGATTCCCCCAAGATCAAAAAGTCGCTGCCGAAATATCTGACACTCGATGAAAGCGTGCAGCTTTTGCAGTCCGTCGACGGGCAGAACCGCGAGCGCGATTACTGCATTCTGACGATCTTTCTGAACTGCGGGCTGCGAATCTCCGAGCTCTGCGGCCTTGATCTGCAGGATATTCAAGATGACGCGCTGCGCGTGCTCGGCAAAGGCAACAAGGTGCGCATCGTCTACTTAAACGACGCCTGCAAGGATGCGCTCAAGAGCTACCTCGCCGTCCGCCGCCCCATCTCCGGCCGCGATCACAATGCCCTCTTCCTCTCGTCGCGCAACGAGCGCATCAGCCGCTCGAGCGTCCACGCGCTCGTCAAAAAGCACCTGAGCGCCGCGGGGCTCGATGCCTCGGAATACTCCTCGCACAAGCTGCGCCACACGGCGGCAACGCTCATGCTGCAAAATGGCGTGGACGTCAAAGCCGTGCAGGAGGTGCTCGGGCATGAGCATCTGAACACGACGGAGATCTACACACACATTGATAACGACGCGCTGCGCGTGGCTGCAAAGGCAAATCCCTTGTCGCATGTAAAGATGAAAAAGAACGAGGATTAAAATTGACTTTCCCGGCTTCATCCGATATACTTAATAGTTGATGAAATGTATTTTTCAAGGAGGGTTTCCATGAATACACAAGAGCTTTCCCCCATCTGCCGGCAGGTGCGGCGCGACATCATCACGATGACCGCCAACGCCGGCAGTGGTCACCCCGGCGGCTCGCTATCCGCTGTGGAACTGATGACCAGCGTCTTCTTCAATCACATGCGCGTTGACCCGCAGAACCCGCACGATCCCGACCGCGACCGCTTCGTGCTCTCCAAGGGTCACGCCGCCCCCTGCTACTACGCGGTGCTCGCCGCTAAGGGCTTTATCTCCCGCGACGAATATGCGAACTTCCGCCAGCTGCACTCCATCCTGCAGGGCCACCCCGACGCCAAGAAGGTCCCCGGCGTGGACGCCTCCACGGGCTCTCTCGGTCAGGGCGTGTCCATCGCCGTCGGCATGGCGCTGGGCGCCAAGCATCTCGGCAAGGATACGAAGGTCTTCGCCCTCGTCGGCGACGGCGAGAGCCAGGAGGGTCAGATCTGGGAGGCTTACATGGCTGCCGCGCACTATAAGCTCGACAATCTGACCGTCATCATCGACAACAATGGCCTGCAGATCGACGGCACGAACGACCAGGTCATGAGCCTGGGCGATCTGCCCGCCAAGCTCCGCGCGTTCGGCTTTGACCTCGTCGAGCTGCCCGACGGCAACGATCTTGACGCCGTCGAGGCCGCGCTCTCCAAGCCTACCATGCCTGGCAAGCCCAAGGCCATCCTTGCGCACACCGTCAAGGGCAAGGGCGTTTCGTTCATGGAGAATCAGGTCGGCTGGCACGGCAAGGCCCCAAATGCCGAGCAGCGCGAGCAGGCTTTGAAGGAATTGGAGGACTAAGAACATGGCTGATAAAATTGCAACCCGTCAGGCTTACGGCGAAGCGCTGATCGAACTGGTCGAAAAGAATGATAAGGTCGTCGTGCTCGACGCCGACCTCGCCAACGCCACGCAGACCTGCAAGGTCGCCAAGGCGCACCCCGAAAAATTCTACAACTGCGGCATTGCCGAGGCCAACATGGTTGACATTGCCGCCGGTATGTCCACGATGGGTCTCATCCCCTACTGCTCCTCGTTCGCGATGTTCGCGGCGGGCCGCGCCTACGAGCAGATTCGAAACTCTGTCGCCTACCCGCACTTCAACGTCAAGGTCTGCGCCACCCACGCGGGCGTCAGCGTCGGCGAGGACGGCGGCAGCCACCAGTGCATCGAGGATCTCGCGCTCATGCGCGCCATCCCCGGCATGACGGTCATCTGCCCTGCGGACGCGAACGAGGCCAAGGCCGCCACCATGGCGATCGCCGAGATGAACGGCCCGGTCTATATGCGCCTTGCGCGCCTCGCCACCCCCGTTTTCGAGGGCGACATGGTCAAGCCCTTTGTCATCGGCAAGGCCAACGTCCTGCGTGAGGGTAAGGATGTTGCGATCTTCGCGACCGGTCTTATGGTCAACGAATCCCTGATGGCTGCCGAAGCGCTCGCGAGCGAGGGCATCGACGCCGCCGTCATCAACATCCACACCATCAAGCCCATCGACGCTGCGTGCGTCACCGAATGGGCTGAAAAGTGCGGCAAGGTCATCACCGTCGAGGAGCACAGCGTCATCGGCGGTCTGGGCGACGCCGTGGCCGACGTCCTGATGGGCAAGGTCAACTGCAAGTTCCACAAGATCGGCGTGAACGACCGCTTCGGCCAGTCTGGCAAGGCGGCGGACGTGCTGCGCGAATACGGCCTGACGGCCGATCAGATCGCCGAGACCGTCAAGGCGAACATCTGATGAACACCGCGCCCGAGTGCATCGACATGACGGAATCGCTGCGCCGCGGCGCAGGCCGCCTGCTTTATAACGGAGATGAAGGCTCTCTCGTCCTCAGCACGGACGGAACGTTTCTGCTGAGCGACATACAGGACGGCGCGCTTCTGTGCGAAAAGATTCGCACGCTTTGCCCTGCCGCTCCCAAGCTGTTCACCGTCAAAAGTGACGATGCCGCAGCAGCGCTGATGCGGGAATTCTCCCTGCACGATTCCATGCGCTGCACGCAGTGGGTCTATGAAAAGGGCGAGCCGCCCTGCCCCGTCACGGCGGACATCCGCCCGCTGACGCAGGAGCACGCGGCGCTGGCCGCGTCCGTCTATCACGACGGCGACGGTGCGTACATCCGCGACCGCATCGAACACGGCGCACTCTTCGGCGTATTTGAGAGCGATGCCCTCGCAGGCTTCGCCGGTTTTCATGACGACAGCAGCATGGGCATGCTCGAAATTCTACCGCCGTTCCGCCGCCGCGGGTATGCCGCGCAGCTGGAAGCATTTCTGATCGCCGCGGCGCTGAAGGAGGGCCGCACGCCCTACTGCCACGTGGTCGACGGAAACGAAGCGTCGCTGCATTTGCAGCGGAAAATGGGCCTCACCTGCACCCGCCTTCCCGCGATCTGGGTCAATTAAGCAAAGAAAGGAGACAAAGCGAATCGGTTTTGTCTCCTTTTTTCAAAAATATCGCAAATCCTCTTGCAAAATCAAATTTCTGTGTTACAATGTAATTAGTTCCAAACGTACCAAACATTTGAAATAACTTTTTATCAAAGGAGAAGATATTATGCCGCTCGTAACATCTACTGAAATGTTCAAAAAAGCCTATGACGGCGGATACGCCATCGGCGCGTTCAACGTCAACAACATGGAGATCGTGCAGGGTATCACCGAGGCCTGCCAGGAAGAGCACGCGCCCGTGATCCTGCAGGTCAGCAAGGGCGCCCGCGCCTACGCGAACCACACCTACCTCGTCAAGCTCGTGGAAGCTGCTGTCGAGTGCTGCCCCGATATCCCCATCGTGCTGCACCTTGACCACGGCCCGGACTTCGAGACCTGCAAGTCCTGCATCGACGGCGGCTTCACCTCCGTCATGATCGACGCCTCCTCCAAGCCCTTTGCCGAAAATATCGAGATCACGAAGAAGGTCGTCGAGTACGCACATGACCACGGCGTCGTGGTCGAGGCCGAGCTCGGCACCCTCGCCGGTATCGAGGACGAGGTCAAGGTCGCCGCGCACGAGGCGTCCTACACCCATCCCGAAGAAGTCGAGGAATTCGTCTCCAAGACCGGCTGCGACTCCCTTGCCATCGCCATTGGTACCTCTCACGGCGCTTACAAGTTCAAGCCCGAGCAGTGCACCGTCAATGAGCAGGGCATCCTCGTCCCGCCCCCGCTGCGCTTCGATGTGCTGAAGGAAGTCTCCAAGCGTCTGCCCGGCTTCCCCATCGTGCTGCACGGCTCTTCCTCCGTGCCGCAGGAGTACGTGAAGATGATCAACGACCACGGCGGCCGGATGCCCAATGCCATCGGTGTGCCGGAGGAGCAGCTGCGTGAGGCGGCCAAGCTGTCCGTGTGCAAGATCAATATCGACTCTGATCTGCGGCTGGCTATGACCGGCACCATCCGTCAGTTCATGGAGGAGCATCCCGACAAGTTCGACCCCCGTGAGTATCTGAAGCCCGCCCGTGCCAACATCAAGGAGCTGGTGCGCCACAAGCTGGTGGACGTGCTGGGCTGCGCCGGCAAGGCTTGATAGCGTTTATTGACTCATAAAAAATTCCCGGAGAACGAAGGCTCTCCGGGAATTTTTTGTGTCTCGCTGCCGGCGGGGAGTGTGGGGGGGACGGAAAAGCTCATCGGCAAGCTGAAGGACTTCATCGCCAAGGTGAAGGCGTACTTCGATGGGCTGACCACCAACACCAAGGCGGAGGCGGCTCTCTTGAAGGAGATGCGGGACGGAGGACTGCACTATCTGGAGCGCATTGTGGAAGCCTATGACAAGGCGGCCACGGCGGCGGTGGAGAACTATCAGGGAGCGGAGGCCCGGAGCGAGGGCGGCGAAAACCAGTACATGGCAAGGGGCAAGTATTGGCGGCCGCAGCTGAAACGAGCGGAGTGGGAGCTGCTGGAACGGAGGATGAACGCCGAGATCAAAAGCGGTGAAAATTTTCTTGACGAGGCAACCAAGTGGGTGTATGCTGATGAAAAAGGCGTACAGGTGTTCGCTTTATATGGCATAGGAGACGGAACAGATGCCACGCCGCTGTATGCGGTGGGCGGGGAAAAGGCCGCCGCGTACAATGCAGCTATGACTGAATTCACGGAAAGGAGCCAAAAATATGACGGAGATGGACGATCTGTTGATCCGTTGTCTGAGCTTCCATGGCGTAAGGAAGGGAGCCGGAGCGGAAATCTATCTCAGACTTCACGGAAAGCCGGAGATGCAGAAGGAGTTTCTGAACTACATGGCGGATCACAGAGAAGCGACAGCGGAGGAGCTTCTGGACGAAGCTCGGAGAATCAGCGGGGAGTAAAGGATCAGTTCTCTATCCGGGAGATCAAGGGCGAGGACGGGAGGAATTACGGCAAGGGTGTCTATCTGGATTCCACGCTGCTGGAGGGGCTGACGGACGCAGAGCGCAAGGAGATGATGCGTGAGCGGGTGAAGGAGTTGGGGGGCCAGACCATCACGGCCTATGACCCCAACGGGGAAGCGGTGGATATCCGCATCGCAGCTCCCAGCGAGAAGTTCCGCAACCGGAATGGGCGGAAGGTTGCCGCTACAAAAGATATTGCTGTAAAGGGGAACGCTGTAAAGATTAAGCAGGAAACCGTCGTTTTGGCGGATGAGGTGATCCGAACTTCCCAGTATAAGGAAAGTAAACCTGCTTCTTACCCCCATGGGTGGTTGGACAACAACGGGAAGAACGCATGGGACAAGCGAATTACATATTTACAGGATAAAAATAACACCGTATGGGAGGCGACGCTTCACATCGCAACATCCACAAACGGTGTAAAATACCTGTATGATATCAGCCCAATAAAAAAAGTGGGGCGGGCCAGAGAATTGGCCACATCCACCACTGGGGATATTGTAGCACAGAACCAGACGGAAAGTCAAGCACAAATTCGCAGCTCGACGCTTTCCGACCGGGACGTGCTGCGGATCGCCGCCCAAATGGCGAAAAACTCCGAGAGCCGGAGCCTGACGGATGCGGATCGGTTAGCACCTCTCAATTTCGGCTATCATGAGGCGAAGCATCTCATCCAGAGTTGTTTCATCCAGATAGAAACGGTCTCCGTCCTCCAGTGCGTTCTGCCTTGCTTCCTGTTCCGTATCAGCATATTCAATCACTAGCGCCATCGCACCGGGAAATGCACCAACTCGGAAAAACGCTCCATCTGTGGCAACGAAAAATTTTTCCCCGCCAAGATCAACCGTGCGGTATTTTGCAGAGAGGGCAGCTTTCACTTCGGTTAATCGGTTTTCAGTCAATTTCTTTTCCATAGGTCATAACAGCAAGTCTCTCCTTTTTTCGTACTATTCAGGTATGCTGCGTCGATATCGAAATCAAGACCGATTTCACGGCGCATATCTGGCGAACACGCATCCTGAAGTACACTAAGAGCCTCAGTATAGCCGATCAATTCCCCGGATTCAACATCATCTCTGTGTTCTTTTTGACTGAGTTCCTGTGCATATTCTTTGATAAGTGCAACAGCATCTTTGATGATATCAGCAGGATTCATTCGGACAGCACTCCTTTGGAACATTTTTTCTCTATGCCGTGTAGGGAGGCGGCGACTCTGCCTGACTGTACCTGCGTCAGAACAATGAATTTCAATCCATGCGCCCCGTGAGGGGGTGCGGCTAAGTATACCATGTATATCTTGAATTATCAACTATGATTTCAATCCATGCACCCCGTGAGGGGGCGCGGCGGCAAAAATGCACAATAACAGATGAACATTTTTGACAAAACAGGCAGGTTCGGCGCAGAACACAACAAACAGCGCTCCGTGACGCAGAGGGAACATAAGAAAAGTTTCCTATTACGAACCATAAGATTCGATGCCCGTCAACGCTTTTTGCACAAAAAGACCATGGAGAAGAAGCTGTGCTTCTCCTCCATGGGATACTCTTATTCTATTTCGTATATGGCTCACACACCGGTCATAACGGTCATGACCTCGAATTCCTCGGCGTTGAGGGTCTTTTTCATGGCCAGTCCCTCGTCGATATCCACGTTGACGATCTGGTCATCCCGGACGCATATGACCCGGTTGGTCATGCCCTCGGCCAGCACCCGCACCGCCTCGTAGCCCATGCGGGTGGCCAGCACACGATCCTTGGCGGTGGGACTGCCGCCCCGCTGGATGTGGCCCAGAATGGTGACACGGGGGTCAAGCCCCAGATGCTCTTTGATCTCCTTGCCCACATCCATGGCGCTGGCGGCACCCTCGGCCACCACGATCATGAAGTTGGTTTTGCCCCCCAACCGGGCTGCGCGGATCTTCTCGGCCACGTGCTTTTCAAAGTCATACTGATGCTCCGGTACCAGCACAGCGGTGGCCCCCACGGCTACGCCCACATACAGAGCCAGATACCCGGCGTGACGGCCCATGACCTCCACCACGGAGCAGCGTTCGTGGGACTGCATGGTGTCCCGCAGACGGTCAATGCACTCCACGGCGGTATTGGCGGCGGTATCGAAGCCGATGGTATAGTCGGTGCAGACGATGTCGTTGTCGATGGTACCCGGCACGCCCACCACGGACACGCCGAATCTGGACAGATCCTGCGCCCCCCGGAAGGTGCCGTCGCCGCCGATGGCCACGATGCCGTCCAGCCCCAGCAGCTTGCAGGTGTTGGCGGCCTTCTTCTGCCCCTCCGGCGTGCGGAACTCGTCGCTGCGGGCGGTGTAGAGAATGGTGCCGCCCCGGTTGATGATGCGGCTGACGCTGCCGGAATTCATGGGACAGATATCCCCGGCGATAAGGCCCGCCCAGCCCCGGCGGATGCCCACGCACTCGATGCTGTTCTTCATTGCCGTCCGCACCACCGCACGGATGGCGGCGTTCATGCCGGGGGCGTCGCCGCCACTGGTCAGCACGCCGATGCGTTTCACTGCACTTTCCATATTCGGATACCCCTTTTCTCAGCCGAAGCTTAAATGTTCCAAACGTTACATACATGATACCACGGTCGGAGGAGATTTTCAAGCGCTTTTTCCTGATTTTGCCGCCGGGTGTCTATTTTTGACTGTCCTTTTTCGGCAGGCTGTGGTATACTGATAAAAAACAAAAGGGGAGGGGACAGGATGCATCCACAATTTGCAGAGCTGACGATCAACTTGGTCATGACACCACCCATAGTTTCAATACCCATTGACAATGGAGTTACATCCAACAATACGATGTCGCCTACACCGGCTTCCTTGTTCAGTACGGCACC
>OKRY01001729.1_pt1 | contig 17677 bp, 10 predicted proteins | sample 1601121 | NCBI WGS metagenome assembly OKRY01 (sample SAMEA3541546, study PRJEB24748) | human gut metagenome | biome: human gut; feature: human-associated habitat; material: faeces | place: China | collected 2012
TGTGCTTAATTCATCATCATTTCCCAACTGAATATAAACATCAGTAATAAAGTGCGCAGTTGCCGATCATGCCCTCCCAATCATCCTTGTACAGGCTTTGAATCTGGCTTTTGGACTGCAAAATAATATCACAGCTGATATTGCGGCTGCGGCATACAGCCAGAATATTCTTGAAATTGGCAGGCAAGGCGACATTGGCAAACTCGTCCATCATAAATCGCACATGGACCGGCAGTGCGCCGTCAAACTTCGGCTCAGAATCCGCCAGCCGGAAAAGCTGGTCAAAAAGCTGGGTGTACAGCATCGTGATGAGGAAGTTATAGGTTTTGTCATTGTCCGGGATGACACAAAAAATCACACGCTTTTCCAGTCCCAAACGCGGCAGGAACATGGTGTCGGTGTTGGTCATTTCGGCAAATTGCGCGGTGTTGAACATATACAGGTTAGCGGAAGCGGTGATCAGCACAGATTGCAGCGTTTTGGTGGAGCCCAGCTTAAAGCTGTTGAACTGCAGAACTGCCGGATGTAGCGGGTCGCGCTCCTGCAGCTCATTAAAAAGCATCTCCAAGGGATTCGGCCCCATGTCGCCCTCTTCCATCTGACAGTTCTGGATCATGTACATCAGGGTGGAAAAGTTCTGCTCAGATACCGGCGCTTCGTAAATGAGATACAGGATCAGCGCGGAAATCAGCAGCACCGAGGCATCGTCCCAGAATTTGTCGCCGCCGCTGGCCGGGGCATCCTTGGGCTTAGTGTTGTTGACGATGGCATACGCCAGCTTAACGGCATCTTCATCCGAGTCGATGTAGTGCATGGGGTTATAGTGCCCTTTGAAATGCACAAGGTCGATCACTGTGACCGGAATTCCCAGCGATTCATAAAACCCACCAAGAGAGCGCACAAGCTCGCCCTTAGGGTCCAGAAATAGATAAGAGCCGCTGGCCTGCATGGCATTCGGCTTCACATAAAAGCGGGTCTTGCCGCTGCCGGAACCGCCGATGACCACCACATTCAAATTGTGCCGGTGGGCATGGCTGTCTGTGCTGAATCGGATATTCTGCGAGAAGATATAGTTCTGCACCTTATCCTTGCGGTTTTGGTATTTTGCATTGAGCCGACGCACACTGCCCCAATGGGCAGAGCCGTGTTCCTCACCGGGGCGGCGGTCAGCCTGATCCAGCTTGTAGCAGTAAACAGCCAATGGATACATGACAAGCACCGCCAGCAGAAATTTCGGGGTGTTTTGGCACCAGTGCAATGCGGCAGGGTTCTGTATTAGTTCTGACAGCAGCGCTGTGATTTCTGCAAGACCGTGCGCCTGTTCTGCCGCCTGTGCAAGTGCAGCCGCAAACCAGAGCAGCGGCAGCAACAGCAACGCCCATAAAATCAGCTCGGTTTTATCGGTGCGGTTGGAGCGCATTCGGGATCACCGTTCTTCCCGATGCGGAGCAGGCTGACCGCGCTCCAGTTTCAGGCGCTTGCACACGGCATCCCCAAAGGTGACTGCCGTTTCCCGCACTTTTTCCAAAGCCCTGCGTTCCTCGCCGTCCGGGATGTGTTCTTTCATGCCCTCCAGTGTTTCAAACGCATCCGGCGGCATCGGCAAGCCCAGCCGTCCGCAGACTTCTACTGCCACTGCGGCGGCGGTCTGGCGCAGCAGCTCATTTTCCGAGATACCGGCATAGGCGGATTCGGCAGCCGCAATCACGATCTCCGCGGGCAGCCGCCGCAAAAGTTCTTGCGGGGGTATGGCAGCACAGAATACCAGCTCCTGACACTCGGCATCATAGCAGGATCAACGCTCACAAGGAACGGCTCTGCCTGATACAAATCCTTGGGAACGGTGGTTTCCACCACAAGGTAGGTGCCATACGGCAGCCCTTGCACGCGGATGTTGCCGGTATCGCTGCTGAAGGTCTCGGCCAGCTGGTATTCGTTGGCGTTGCCGGTGGGCTGCCAGCCGTCGCCCTTGCCGTTCTTGTTTTCTCCGGCAGCGGTCAGGGTTTTGTTGTAGGCAGCAATCTCAGCGGCGTTGACCTCGTAGGTTTTGGCAATGGCCTGCGTTTCGCCCGAGAAATCCCACTTCAGATGCGCATTGTCATAACTTTTGTTGATATAGGCATCCAGAATGCTTTGCAGCGTGTAGGCACCGGTGCGGGTCTGGTCAAACTGACTCACTTTGGAAAGGTCCGACACCAGATAGAAGGTAAATCCGGCGTTTTCCAGTTCCAAACCATTGGACTGCCCGCTGGAAGAAACGATTTTGCTGATCTCCACATTGCCCTTGGCAACCTGATCCTGGCTTTCGGCAAGGGCGTTGTCCGCGTGCAGGTGATAGTTTGCGCGATAGCTGGTTTTGTCGATTTGCTCACCGGCAGCTTGCCGGTTATCGCTGAAGGTGGTTTTCTCCACGTACCAGCCTTCATCGGAATAAGCGGGCGTAATGTAGTAGTTGTGTTCATCGCACAGATAGCCGTTGGCAAAGGACAGATAATAGGCATCGTAAGTCCAGCTGCCGTCCAGTGCTTTGCTCTTGGAGATGGTGCTGAACTGGTTTTTGTACACCCAATCGGTGTACTGCCCGCCGCTGCTGGCCAGTGCCGTGACTTGCCCTGTGGCTGCTTTGGTGCGGCTGTCCACAGTGGGATAGGTGCCAGAAACAACAAGAGCGCCCTCACGCAGCGGAATGACCGTGCCGGTGGAGCGCTCTACCACATAATATCTGCCGAGGTACAGGTTTGCGAAGGTCAGCCAGCCGTTCTCGATTTTGGCGCTGGCTACCAGATGGTCTTTTTTGAGAATTGGCAGATAGTCATTGACCCACTGCCCGCTGTTGTCGCGGATGGTCGTGTGCCAGAGGGGGTTGCCGTCTGCATCCACGATTTTGGAATAGTCCACAACGCCGGTCACACCGTCCGGGTGGGTGATGTCCTCGGCAGCGTAGAGGTCGTACACGGCACCGTCCAGCGCGGCGTTGCCGTGATTTTCAACGTACTTTGCAGCATCCAAGTCCACCTTGGAAATGCTGATTTCGCCCAAGGTACGGTCGTTTTTCATTACGCCGTCCGTGGCGGTGGTGGTATAGCTGTCCTCGTTGGCCGCTTTGCCGCTGTTGTCGGTGCTGTAAGTGCGAGTAGAATCTTTGGCGGTACTATAAATTGATACGGTGGTTTCCACACCGCCACCGGTAACCAGCTTGGTACCGCCCTTGTCGGCGGTCAGGATGTCAGCGTTGTAGTCGGCATTGTCCAGCCAAAGCACGGAACTGTCATTGTCCTGCGTAATCTCGATATAATAGGCACGCTTGCCCAAGGGCGTTCCTGCCGTGCCGGGGTGGTCGATGTCCGTCCAGTCACCAAAATACCCGGCTGGGGCTTTGGTTTCCACAAGGATGAACTTGCCCTGATTGCGCTGGGTGTAATACAGCGTGTGGCGCATGGCATCTGTGGTGGCATAGGCAGCGCTGTTGATGACCGCATAAGTTCCATCGCCTTGGCGCTGTACACTGTAAGTGTTGTAGCCGCCTGTGGCAAGAAACTTATTACTTACACTGTCCCACTGATAAATTTCATACTGGGCGTCGGCGGCAATCGGGCTGCCGGTTTCGCTGTCGGTTTTCTTGAGGTTGACCTGCAAACTCCACTCATCATTTTTCATGACATAGTCATTGTTGGTGTTTGCGGGTACCGAAATCGTTTGGCTGCTGCCGTTCGTGCCCCAGTACTTGCCGAATCCATACGGTACTGTGATTTCCTCATAGCGGAACTGGATGCTTCCCAGCTGCGCTTTAGCCGCTGCTATAGCATTGTTGACAGCGTTCTGTGCCTCACCCTGCAATTCCGCAATGGCGGCGTCGCGGGCACTGTTGGCGGCCGCATCAGCAGCCTCCTGCGTGGTGAAGGGACCAACCTGTCCATTGCGAGTGCCCGATGTTTTGGTAACGGCATAGTGCAGACTCCAACTTGCACTGGCATCACCACCATTCTTCTGGTAGTTGTCATCGGCGGTATGACCGCTGGTGGTCACCGTTTGCTTTCCGGCAGGGCTGATAGACCAGCTGCCGCCGTCAATGCTGCCGGATTTGGTGATGGGCTCGATCTCGATGGTCGCGCCGTCCACCTTTTCCTGCGTTTTCAGCTGGATCTTATCCGTGCGGATTCCATAGGAAAAATCAAAACTTCCGCTGGCGGTCTGGGCCGGTGCCTCCCAGCTGGCGTAGTATTCCTGCACAACAGGTTCCGGCTCAGGTTCCTCCTCACCGATCTCAGGTCCGATCAGGGCAACGGTCTGCCAACCTGTGCGGCCGGGGTTGTAGATATAGGTGTAGTAACCGCGGGCGGAGGCGTAGGTTTCCACGCCGTTCAGAAGCTCATCGGCAGAGGCAAGATAAATTTCCGCGGCGGTGCTTTCGGGGAAGCTCTCGATAATATACATCTGCACATCGTCATAAATAGACTCACAGAAATCCAAAAGAGAGGTTTCTTCACCCTCATCAGCGGAAAAAACAGCGGGCAGATCGTCCGCATCGCCCAAAGAAAGCTGGTTCAAGCCGCCCCAGATGCGAATCTGGTTGCCGTAGTGGTCACCAGGGATGCACTGGTCTGCGTTGACCGTGGAAGTGTTCACATAGGTGTATGTCGGGCATCCTGCAGGCTGACCGTTGGCACCGTGGGTGCAGCAGTAGGCGGGTTCGCCGTTGAACCAGATCAGCCAAGTGCCGTTGACCTTGGCAACCTTGGTGATCTTGCCGCTTGTCACCGCAGGGGTGGGGCGCTCGGCAAAGGTGGCAATTTCGCTGTCAGGGAAAGGATACTCGGCAGTCGCATTGCGGTCGATGGTCACCTGCAAGGTTTTGGTCAGGCAGCTGCCGTCCGGGGCGGTATAAACCAGCTGTGCGGTAAAATCCGCATCTGCCTGCACATATACACCCAGCACAGCAGCGGAGGTTTCGCTGTATTCGCTATGCAGCAGACTTTCGGCATCCTTGGCGGGCTCGCCGTAGTAGTCCAGCAGAGTCACGCTGTCCGGCAGAACCAGATCAACGGTGCTGCCGTCGGTGGGGTACTCCACCTGCGCCAGAATCGGCACAATGGCGTAGTCGGTATCTTCCAGCAAGGGCGTTGCCAGCGTCAGGTTGTCGCTGTCCAGCGCCTCGGCGCTCAGATAACTATCCTGCTCTAAATCGGCATCCCACGCGCCAAGCCCGATTTTGGTTTCACCGGTCGCTACCGGCAAACCGTAGCTGCCAAGGTAGGAGCCTGTGGGGGCGTCCGGCATATCCTGATACAAAACCTCACCGTCAAAGGTGTAAGGCTCGTTTTCTTCAGCAGGCTCATCCGTGGTTGGTGCTGCGCTTTCCTCGGTAGCTGCTCCGAGGTCGGGGCTGCTGGCATCGGTCTGGCCGTTGTCTGTTTCAGACGGCTCGGTCTGCTGCTCCATCTGCACGGTTTCCTCGGTGGGCTGCGGTGTGGGTTCCTCCGCAAACGCTGCACCGGGCAGCATGGAGCAGAGCATTACCGCCGCCGCAAACAGCGCGGTAACGCGATGCTTCAATTTATAATGTGTTTCTTTCATTGTGAAATCCTTTCAAAGCAGAGATTTTTTCACGAAAAAAAGCGCCTGCAAAATGCAGACGCTGCGGTTATCTTTCGGGGGTATCCTGAGCGGGCTGGGCTTTGGCTTTTTCAAATTTTCGCACTTGGTTTACAAAACCGTCCAATAGGCAGGTATGCGCTTGTAGGTCAGCGTAGTAACAGGAACGGTCAAATCCACGGCGATCCATATCTTTGATCGTGCGAATGGAATCTGCCCATTCTCTATTTGTGTGAGAAATACGACCATCTCCATTACGGGTTTGAATGGCCGCTGCCAACACATATTTTGTGCGCTCCAAACCATATTCCGCCACTACCTGTTCAACAGCGCCAGCGCCCAGCCGCAAACCATCAAAGCGCTGTGCAAGCGCTGCGTCAATCTCGTCCCGACACCTTTCATTCAAGTGGCAAGACGCATGGTACTGCTGCAATTCGCCGTGCTCGCGGGCATAAGTGACGGACTGTCGATATACTTTGGGTGGGTTCTGCTGCTGCTCCTTTTTCAGCAAGTCATCTGCGCGGTCTTCCACGCACTGAGCCACAATGCTCATATAATCGGTTTCCAACTTGGAAAAATCCTTATACACATCCGCCAGCGGCGCGGGAGATTTCAGCAGCGCCCGCACCCGTGCAAGGGGGAGGTTCATTTCTTCCGTTGCCAGAATAATGTCCTCACGGACGCTGTACTCGTAGGCGTGGTTCAGAATTTCCTCGGGTGGCTGTGCAAGCAGCCACGCACGGTATTCGTTTTGCTCCTGCTGCATTTTGTTGTACAGCTTAGCGACAAGGGGATCGTTTTTCACATTGCATCACCATCCGCATTGTGCAGAATTCTTTCCCAGAAATTCCGCTTTTCTGGCTCGGAAAGACTGCGGTAGGCGGTTTCGATCACCACATTCACAACCTGCTCGGCGGCATTCTGCGCGATATGCAACTGTTTTGCCGCATTTTTCCCCACCGCAAGGCGGTGTAGCAGATCCTCTAAAACGGTGAGTTTTTGCTTTTGCAGCGTGCTTTTTGTTCCTTCGTCTATATCGAGCGCAGTAACGGGGATGCCGTATACACTTTCCGGCACACGAAATACCAACTCGCTGCGTTCTCGATTGGGGGCAATGTCGTTCAGCACGACCATGCAGCCGTCTTGTTCGGCTTTTCTAAGTAAAGCTTCAATGTCCATAGAATTCCTCCAATAAAAAAGCGCCCACAAATGTGAGCGCTCAGGTGCTGTGTTCAAGCCTAACAGAAATGAACTTCCTTGGTCAATATGCGTTATTCTTGTAGTGAATCCCGTTGCCGTGCATCAGTTAAAGGTCACGACCCAATAGGTATATTGCCCCTCTGCCGTCTGGCAAAACCAGCAGCCGACACCCATGCTGGTAAAGCTCGGCTCCATAATGTTTGCATAATGGGCGGGGCTGCCCTGCCAGCCGGTGCAAACGGCGCTGGCAGACCCCAGCGGATCGGCGGCGCAGATCTCGCTGCGGGTGGTCATGCCGCTGTGGTCAAAGGGACCGCCCGCCACAAAACTCTCGCATCGGGCATCGGCAGCGGAACTCAAACCACTGTCCATCGTTAAGGGTGCCAGCCCACCGGCAGCGCGCATAGCGTTGATGTTTTCCTGCACCGCCCAATAAGCGGAATCTGAGCTGTCGATGCTCCACCACTGTTCGGTGCCTGCCGCCAAATCAAAGGGCACAGCACCATAGCTCATACTGACCTGCGCCGGGGCAGGTTCTGCCGTCGGCGCTGCTGTGGGTTCCGGCGTAGGGGCTGGTGTCGGTGCGGGGGTAGCGGCAGGGGTTGCCGAAGGTGTCGGCGCGGGTGTGGCGGTCGGCTCCGGCGTAGCTGTAGGTGTCGTTGTCGGCTCGGCAGTTGAAATCGGTGCAGGTGTTTCTTCGACGTCTGCACTTTCCGATGTCGCAGCCGACAGCTCTGTCAATTCAGTGCTTTCCGGTTCCGGTGTCTGTGCGCAGGCTGTCAATAAGGACAGCATCGCAAGCATTACGATCCATTTTTTCATCTTGATAACTCCTTGCGGGGGCCATCTCTGACCCGGTTGCTTCTTCTTTCTTTCATCTTAAAACCTTCTACCTTTCTTGTCCACGCTGTCGATTGTCCGAACGACACTGTTGATCTTCGTCCGGCACGGTATCCAGCACAATATCCTTTTCGTTCAGGTTCAAAAGCGCCTCCAGCTCGGCAAGGCGCTTGCTTTTTTCAGCCAGCTCGTCCGCCTGTGCAAAAGGCTGCGCAAGCTGTTCTTTGGCGTTTTCCAGCTGCTTTTGCAGCTGCACCAATTTGGATTCAAGGTCGGTAACGCTCTGCGGCAGGTTGTGCAGACAGTTATCCAAGCGTACCGTGTTGCCGACGGCATCTGCACCCAGCTGCACCGGGTTGATGCCGCTGCCCACAAGATACGCCAGATACATTTTGTCCATTGCAAAATAAGCGATCTGCAAATCAAAGCCTTTGTACCGCCCGATGGAAACCGGCTCGGTGCGGTTCATCGCCATACCCAGCAGCCCCAGCAGGGCTTTGCCTGCGTCCTCGCGCTTGGTGTAAACCGTGTCCATCAAGGTAATGGTAAAAATATCCTTGCCGTCCGCATCGCGCTTAGTGTTCTGCTGCAATCGTATGGTGTCAGCTTTGGCGTTTTCCAGCTGCTGGGCGGTCTTGCGCATTTCTGCGGGAAAGCCCTGCGTAATGGCATCTTCCAGCCGGTAATGCTCGTTGTTGTAGGCGGTTTTCAGGGTCTTGAGCCGCGCCACCTGAATATCCAGGTCCATTTTCTCCTTGATCATCGGATTGCCCGCCGCCAGCGCCTTGACCTCTGCATAAGATAGCGCTGCATCGTCCAAATCATCCGCACTGCGGGCAGGGCTTTTGCTGGTCATAACCTGCCCGATGAACTTCTGTTTTGTTTCCAAAAGCTGCCACATATAGCTGTCAAACGAAGATTCTGTGACGTAACGATACTCATACACCTCAGCATTGGTGTTGCCTTGGCGAATCATACGACCGTTGCGCTGCTCAATGTCAGAGGGTTTCCACCCGCAGTCCAGATGATGCGTGGCTACCAGCAGCCGCTGCACATTGGTGCCCGCGCCCATCTTGCCGGTGCTGCCCATCAGCACGCGCACATCACCGCTGCGCACCTTGGCAAACATCTCGGCTTTTTTTGCTTCGGTGTTGGCGCTGTGGATGAACTGGACCTCGTTTTCCGGGATGCCCATGGAAAGCAGCAGATTGCGCAAATCATCGTACACATTAAAGCTGTCCGGTTTCGGGGTGGATAAGTCGCAAAACACCAGCTGGGTCAGGCGCTTCTCCTTGGTATCGTTCCAGATACGGTACACATTCTCGGCACAGGCGTGGACTTTATCGTTGGGGTTTTCGGGCAGATTAGGGTCGATCAACCGCTGGTCCAGCGCCAGCTTTCTGCCGTCGTTGGTCACCTTGAGCATATTGTCCTCGGTGGGGTCTACATTTCCGGCGCGGATTTCCTCGGCGCGGTCGGCAAGGTCAGCCACCATCTGCTTTTGCTGGGGGCTGGGCGGCAGCGCCACATTGATGGGTTTGCCGCCCACTAATTTGGGCACCGGCAGGTTGAGCATATCCGCCGTCTGCACATCCGCCACCTGCTTGAACATACTCATCAATTCCGGCAGATTATAGAATTTGGAGAATCTCGTTTTTGTGCGGTAGCCTGTACCCTCCGGCGCAAGCTCCACGGCTGTCACGGTTTCCCCAAAGGTGGATGCCCACGCATCAAAGGAGGCAAGCCCATGCTGCTCCAAGGTTTCCCGCTGTAAATACCGCTGCATCGTGAACAGCTCCGCCATAGAGTTGCTGATGGGTGTACCTGTGGCAAACACCACACCGCGGCTGCCGGTGATTTCGTCCAAATACCGACACTTCATATACAAGTCGATGGCGCGTTGGCTCTCGGTTTGGCTGATACCGGCTACATTGCGCATTTTGGAAAGCACCGCAAGGTTTTTGAAAGCGTGGGCTTCGTCCACCATCAAGCTATCCACGCCAAGCTGTTCAAAGGTCACCACATCATCCTTGCGGGATTGGTCGTTGAGCTTATCCAGCTTTTTCTCCAGCTGCTTGCGCATACGTTCCATCTGCTTGACGGTGAAGTTCTCGGCGCGTTCTTCTTTCAGCTGTGCCACTTGGTTGATCACATCATGGATCTGGCTTTGCAGGTATTCGACCTGCCGTTCCTGTGACAGCGGGATGCGCTCAAACTGGCTGTGTCCGATCACGATGATGTCATAATTGCCGGTCGCAATTTTGGCGCAGAACCGTTTGCGGTTGGCTTTTTCAAAATCTGTCTTACGGGCTACAAGAATATTTGCGTTGGGGTACAGCTGCAAAGCCTCTCCGGCAAGCTGCTCGGTCAGGTGGTTGGGCACACAGATCAGGGTCTTGGAGCAAAGCCCAAGACGTTTCTTTTCCATCGCTGCAGCGACCATTTCGTAGGTTTTTCCGGCGCCCACCACGTGCGCCAGCAGCGTATTGCCGCCATACAGAATGTGCGCAATGGCGTTTTTCTGGTGGGGGCGCAGCGTGATTTCAGGTGACATACCGTGGAACAGAATATGGCTGCCGTCGTATTCGCGGGGGCGCAGGGAGTTGAATCGTTCGTTGTATTCCTTTACCAGCATCTGGCGGCGGGTCGGGTCTTTCCAAATCCAGTCCTTGAAAGCGTCCTCGATCTGCTGCTGTTTCATCTGAGCTTCCTGTGTGGCAGCGGCATTCAGAACGCGGATTTTGTTGCCCTGCATATCCTCTTTGGTATCAAAGATGCGCACATCCCGCAGGTTCAGGCTTTCCTCCAAGATATGGTAGAAATTGGCGCGCTGTGTGCCGTAGGTCACTGTGGCTTTAATGTTGCCGCCTGTATAGCTTTTGTTGGTCACATTCCATACGCCGGTCAAAGGTATGTACAGCACCTTCACGCGGTCCCGCACATAGTAGGGCGCGTCCACCAGCTCATCGGCAAACTGCTTGATGAGTTCAGGTGCCAGCCAAGTGGCACCCAGACGCACGGCAATTTCGCTGGCCTCCAAGTCCTTCGGCTGCACGGTTTCCAGTGCCTGCACATTCACAGCAAAAGCGGGGTTGTTCTGTGCCGCCAGCTTCGCCACCTGTAATTTGTGGCGCACATCGCCGGAAAGATATTCATCGGCGGTATAATAGCGCGGTTCACCATCAGAATTCTTTTCCAAGGGGTCGGCAAAGATAACGCCTTGCAAATCCTGAATCAGTGTTTCTTTGTCCTTACCGGTCAGCTGCTGCATATACCCAAAGTCGATGCCTGCGCGCTCACCGACACTCAGCGCCAGCGCCTCGCTGGCGGTTTCCACGCGCTCGGCAGGGCGGGCGGCGCGGATGGTGCGCTTGGTGAACATATCCGATTTGCCGATGAAGTTGCCCTCGCTGTCGAGATTTTCCAAGGAACACAGCAGAAAATATCCGCTGTCATCCCGCATATCCAGCGATGCACCACGGCTGTTAATGAGTCCAAACTTATTGTGGTAGTGGTCATACTGGCGGTTGAGTTTTCCTTGCAGCTCCGTGATGACTTCATCCGGCATATCTTCCAGCTGGGCTTGAATCAGTTCCCGTGTGGTATCCCGCAGTTCGATCAGCAGCCGCATACGCGCCGCGGAGGTGGCACCAAGGGAAACCTCGCGCATAATGGCGTTCTCACGGTAGTAAAATTTGCCGTTACGGACACAGAAACTGAAATTGCGCACATCGGGTTCGGCGGGGATGCTGGCATCTGCCACGCCGGATTCCTGCAGCTCGATGTCCTGAAAGTGAAATTCAGCGTGCAGGTGGGACATGGCCTCTTTCAGCACATCGGGAAGGGGCTTATCGGCAAACGCTTCGCAGGTCAGGGTAGGACCATACGGACCGCTGACGGTTTTCAGTGTGCCGCAGACCATTTCGGGGTGTTCGGCAAAATAGCTATTTAGGGAAAGTCCATCCTCCCTCTGGGTGGTGTGCAGCCAGCTTGCGTCCTGCTCCAGAATGCGGTCACGCTTTTGCAGGAAGATAATGTCAGCCATAGCCTTGGTTCCGGCTGACTTAAAGGTAGAATCCGGCAGGCGCACGGCACCGATAAAGTCGCATCGGGCGTTGATGTACTTGCGCACTTCTTCGCTCTTTTTGTCCAGCGTACCGCTGGTGGTGATAAAGGCGATGATGCCGCCCGTGCGCAGCTTGTCGATGGATTTGGCTATAAAATAATCGTGAATCTTGAAGTGTAGCCGATTGTACTGCGGGTCAACCACGCTGTAATCCCCAAACGGCACATTGCCGATGACCACATCGAAAAAGCTGTCGGGCAGATCGGCTTTCTCAAAGCCGGTGATTTGGATGTTGGCTTTCTGGTACAGCTGGCGGGCGATTCTGCCAGTCAGACTGTCCAACTCCACGCCAAACAGGCGGGTGGTCGGCTCATACAAATAGCTGTGGCTTTGCCCGAAAAACGCGCCCACACCCATACTCGGTTCCAGAATCGTACCGGCACCCACGCCCATTTTGCGCAGGGCGGTGTACATTGCGTCAATGACTTCGGGCGGGGTGTAAAAGGCGGTCAGGGTACTGCTGCGGGCTGCGGCGTATTCTTCCTCTGTCAGCAGGCTTTTCAGTTCGGTATATTCGCTGTGCCAGCTGTCCTTGTTGGGTTCAAAGGCGTCGGACAAACCGCCCCAGCCGGAGTATTGGGCAAGGATTTCCTGCTCCTCGCCGTTTGCGTGGGGACCGCCGTCCGCCATACGTTTTTCGATGGATTTCAAAGTGCGAATTGCGGTGATGTTGGCGGCAAACTTTTCGCGCGGTGTGCGCGGGGGTGCAGGGTCCTGCGGCGGGATATAGTTGTTCGGCAAATAGGCTTCTTTGAGGGCAATGAGTTCCGCAACCTGCAAGACCTGCTCACCAAATCCACCAGATGATTCCTCTGCGGGTTCTTCTACAGGTTCTAAGACTTCACCCTCAATAACCTCTGCCGCCTCACCGGCGTCCGGTAGATTGGGCAATTCGGGAGCCGCCAGAGCTTGGTTTTTTGGATTTGCCGCCAGCAGCCTTGCAAACTCCGCACGGCTGACGGCGCGCCCGATCAGCGGGAAATCCTCGTCACGCAGATGTACATCGAAGATGCCGATTTCCTCCACCGTAAAGGGGTGGTCGTTTTCCAGATAAACGGTATCCCCGGCAGCAACCGGCTTCTTTTCGGGTGCCTTTTGCGGGGCGTGCTGCTCTTCAAAAGCTTCCTCGGCTTCGCTGATGAAATCCTCAAAACTTGCCCCGGCTATGCCTTGCTCTGCCAGCGCATGGTTATCTTCAAAGTGGTCTATATGTACGATTCGGTTGTCCACCTCATAGCGGATCTCATTGCGCATCAGATTGGCATAGATCTGGACATCGTGCTTGCTGTCCTCGGTGGTGGAGTACGCAAAGTCGATACGCGTAAGGTCCGAAAAATCCGGCTCGCCAAGCCCTTCGCGTTCACAGAAATCGGAGATGGCCGTTTTGGCGTGGGTCAGGGCGGCTTCAACCGTTTGCCGGTGCAGCTGCTGCTCGGCAAGCCAGGCGTTGTACTTTGTTTTTTCCTCAGAGGTCAAATACTGGTCGTTGCGGACCAAAAGCCGCAATCGCTTGGCAACCTCCGGCCAACGCAGCAGGCGGCGATAACTGTTGGTGTCGTTGTAGAAACCGCGCTGCACGGATAAGCCCTTGCCGTCATGACTCACCCAGCCGCTTTGCCCGTCTGTGAATTTCCAAGTGCGGCCGCCGATGCCGAATTCCTTTTTCAGGTGGTCAGCCTGTTCTTTTTCCGTGGGCAGCTGGGAGGCGGAAAAGTATTCCTGCAGGCGGAAGTGACCGCCTGCAAAGCCACTGCCGCTGCACAGCACATCCGTAATATCCTGTTCGGTGACATACTTGCCGGATGCATCGATGGTCGGGCTTTTCCAGTCCTTGCGTTTTGCAGTTTCCTCAATGACTTTCTGCTGCTTTTGCGAGTCCAAAAGCCCGACTGCATCGCTCTGCTCCGGGGTCAGGGTCAGCTGCTCCAATTCCGGGTTCGGGGCAGTGGTGCGGATGGGCACCAGCAGCTGTCCCTGTTCAATCAAGGCGGCAATTTTATCCGAAACCGCATCCCATGTCAGGTTGCTCTGCGCGGTTTTGGTCAGGTAGTTGCCCTCCCAAAGTTCCAGATACTGGTCATGCCGGATAAAACCCGCCATGCGTTCGCCCACAGATAGTTGTGTGTATATCTGTTTGTAGCTGGTTCTGCAAAATTCACTGCGCGAAGCAAGGTCAGCGTGTTTTTCAAAATACGCAAGAATGTCTGCGTTGTCGGCGCGGGTGTTGGTCTGCTGCGCCAGCAAGCCCAGAATCAGGCTGTCATCCAGCGGCGGCAGGTCGGGAGTTGGGATAGAAAAAGAGGAGGGCGTTTGCACGCTCTCCTCTAAAGGCGGTTCTGTTACAGGCTGTAGATTTGTTTCATCGCCAGTTCCTCGGCTTGGGCTTTCAGTGCGTTCATCCACTGCGTCCAGCCCAGCGGGTCCGTTTTCAGGTCGGGCGCTGCGGTCTGCTGCATCAGCAGTTGCACGGTCTGCTCGATCTGCCGGTTCACTGTGCTGTTGATCTCTGCCAGATGCGGGTACAGCGTTCCCTTCATCTGCATCATCTCGTACAGGATCGGTGCTTTCTCCGCCAGAAATTTCTTGCGCATACTGCCGTACTTGCCGATCTCCGGCTTCGGCGTTTCTTCCAGCATCAGGTTCGGGATCACGAACTCGTTCGCCATTTTGTACTCCATGGTCGGCCTCCTTGTTTTGGTTGGTTATCGCTTGTTCGCCACCATAATAGCGGACTTTTTCTTTCCTTGCAACACTGTCGATTTCCCGCGCGATGCTGCCGATTTGGTGCATAAGGGGTTTGGAGGCACGCTGGCAGGCGCTACCCAGACAAAACGCCATAGTTTTGGTATCAAACTGCCCAACAGAATCAAAGGCAGACAGATCCAGCCGCTGCGTATCCACACCGCACCGCAGTGCTGCCATATACAGGCAGCTTTGGGTGATGAGCTGTAAAAACAGCTGCTGTTGTTCCTCCGGCTTTGCCCATTGCAAACTGCTGCCGTCTACCGACTGTGCCAACGCTTGCAAAAACATCCCGCGGCGTTGGGCAACATAGGCGGTGGAAAGCATCAGCAAGGCGTTCTGGATACTGTCTGCCTGATTGTCGCGGATGATTTTATTCCACACAGGTTTCCAGTTTTGGTCGGTGACTGCCCACGGCAGACCTTTGTCGGTTCTTGCCTGCGGGATCGTATCAGAAATATCGAACAGATACCGCAGTGCCATCATTTCCTTTTTGACATCCAGTATCGGGATGCCGTGCGCACCGCGCTTGACCTGACGCCCTGTTTCCTTGTTCCAGTATCCCATATCCGCCACGGCTGTTGCGGTGGGATTCTGGCAGTAAATCAGCAGCTGGTTGGGAAAGTTATAGTTATAGGCGATGGCTGCTGTGTGCAAAAATGCTTTCCAGCACTCGCCATTTTTCGTGACGGCTTGCAGCTGCTGCCTGGCAAGCGCACGAATGTCTTGAAATTTAGCCATGGCGTATCTCCTTATCGTTCTTCGCGCTCTGCATTGTGTTTCTTGGCTTGCTCCAGCCCCGGCAGCAGGTCATCCACCTGTTTATAGCCAATCGGCTCCACATAATAGGCGTGTGCCTCACCGCCCTCATGCATCACAATAATATCACTGACCGACAAAGAGCGCATCTTTCTACCGTTAGGGCGGTTTTCCTGATTGTGCAGGCAGTAAAGGCTGTCCAGCGTCTGCCAACATTCCATCTGCCCGCGATACACCAGCTTATAGGATGCATCATTTATATGGTCTTTGGTGTAGTCATACCGTAAAAACGCAATCTTCCGGTCGTTGGTCTGGTAGATTTCATACGGCAGCAGCTCATGCTTTTCGCTTCGCAGCCCCCACGGAAAAATGGTGCCCTTTTCAAAGGTAAGGGGCTGGCTCAGATTTTCCGGAAATACAACCGGAATGATGGGTTCGCCGCAATACAACGAAGCATAAATTCTGGTTTTGAATTCCTCTGCATCGAAATACGGAATGCGCTCCCGAACACATCCGCCACTGTCAAGATATTCGATATAGCCGATGACATTATCGTGTTTGCTCATCTCGGTGATTCTCCTTTTTCCTTTTGCGGGGCAGACCGTTTTCATCGTACATATTCGGGTTTGCAGCGGGGATATGCCAGCCAAACAACGAACCTGCTTCCATCGCGGCAATCTGCGCCTTGTCGGCACCATGGTATTGATTCAGTTCCGTAATGCGTTTGTCTATATCTTCCTTGCTGCCGGTAAGGCTTTTCAGCGGAATATATCCGGGTACACCGTATTTGATGGCAATGGGCTCGCCGGTGCTGCGCAGGCGCGTATTGCAAAACTCCGGCATATTCTTTGCTTTGCGCTGTACTTCCATCAGAGCCGCTTTGCGATAGGCATACAGGTAAAAATTGTACTCGCCGCGCATAGGATTGCACCGCAGGTAAAATAATCGGCGCTGCGTTTCGATGCACAGCGCAAGCTGGACACAATCGCTCAAGGGGATTCTGGCTTCCTGCCATCGCGCGATATGTTTAGCCGTGGTGGCACGGTCTTTCAGCAAACCATTTTCGCGCAGCGCCGACACCACATGATCAAGCTCCGTGCAGAAAACCTTGTGCGCCTCCTCCGCCATGATTTTTCCGGTGTGCGGGGTCCAGCTTGTAAAAAAGCCCTCGCCATCCGTACCAAAATCCCCGCGCAGGTGCCCAATACAGGCTTTTTCTTGTGCTTCGTCTGAGGTGCTGTAACAGTAGATTTGTTCCTCTGCGGGGGCAGCGCCAATGTGTATCACGGTGCCTTTATAATTCATATCCATCATCGACTCAACCTTTCCCAAAAAGAAATCTTACTTCCAAAGCGCTCGTCCTGCGGACGAATCTTTGCCGCCGGAAAATCACCGAACCGCATATCTTCCACCTGCGGCAGAAACAGCAGGCGGCTGTATCGGTCTGCTTGTTCCTTGGATAAACCCACGATCTTATCTCCGTTCAGCCCGCAGATCAGAAACCGCCCTCTGATGGTCAGCCCGTCATCGTTGATTTGCCGGTTGTATTTCAGTCGGCTTTGTTCACAGCTGCATATCAGCCCGATTTTGGGGGTTCCAAACGGTTTCAGAATCTGGTAATCTCCCTCAACGACCTGCTCTGCGGCCTCTGCCGCGCTGGTAAACCCCGCCTGATAGGGGCAGTAACCGGGTTCCACGACTAAATATCTCGTCATACGAACACCTCATCGGCTGTCATGCTGGTGGCTTCGATAGTAATTTTCCAACAGCTTCACAATGAGATTCTGCATTTGGTCACTGGTAAAACCTTTGGGGAAATAGCGCTCGACCTTGGAAACGGCAATCGTGAGTTGCGGCTCGCGCGGCTTTACGCTGGGGGAACGGGCAGACATGATCTCGTGGATTGTGTCTTTCGTCAGGACGCTTTCCTTGCTGGCAGCTTTCAGCTTCTGCGCTTGGGATAGGGACGGCGTGCAGCCTTCCTCTTCCATGTAAGAGAGAAATTCTTCCTGTTCCTCCGGCGTCAGGTAGCTCAACTCCACCGCAGGGGTGGTCTTGAGTCTGCCGTCATCCACAAGCTGCATCAGGTCGGGGGTGAGGTTGTTCAATCTTATATAGCGTTGAACCTGATTTCTACTTTCCCCAGAGCCTTGGGCTACACATTCATCAGCTCTTAACTTCGTCCCAACTTGGGACGAAGTTAAATCGCTGCGCCGACCTTGCCTTTTTATTGCCTCCAACTTCATCTGGTACGCCTTGGCCTTTTCGCTCGGCAGAATATGTTCCCTCTGGCAGTTGGAATCCACCATCAAAATAATGGCGGTGTCATCGTCCATATCCCGCACAATGCAGGGCATGGTGTTCACTCCGGCGCGCTGGCTGGCGTGGCAGCGGCGGTGCCCGGCTACAATTTCATAA
>OKRY01001743.1_pt1 | contig 17616 bp, 11 predicted proteins | sample 1601121 | NCBI WGS metagenome assembly OKRY01 (sample SAMEA3541546, study PRJEB24748) | human gut metagenome | biome: human gut; feature: human-associated habitat; material: faeces | place: China | collected 2012
CAAAGATGTACGACGTTATCTACTCGTCGCTCTGCCAGCTGATGCCCACCGACGAGCACCACTTCGACATTGCAAAGAAAGGCTTCTATCCCGAGGTGGTGCAGCACACCACATGGGACTATGGCCACAATGGAAAAGGTTTTTATAACAATCTCTTTGCTCCAGGCTGGACCACTGCCTCGCTGTGGGAACTCTACTCGCCTGAGCGCACAGTAAATTTCCTTAAATAAGTAAATACTGAAACAGAGATAGATACAAATGTTTAGCATGTTTGCCGGTGTAGCATAAACGTTGCATTGGCAACATGCCAAAACTAAGAAAACGGTGATTAATAGTCCAGATGTTGTGATTTATTCGTAATTTTGCATAACGAAGAACCTATACTAAAATTCTTATGAGTAAGAATCATGTCATCATTTGTATGCTAACATTGTTTGCTTGGCTCCTTCCCGAGCCCAGCCAGGCCAACTATATGTTTAAGCATTATGGTGTAGAGACAGGTCTCTCGCAGAGCACCGTTTTCACCGTTATACAAGATCGCACAGGCTTTATCTGGTTAGGAACCAAGGAGGGCTTGAATCGTTTCGACGGCACCTCTTTTAAAATATATCGTGCTCATAACGACGAGCATAGTTTACGAAGCAATATTGTCACCTCGCTCTTTGAAGATGTGAAAGGCAATATATGGGTGGGTACTGACATTGGTGTATGGATATACAACCCTATGACCGACGCCTTTAGCCATTTCAGTGTAAAGACTGCTGGTGGAACGCGCGTTACCAATTCGGTAAGCTACATCACTGGTAATAACCAGTATATATACATTGCTGCCAACGAGCAGGGAGTATTTCGTTATAACTTAAAAGAGAATATTCTGACCAACAATCCGCTCACTGGCTATAGTAATGTAGTGGGTATGGCTTTGGGCAAAGATAATCGTATATGGTTAGGACTGTTTGGTACCGGACTGTACAGCGCCGACCTCTCCTTACGACAGCTGCAACCCTTTGTGGCTGCTGATGGCAGTCAGCCCTTTGCTGGCGATATTGTATCGTCAATATTGAGCTATTCGCCCGACTGCCTCTTTGTGGGTGCCAACCGCCGTGGCCTGTGCGAGATAAACATGGCCACACGCCAGTGCAACACCATTGTCGACCGCTACGATGGCAAGACCCTCTTTGTGCGCATGGTGGCACAGAAGCAAAACGAGGTGTGGGCAGCATCAGAGATGGGACTGTTCATCTATAACGTGGCCACACGCGCCATTAAGCATCTCATGTATAATCCCACCGACCCCTTCTCGTTATCCGACAACCCCCTTTATTGTCTATTTCAAGATCGCGATGGTGGTATGTGGGCAGGCTCTTACTTTGGCGGTGTAAACTATCTGCCTAACACCTATCCACTGTTTGAACGCTTTGTGCCACAGGGCAATATGCACGGCCGCCGTGTGCGAGAGATTGTGCAAGACCGCGATGGACGTATATGGATAGGTACCGAAGACGAGGGCCTAAACTATATGAACCCACTGACGGGCGAAATAAAGTATGTAGCTGAGAGCGAGAAATTTCCTAACATTCACGGCCTGTGCGTTGATGGCGACCGCCTGTGGGTGGGCACCTTTTCATACGGCTTGCGCGTGATCGACACCCGCACCCAACGTGTGGTGCGCACCTATACAGCCAGTAAGGCTTCTGGCTCGCTGCGCGACAACACCATTCTCAGTATCACTCGCGCTCCTGATGGGACTATCTACCTCGGCACCATACGTGGCCTGTGCCGATACAACGCTGCTACCGATAAGTTCGACTACATTGCCAGCATACCCCCAATATTGGTCAACTATGTTACCTTCGACACGAAAGGAACGTTGTGGGTGGCCACACAAACCAATGGCGTGTATATGCTGCCGCGTGGTGGTAGCAAATGGCAACGCTTTGCCCCCTCTACCCACTGCGGTATGACCTCAAATATAGCTCTCTCGGTGTTTGAAGACAGCGAAGGCACCATCTGGGTCACTACGCAGGGTGGTGGCGCCTATCGTTACGACCGTGCCGATAACAAGATGAAACGCTTTACGGTGGGCCGCAACGACATAGGTTCAACCATCTTCCGCATAGCCGAAGACCACCAGGGCAGCCTGTGGTTTACCACCTATAAAGGCCTTGTCAACTACAACCCCGCCACCAAGCAGCTGCGCAACTACAGCAACAACATCTTGCTGCTCGATAACCACTTCAACTACAACTCGTCGCTTGTAGCCAATGATGGCAAAATATACTTGGGTAGCCTGAGCGGCATGATACGCTTTGCACCTGAAAAGCTGAACAAGAAAGTCAAGCTGCCGCCCCTCGTGGCCACGCAACTTAATATAGGCAACGAGGCAGTGAACAACTTTAGCCCCGACTCGCCCCTTGAAAAGAACATCGTGTTCACACACGAGTTGTCGTTGGCTCACTGGCAAAACTCGTTCTCGCTGCATGTGGTGCCCCTCGACTATACCAATGCCTTGGGCTTGGAGATAGAGTATAAGCTTGAAGGCTTTGACAGCGACTGGCAGCCCATGCGCTCTGACCACATCATTGCTTACAGCAACCTGCCTACGGGCAGCTATAACCTGCGCGTTCGTATAAAAGACTACAACAACCAGTGGAGCAAAGACGAGCTTGAGATGAAGATTGAGGTGCGCCCCCACATCTTGTTGTCGATATGGGCTAAGCTGCTATATCTGTTGTTGTTAGGCTTTGTGGTATGGCGCCTGGTGCGCTTTGCCAATGCACGCTCAATGCACAAACGCCAGAAAGCCATCGAGAAGTTTGAACACGAAAAAGAGCAAGAACTGTATCAAAGCAAGATACACTTCTTTACCAATGTGGCGCACGAGATACGCACACCCCTTACCCTAATCAAGGCGCCCCTTGAAAACATTATCAGCAGCAACTGCATTACCAATGCCGAGGTGAAAGATGACCTCAACATCATGGCCAAGAACGCCAACCGCCTGAGCGACCTCATCAACCAGCTGCTCGACTTCCGCAAGACCGAGCGCGATGGCCTGCGCCTCAACTACGAGTTGTGCAACATCGAGCGCCTCGTAACGGCTGTCTATGACCGCTTCCGCTCGGTTATGCGCGAGCGAAGCATCAACGCCTCAATATCTATACAGAACAGCAACCTGCACGCCTACGTCGATCATGAGGCCTTCACCAAGATTGTGAGCAACCTGGTGAACAACGCTGTAAAATATTGCGCCTCGCGCATCATGGTGTTGCTCAGCGCCGACGACCAGCAGTTTACGCTGGTGGTGAAGAACGATGGCAACATTATCCCACACGATATGCGCGAGAAGATATTCCAGCCCTTCTTCCGCCTCAACACCACCTCCGAGGCTACGACCACAGGTACAGGTATCGGTCTGGCCATGGCAAAGTCGCTGACCGAGCTACATGGCGGCACCTTAGCCATGGACGACGACGACACCATGAACGTGTTCCGTCTATCGCTGCCCATGAAACAGCAAGCCCCTGTGGTGCTGCCCACCGCCGATGCTGCCGATGCCGCTGATAGTGTCGACCAGTGTGGCGAAAAGAAATATACCTTATTATTAGTAGAAGATAATGTTGAGATGCGCGACTATGAGCGCAAGCAGCTGCTGAAAGATTATAACATACTCACTGCTGGAGATGGCGAAGAGGCACTACAGGTGCTGGCTGACCACACCATACACCTGGTGGTGTCAGACATCATGATGGAGCCCATGGATGGCATGACGCTGCTGAGGAACATCAAGCAGAGCGCAGCCTTCTCGCACATACCCGTAGTGTTGCTTACCGCCGTAACGTCAGACAGTGCCAAGCTGGAAGGTATGGAGAATGGTGCCGATGCCTACATCGTTAAGCCTTTCTCAATCAACTATTTGGCCGAGACCGTGGCCACCCTGTTGCGCCAGCGCGAAGATGTGAAGAAAGCCTTTGCACAGTCGCCCTTCGTGGGGTCAGAAACGGTGTCGATCAGTACCGCAGATGCCGACTTCTTGGCAAAGCTGAAAGAGGCTGTGCGTAAAAATATCGACAACAGCTCCTTCAATGTTGATATGTTGGCCTCAGAGCTAAACATAAGTAGAACCAGCCTGAACCGCAAGATACGTGGCACCCTCGACATCTCGCCCAACAACTATATACGCATTGAGCGCTTGAAGATGGCGGCCACGCTGCTGAAAGAGGGCCGATCGAAGGTGAACGAGGTATGTTACATGGTGGGCTTCACCAGCCCCAGCTACTTTACCAAGTGCTTCTACCAGCAGTTTGGCCTACTACCAAAAGATTTTAATAAGTAACAAACAAAAACGTAACAATTACAAAGAAACAACGCTACAAATAAGTATAAAAGCGCCCCGCAAGAAAGGGCAGGGCACCCATTATCATACTTTAATAGTGGTATTATTTATTAACTAAAAATTTCTATTATGAAAAAGAATTATTTACTTTTGTTGGCTCTTGGCCTCACTTGCAGTCCTGCAATGGCACAAGAAAACAAGGGAGAAGTGATTAGTTTGCTTCCCGACGGCGTAACATTGAACATTGGTTCAGAACGCAAGATGGATAAACAGAAAAACTTAGTGGTGGTAGGCTCGCCCAAGAAAGGCTACAAGGCTTTCTTTGCTGCTTCTGACGCTACACACGGCGAAGAGTTGTGGGTAACCGATGGTACAAAAGAAGGCACACACATGGTGGCAGACATCCAAACAGGCGAAGGCAGTTCTAGCCCCGCTTACCTTACACGTTTTAATGACAAGGTAGTGTTCTCGGCTGTTAACGACGAGGGCGATCGCGAGCCTTGGATCTCTGATGGCACACCTGAAGGAACCTTCCAGCTGGCCGACTGCTATACTGTGGGCAATGGCGACCCCATGTTCTTCATGCAGGTAAACGAAAACAAGGTGGTGTTTGCCGCTGTTGATGATGAGAGCGCCGAGTATGATCCCGATAACGGTGTTCAGCACTGGGTATGGGTTACCGATGGTACAAAAGATGGCACACAGCGCCTTACAGATAAAATAAAGTTTGACATCAACCCGAAAGAGCAAACCAATCAAGACTATAAGTATGCTCGTGTAGGCCGCAAAGTGTTCTTCCGTGGCGATAATCCTGACGGACAGTTTGGTACAGAGCTTTGCGTGAGCGATGGCACTGAAGAAGGAACCTTCATTGTTAAGGATATTAACGATGAGGTGAACCAAGACGCGCTGGATAAAGGTCTTGAAGGCTATACCCACGACTCGGCTATCGACAACCTTACCAACTACAACAACCAGTATTGCTTCTTTAAAGCATGGGATCCCGTTCACGGTAACGAGTGGCGTGCTTCTGACGGCACTGAAGATGGCACCTATGTTATTTGGGATCAGAAGCCTGGCGTAAATGCTGATGGCATTGGCGAAAGTGGCGATACCTTTGGCCCGAGCCGTGAGGTGGTGTTTGGTCGCATCTGGACCCGCGTAGCTACTGATGAATATGGCGATGAGCTGGCAGGCTGGCACATGACGAAGGACGAGAAGCCTGTCATTTTCGATATCAACGATATTGAACCTACTGCAACCAAAAGCGCCTTTGTTGACCCAGGTTGCGAGTTCCAGGGCAACTACTTCTTCTGTGCTGCTCACGGATTTGATGCCGCACAGCCTGAAACCAACTGGGGTGGTGAACTCTGGGTTTATGATGGCAAGAACAATCCTAAGATGCAAATGAACTTCTGCCCTGGTACACAATGCGACTGGGTGAAGGAACTGACTGTTGCTGGTGGCTCACTCTACTGGTATAACGAGGCCAATGACAATCCTACCGTTTATGGTAACGGTCTGTATCGTCTTGATGAATCAAACGAGTCGCCCATCGTATGTCCGCAAATTACTGATAAGGGTGATGCTGTACACACACTGCGTAACCTGGGTGGACAGATCGTTTATGTATCGGCAACAACCAATGGCCTTTACACCTTTAAGTATAGCAAGACAGGTTGGGACGGTAAGAGCGACAGAGGTATATTGGAGCCCATCTACGACGGCATTACTGACAAGACCGACCCCACTTATGTTGATCCCTACGAGAGCGCGCTCACTGGCGTGAACGCTATCACGAACAATGCTCCTGCTCAGGCAGCTGCTGTATATACCGTTGAAGGTGTGCAGGTGCGTGCAAATGTAGCTGCCGAGAAGGCTACCGAAGGTTTGCAGAAGGGTGTTTACATTGTGAACGGTAAGAAAGTTGTTGTTCGTTAATAGGTCGGACGACGTATTATAAATACAATTTTCAATCATAAGGGGAGGTATCCCACGCACATCATAAACGGTGGAATACCTCCTTTTTCTAATTACTTACAGCCGTTTGTTGCCATGACACACCCACGTTGGCAACCATTTCTATAACAAAGGTTGGATGAAATAATTGACGTTTAAACCAAAAATAGCAATCTATATGCGAAAACATGAAATTGCGAGAATTACAACAATGCTATTGTTTGTGATGCTCTCAACCCTTACTGCCTTCGCCCAGAACATCACTGTAAAGGGTGTGATAAGCGACGGACAAACAAACGAACCACTGATAGGCGTTACCGTCAGAGAAAAGGGCAACAAGACAAACGGTGCTGTTTCAGACCTTGACGGAAACTACAGCATCAGTGTAAAATCAAACGCTACACTCGTTTTCTCTTACATGGGATTTAAAGACGAGGAGGTAGCTGTGCAAGGCCGCCGCTCCATTGCGGTGACGATGCATTCTGAATCGAAAGCTCTTGACGAGCTCGTAGTTATTGGCTACGGTGTGCAGCGCAAGAGCGATATCACTGGCTCCATCTCATCAGTGGCTGGAAAAGATATTAACAAAACCCCAGTGTCGTCGGCCGTACAGGCGTTGCAAGGTCGTGCCACGGGTGTGAACATTATTCAGAACACAGGTGCACCGGGTAGCTCTACCACCATCAAGATTAGAGGTACTGGTACTGTGAACGATTCTGACCCCCTTTATGTTGTTGACGGATTTATTGTTGACAACATCGACTATCTCAACCCCAACGATATTGAAAATGTAGAGATCTTTAAAGATGCCGCATCCAGCGCTGTATATGGTGCTCGTGCTGCCAACGGCGTAGTGTCGATCACAACAAAGAGTGGTAAAACGGGCAAGATGCATGTTACCTATGATGGCTATGCCGGTATCTCTAACCCCTGGAAGAAAATTGACGTTTTGGGCCTTGAAGACTTTGCCTTGATGCAAGACTATATGTCGGGCCAGAGCAATTATTCATACAAAGGACAACTTTATCAGAGTCTTCAAGACGATGGCTCTATCGCTTTCGATAAGAATAAGTTTAACCGCGTAGATACCATCACCCGCAATGGTGTGCCTAACTGGTGGGATGCCATCACCCGTACAGGCTTTAAAACACAGCATGCCGTTTCGGTATCAGGCGGTAACGATAATACACAGGTGCTTGCCAGCGCAAGTTATTATAATGAAAAGGGTATTATCAAGACCTCTGATTTTGAACGAATAAACGGACGTGTAAATATTAAAACAAAACTGGCAAAATGGCTTGATATGACTGCTAACATGGCTTACACCCACGAGAACCGCGATGGTGTGCCTGAAGGTTCAAGCAGTGTCTTGAAGCAAGCGCTTTATGAAAGCCCCTTCGAATATTTGTACGACTCGAAAGGCTACTGGTACAGCAACAATCCGCTGGCTGTGCTCGACCGCAATAATGCCGATATGTCTCGCAACCGCCTTGACATGAACCTCACTCTTGACGCTAAAATTTGTAAGTGGCTGAACTATCAGTTCCGCGCAAGCTACTATACCACGCATCAGACCGATAACGACTTTTCAGAGGTATGGGGCCTGGAAGAAGACTTCGTGATGCCCACCTCGCTCTCACAAGTATATAAGAAACAAAACAATGTGAACAAATGGGAGATTAACAACCTTCTTACGTTCAATTGGAATGATAAACATCATAAAGTAACTCTGTTAGCTGGTCAAACCGCCGAGGGTTATAAGAACAGCTGGCAGCAGTCGTACCGCAAAGGAACACCCAGCAACTCGCCAATATTCCATTATCTGTCAAGTGCCTACATTGGCGACAAAACTTATGGATTGGATAGCGAATGGTCAGCAGTGGGCTTCATTGGCCGTTTAAATTATAGCTTGAACGATATCTATCTGTTGCAAGCCAATGTGCGTGCCGACGGTAGCTCAATGTTTGCCAAAGGAAACCGTTGGGGCGTATTCCCCTCTGTATCTTTAGGTTGGCGTTTCTCAAACGAGAAGTTTATGCGTAACGTAAAATGGCTTTCAAATGGTAAGTTCCGTGTAGGATGGGGTTTGCTGGGTAACAACCGTATCGACGTTCTGTCGCGTTACACCTATCTCACCTCAGGCTATAACTACTCGTATGGCCTTGGTAACGAAACGATGTGGGAAGGCTCTACTGCTACCGTACTGGGTAATAACGATATTAAATGGGAGAAGAGCCGCAACTTGAATATTGGTGTCGATTTGGGCTTCTTCAACAATCGTTTGACTGCTACAATCGAATATTATAACCGTCTTACCACCGACATGCTTTTGCGCGTGCCCACCGTAAGCTCGGCAGGTCTTAACTCGTCGCCTATGACCAATGCTGGCGACGTGAAGAACTATGGTTGGGAGTATGACGTAAAATGGCGCGACAACATAGGTAGCGACTGGCGCTATGAGGTGGGCTTCAACCTTACATGGATGAAGAACAAGGTAACTAAGCTGGGCACAGGCAACGAGCCTATCTATGGTTCATACCTGAGCGAAGGTAGCATTGTTGATTATGTAACAAAGACCGCTGTGGGTCAGCCCATCGGCTCGTTCTTCGGATATGTTACTGACGGTATCTTCAACACGGCTGAAGAGGTGCGCAACAGTGCACAATATCAAAAAGGTCGTGCCGACTTTGAGCAGACCTACAAGCCTGGCGACTTCCGCTGGAAAGACTTGAACGGTGACAACCAGATTACGGCCGAAGACCGTACATACCTCGGCTCGCCGCTGCCCGACTTCATGTTTGGTATCCCCTTGTCAGTGGGCTACAAGAACTTTGACTTGAGCATCTTCTTCCAGGGCCAAACAGGTAATAAGATTTTCAATGTTATGGACTATTACCTATATAATGGTGCTTCTGGCAACTGTTATGCCGACATACGTTCAAAGCACTGGTCAGGACAGATTGAGGGTAGCGGACGCGAGTTCTTCCCCAAGAACCTCAATGCTTCAGTGCCCGACCTCGACAATGGCGATGCTCCTCGCAACTTCCGTTCAAGCGATTTCTTCGTAAAAGACGGCTCTTACTTGCGCTTGAAGCAGCTGATGTTTACCTACAACTTCCCGCAGAGCATACTGTCGAAGCTGAAGATTTCAAGCCTCGCTATTTCTCTTACAGGATATAACCTCCTTACCTTCACAGGTTATGATGGTTTCGACCCCGAGGTAGGCCGCGTGCCAGGCACCGAGGGCAACAACCTCAGTATGGGTGTTGATCAAGGCAACTATCCGCAAGCGCGTTCGTTCACCTTTGGTGTAAAACTTGGACTTTAATTCATGATTACTGCTATGAATAAAACATTATTAAAGATAACTCTTGGTGCTGCCTGCCTCATGTCGTTTACGGCATGTAACGATTTTCTTGATAAAGATGTAGAAGGCTATGCCACCGACAAGAATTTCTACGATACACAGTATAAGATGCAGTCGGCACTTGATGCTGCCTACGACGTGCTGCAGTCTGACTCGTATAACGACCAAGAATGGCGCTTCGGCGAGGCTATGGGCGACAATGTGTATGATACCGATGAGGGCACCTCGTCACAAATGGGACAGCTCGTCAACTTTATCTTCTCTACGTCAAACACATGGATCTTGCAGCGTTGGAATGTTAACTATGAAGGCATACACCGCGCAAACCAGGTTATTTATAACATCGACCGTGTAAGAATATCTACCGACTCGTATAGTCAATATCAGGAGATACGTAACATCTATGGCCAGGCCAAGTTTTTGCGTGCCTTCTATTATTTCAACCTCGTAAAATCGTTCGGGGGTGTGCCCATCCGTCCTGAGAACGAAACAGTTGAAGGTCTTGTTGTGCCGCGCAGCACTGCCGAAGAGTGTTACGCTTATATTGAGAAAGACCTGCGCGAGGCTGCTGTTATGCTGAAACCCAGCTACACAGGCACCTCTGAACTGGGCAAGGCCACCACAGGTGCTGCCGTAGGCTTGCTCATGAAGGTGTTGCTGTATGAGGCAAAGAACGGTGTGCCCTCTGACAAGTGGAACCAAATTATCGAACTTGGTAAGTATATGGTTGAGGGACAACCCATGACCTTTGCTGAGATGCTGAAGTGGAGCGGAAGCGATGAAGAGTGGGAAACCTTGCGCGAGAAGTTGTGGTTTAAACCCAAACGCTTGATACAAGAAGGTACCGCAGGCGAATATGAAGCTCCTACCCATCAAATGCCTAATCTGAGCAATGTTTATTCGCTCAAGTATAACGATTATTATGGCAATGCCCTGCATAACGGTGATAAGTGGGCCTATTGTTTCCAGTTCTACAATGATGGCGAGTTCTGCAAGAGTTCTGTATTTGAAGTGGTTTTCAAGGAGAGCGCCGACGGTACCAGTGGCGATACCAACGAGGGCTACGGATTGGAGTTCTTCAACACAGGTCAGACCAAGATGTACACACTTGACGAGTTGCTTGATAATATTTTTGCTACAGGCGATGCACGTCGTGAGTATTTTATCCATCACCAAACCACAACCTTTGATGGTGAAAACTGGCAGGGTGGTGAAGGACGTGTGGTATCGCTTAAGTGGTACACACCGAAGAAAGATAAGCCTAAGTATGGTGGCGACAACGGTAAGAACCGTCGTGTGATGCGTTTCCCAGAGGTAGTGCTCACCTATGCTGAGGCGCTGAATGAGATGGGCGACCGCGAGAAATCATTGCAGATGCTGAACATGTGTAAAGCGCAAGTAAACACCATCAATGCCAGCACGGTGCTTTATAAGGCAGGCGGCTATGGCTATATGCGCGACCAGATATGGAAAGAACGTCGTGCCGAGATGTGTTTCGAGTGGGATCGCTATTTCGATCTGGTACGCTCAGGACAGGCTGCCAAGGTGATGCACGCTTTTGGAGCACGCCGTGCCAATCGTCGTGGAGCTTACTTCCGCGACGGTGTACACAACCTTCTGCCTATTCCCCAGACAGAGGTTGACAAGTCAAACGGAAAGGTTGAGCAGAACCCTGGCTATTAAGCCTCGGCTTTTATGAAAAATGGTTGTAAACAATAAAGTCATTTTACATTTTATGAAAAAGATAATTAGTTTTGCCCTCATGGCTTGCGCACTGCTTCTCAATACAGCATGTAGTGACGAGAACGTAGAGTCGCGCACACCAGTGGCTTCAATACAATATGATACGAACAAGACAACGCTGAAGGTGAACGAATCGTTGGTGATTGATTTCACAGGCGTAGCCGACCTTGTAGCTATCTATCCTGGCGATGATGGACATCGCTATGAGAAACGTGACGAGATGGAAACGGGTATTGCCGTGAACAAAAACCATTTCACCTATTCGTATAAAGCGCCAGGCACCTATCATGTGGTGTGCGTAGCCTCTACCTTCGACACTTATATGGGTGGCAACCTGAAACAAGCCACTTGCTCGTTTGATGTTACCGTGGTTAACGATGAGACCGAATTTAAGGACCTCTACACAACAATCACCCCCAACACCTTCTATGCTAACAAACTGGGAGATGATGCATGGGTGCTGAATTTGCCCACAAAGCAGGTGTATAATGGTAAAGACATTAAGGTAAACCCGAAGAACCAGCGTATCTATTATGATATGCCTTCCGACTCTACCCTCGTGTTTGTTGATATGTCTGATGCCGATTATCAGCTTCTTCAGAACTATTCAGCCCTCAGCTCTGCCGAGCAAAAAGCCCTGAAGAATAAGGTAACCACCAACAAGGTGCGCTACAATCTTTCACAAGATCATGTCATCACAGTGCGCTCTTATGCAGGAACCATTAAGCAATATACACTCTATTGCTTGATATATCCTGAGTTTAAGACTGTAACGGTGAATGGTGTGAAGGGCGTGCTCACACGCGATGCCTTTAATCAAGACCATCAGATATACACCTTCACGTTGCCCGCTGGCACCGATGTGGCCAATGCAAAGATTGAATATACGCTTGATGGCACCGGCACCTTTATGATAGATGGCACCGAAGTGGTTTCGGGTACCACTACCAATCTTGCTGCTGATAAGCTCAGCATTGAACGTTCTTCTGATGCTAATGCACAGGCAAAGGCAGTGTCGAATGTTGAGTTTGTCTTCAAGTTTCAATAATTGATCTATAAATTTAGGATAAAGAAAAGGGCGACATGTATGGACATAGGCTTGCCCAGCATGTTGCCCTTCTCGTTAATCTATCTGTTAACAACCCTAACAACTCTAAACACAACATATCTATATGCGTCGCACTTTACTTCTCGCTCTTACCTCTCTCACCTTGCTTAGTATGCCCAGCGCTACGATGGCCGCACGCCACGAACCCTATAAAGGGTCGCGCATATTTTGGGACAATGCCACTCGCAAAACCGTATTCTCAAGTGGTGGTTATGCTCGTATCATCCAGCTTAAAGATGGTAGGCTCATGGCCACATGCGAGAGCAAGGGCATAGTGATAGCCTTCAGTACAGATAAGGGTAGCACATGGTCGTCGCCGACAACCATTGTCAACAATACAAATAATGTACCCAACTGTGTGCCCGACCTTGTTCAGCTGTCTGATGGCACCATTGTTGTGGGCTACAACCCTCGCCCCAGCACCCCTTATACCGCCGACCGCCGCTTCGGTATACGCTGTAAACGCAGCACCGACAACGGCAAGACCTGGAGCGACGAGATATTTGTGAACGATGCATCCCATACGTTTAACGATGGTTGCTGGGAACCGTCATTCCTTGAGCTTCCTTCGGGCGAGCTACAACTTTATTTTGCCGACGAAGGACCCTATACCGCCTCGAACGAGCAACAGATATCAATGTGCCGCTCGTTTGATAAAGGCCAAACATGGACAGCGGCTCAAAAAGTTTCTTTCCGCGCAGGTTATCGCGATGGCATGCCGTCGGCCATCATCTTACAAGATGGTAAAACTATTGCTTTAGCCTTTGAAGACAATGGTTGGGCAGGTGTAAACAATTTTATCCCCACGGTGGTAACCTGTCCGCTTGAAACCAACTGGAACAACTATTGGGTAGATGCTGCCAGCCAATATCGTTGGCAAGCCGTCAACTATAATTATAGTCCGCTATACCGTGGTGGTGCTCCCTATCTTCGCAAGCTTCCTTGGGGCGAAACCATTATCTCGCATCAAGGCGAGAATGGCAATGGCGCCGACATGTCGAAACTGCAAATGTGGGTATATGTAGGTAACGAGCAGGCCAAAGATTTTAAGGCCATGAGCGAACCCTTTGGTGGCGATAACTCATTGTGGAACTCGCTTGCCGTTATCGATACAGGTACCGTTGTGGCTGTAGGAGGCATGAACGGACGTATTGATATGATAAAAGGTAGAGCCGTGCGACAGCTCGAAGCCTCCTATGCCCATCCCACCATTGATGGCAAACAAACAATAAAAGAGGGCTACTATACGGCCAACGCTACGCAGTTGCTCTTAGGACATAGCTCTAATAAGGTGCGTTTTACCGCCGACTTTGCTTATGATGAGGATGCTCTCTATTTTACCACTCGCGTTTCTGACAACACACAGTACCCCCTTCCTTCATCCTACGGCGATGGTGTAACCCTCTTCCTCGATACCGATTATGCCTCTGACGAGCAGCCCGTCGACAACATTCACCGCCTGTTCTTCCGCCTTGATGGTGGCGTGGTGGCCTATAAGGGCAGCAATGAAAAGCGTCGTTGGATGGCAAACAAGGTTGAAAACGTGCGTAGTGTGATAACTCGAGCCAACAAATATTATATCATAGAAGCCGCTATACCTTGGAGTGCGCTGGGCTTTACCACGCCTCCGATAGAGAAATTGATGCGTGCTAACGTTATGTTGCACGACAATCACGACGGCAGTAACAATGTGGTTTATGATATGATGCCTGACGCAAAGCGCGATGCCTCATGGACATGGATTGACTTTGCATTGCTTTCCAATCCTGATGCTACATCGGTTAATGGGATAGACGTTAAAAAGTCGGTTAGCGTAACGATAGGTGATACCGATATATCTATCAGTAGCCCTATCGCCAAAGCTACAATATATACAATAGCAGGAAGTGTTGTGGCCGAATATACCACGTCTTCCTTTGCAAAGCCTGCCTCTAAAGGCGTTTACTTGTTAAGTGCTATCTTGAAAGATGGCAATGTGTTGACAAGAAAGTTTCTTGTGAGATAGCATCCTGTCGTTTTGCCCCTGTTGAGAAATACAAACAAAAACCGAAATAAAACCTACAATGATGAATACTCGTTTTAGAAACCTACATAAAAGTATTGTTAAGAAACATTTTTTGCCCATGGCAACGGCGGCACTATCATTGTGTGCTGCATCGTCAATGGCACAAACCTACAATAACCCTGTTATTCCTGGTGTTGCCGATGCTGGATGTATAAAATATGCGGGCAAATATTACCTGGGTGGCGTGGCCACTTATGGCGACTTTTTTGTAAGTTCTGATCTCGTGAATTGGGGCGAACGGGTGCATGTGTTCGACCTTGATAACCAGTGGACAAAGGGAACGGGGGCTAAGAATAACCAAATACATGCTAATGATATGTCATATAGTGACGGCATGTTCCACCTCCTCTTCAGTGCCAACTACTGGGGTAAAGACAAACATATCGTGCACATCACCCATGCCGTATCTCCCTCAATTACGGGGCCGTATCGTGAGGTGCGTGACGACCAGTGGTTTGAAAATCGTATCGATCCCATGGTGTTTCGCGATGACGACGGACGCCTATACCTATATATGGTGAAGTTTACCGATGGCAATACCATTTGGGGCCGCCCTCTGAACCAAGACTTTACGTTCTGTGGCGACAAAACATCAGGCTCCGGCAACGTTCTTCATCGTCGGCACACTTTTGGAAAGCAATCCAGAACTTATCAAACAGATCCTCGCTGCCGGTAACACCATCGGCAACCACACCTGGCATCACAAAGACATGTCACAGATTTCTACAATGGAATCCTTTTCTGAAGAAATCCAGACAGTTGAAAAACTGTATCAGCAGATCACCGGACAGGAAATTTCCAGATTTTATCGTCCACCACAAGGCAAATACAGCGAAGCCAACCTGAAAATGGCACAGGATCTTGGCTATCATACCTTCTTCTGGAGTCTCGCCTACGTCGACTGGTATCAGGATAGCCAGCCATCCCACGAAGAGGCTTTTGAAAAGCTGCTTGGGAGGATCCATCCCGGTGCCATCGTTTTACTCCACAGTACGTCCTCTACAAACGCTGAAATCTTAGATGAACTTCTCACCAAATGGGAAGAAATGGGTTATCATTTTGCTTCTCTTGATGACCTTATAAAAGCTACTGCATCTTAGGAATTTTTCTCTGTCACTTTATCGGAGGATTCTCTAATCGATCAGTCCATATTTCTTCATCGCATAAGCAATTCCATCTTCTTCAACGGTCTTTGTAACAAATTCTGTATAAGGTTCCAGCACCTGGTCATGCGCGCCCATCGCAATCGCATGCCCGGCATGCCGGAACATTGCCAGATCATTGCTGCTGTCTCCAAATACATATGACTGATCTCTCGTCATTCCAAAATGCTCCAGTACCCAGTCAATCGCAGTTCCTTTTGTATAGCCCTTCAGGATACATTCAAACGTATTACTTCCACGGTCAATTACTTCCATATCATCTTTGATAAATTCAAAAAATGCTTTTACATCACTTTTTTCATCCGTATAAATAAAGATTTTATCATATGGGCATCTTCTCTGCTCCATATAACGCTCGATTCCAAGTCCACGGTTGTTCATGTATTTTTTTGTATTTTCCAATCTGTCAAATCTTGAAACTCTTGAAGTGAAATACACATCTTCTGCTCCCTCAAAAATCCCATCAATCTGACATTTTGTCATATAATCAGCGATCTCATCGCCCCTCTCCGGATCCAGATGCTTTTCAAAAATAATTTCTTCATCAAATGTAAAATAAATCCCACATCCACACAAATATCCATCAAATGGAAGTTTTTTCAGTTCCACCGGAACACTGCAGTATGTTCTTCCTGTATTGATAAATAAAAAATGTCCTGCGTCGTGTGCCCTTTTAAGTGCATCTACCGCACTTGCGGGAATCTCTTTTGTAATCTCACTGAGTACGGTCCCATCAATATCAAAAAATAATGCTGCTCTATTCATTCTACCTTTTCCTCCCGGTTATACTCCAATTACACGATACTCATTATACTCATATCTCACCATTATGCGCAACCCTTTTTCATTTTCTGCAAAATATCTGTGATAAATACCATTTTGACTTCTCCATATAAAAGTAATATAATAGATGTTGTACAATTTGAAAAAGGGGTAATAATAATGAATAAAAGAATCGATAAGAAAAAACAGAAAAGAACACTTGAATCAGCAGTAACTGCTACAGCTACATCATCAGCACCGGCTACAGCAACTCCTGTTGTAGAGATAAAAGAAGTTGTAAAAGAAGTCAAAGTACCAGTAGAAGTTCCTGCCAAAAATCCTGCATTTTATGTTCAGTACCAGAGTGCAGAATATACTGTAGCCGCTATCACAGAACGTGTGATCGCTGACTGCAATGCAAAGGGACACGCTGTAGAAAATCCGGAAGCTCTCTCCATTTATCTGAAACCAGAAGATAAAAAAGCATATTACACCCTTGGAGGGTTCAATGGATATATTGAATTATAAAGGAGTATTTTATGGCGCTTAACTTTCAACAGCTTGGAATGCTTGCAAAACTGAAATCCGCATTTTCCACTTTTCAACAGGAGCATCCTAAATTTATGCCTTTTATTCATGCAGTAAAAGGAGATGCATGCCGCAAAGACAGCATCATCGAAATCTCCGTCAAATCTCCGGAAGGACGGAATTATACCACTAATTTCCGTGTTACCGAAAAGGATTTGGAACTTATCCAGATGCTGAAAGATATGCAAGAATACCAATAAAGTATACAAAAGCAGGTAAGAAAGGATAGAATTTCTTACCTGCTCTTTTTCTATCTTACTTTAGCATTTCTTTGCTAATACAAAGGAATGGCCTTCCATTTTTATTGCCTGAAGGCTGACTTTTTTACCGGTATATAAATCCATATACTCTCCCTCTTCTTCGATCCAGGCTGTCCGGTCCTCTTCTGCGAAATTAAAAAGTGCTGTCATCTGCTCGCCCTCCAGCTCCCGCACAACTCCAAGGATTCCATTTTCCCAGGTATCAAGCGTCCAGACATTTGCCGATGCGTCAAATACTTTTTCCTTACTTCGGATGGATCTAAGC
>OKRY01001744.1_pt1 | contig 17607 bp, 15 predicted proteins | sample 1601121 | NCBI WGS metagenome assembly OKRY01 (sample SAMEA3541546, study PRJEB24748) | human gut metagenome | biome: human gut; feature: human-associated habitat; material: faeces | place: China | collected 2012
ACGGTGACGTCAACGCTTGCGGAAACGCCGCCGGCCTTCGTAGTCGCCGTGATTGTGGTGGTTCCTTCTCCGACAGCCGTGACGGTGCCGTCGCTGCCGACGGTGGCGACGGAAGTCTTCGACGACTCCCATGTCACATCGGTGCTGATGGCGTTTTCAGGAGAAACCGTGGCCGTTAGCTTCGTAGCGCTGTTTTCAACCATGGTCAGTGCACCGTCAAGCACGCCATCGCCAACGATCGTCACGCTGCTTGGCAACGTGACGTCCGCACCTTGATAGATCTTGATGTCATCGATCGCGCCACTCCAATAAGCGTCGCCGCTATACAGGGATTTGCCGATGGTTGCGGCGGTGCTGCCCAGATCGGCCATGGTGATGCCGGTGTTTGCCTTGTATCCGACAAGTTCGCCGTCACGAAGCATGGTGAGGGTTTCGCCGTCGACGATCAGCTTGTAGTTGTGCCAGATATTGTCATTGTTAGACAGCGAAGTCTTAAATCCTTGCTCATTGTTCCACTTGTTATCGGAAATGACGAACTTCGTGGACTTGGTGCTCAGGTACCAGAACAGGTATTTCTGCTGGCTTCCACCCACAGAGAAGCTGAAATAGTTGCCGTCATCAGCATGACGTGATTTGGCAGCGAATTCCATGGTGAACGAGTTGCCCGCCTTGGCGAACAGCTCATCCGGGAACGAAGCATACTGGCCATTGCCTCGCAGAGACAACGCCTGGTTATTGTTCCTGTCGCCGAACGCTTCGACCTTCGCACCGCCGTTCATGGTCAGGTTGTACCCGTTGCCGGATGTGTCAGTCGCAGTTCCGTCGGAAAAATCATAGCTGGCAAGCAGGTTCAGACCGCTTGAAGCAGAGGGGGTTGCCGAACCGTTACCGGTTCCGGCGCCGTCTTCAGCGAATGCGACCGGCGCGAACGAAACCATCATCGGTACCGTGACCGCGATGGCAAGCCCACGTCTGAGAATATCGCGCAATCGTTGACTATGTCGTTTCATGCACTCTCCTTGATTTACCACCGCCGCACACGGTTACGACATAGAGTGATAGCTAGCACTCTGCTTATGCTTCATTGCTGCATCACCGTCGTTCGTTCTGAGTCGGCGGCGCTGGTCCGTATTTATTGTTTTTCTTTTGCTTGTGGCCGCATGGCCGGACCGTCCATGTCCAACCACGAACCGCGACGCGCCCTACAACTCTGTGAACGTTAACGGTCTATGTTCTATTCAAAACTATGGTGACTTTCACCACAATCCCAGCCAGTAACAATTCAATAACAATTCCAGCCAGCAGCCCTCTTTGCAACAAAGACGGCGGAAGCCGGACAATCCCCTTAAAAGAGCCTCATCAAGGATTTATAGACCCCCATACAAAGCCAAATAGCATTACAACACCTGCTGCAGCACTCGCCCCAAAGCACCCATAATACACCCTTTTCACAGCACCTACTGCTCGTTGGTTTCAGGAGCGGTGAGTTCGCGGATGTCGGCTTTTTCGGGCGCGATCATGTTTACGGGTTCGATGATCCTGCTCTGGTCGACGCGCTGCAGCTTTCGCGCGGTGACGAGCACGCGCGATTCCAGCGACGAGGCGAACGCATTGTAGGCACCGACCGTTTTGGTGATGGCGGACCCCAGCTTGGTGGCACGGTCCCCAAGCACGGCGAACCGTTCATACAATTCGCGAGACAGGTCGAACAGCATTTTCGCGTCATCGGTCAGGCTTTGCTGCTGCCACGCGTACGCCACGGATTTCAGCACCGCCCATAGGGTGATCGGCGAGGTCAAAGCCACCTTGCGTGCAAACGCGTCGTCCATCAGCGTCGGGTCAGTTTCCAAAGCCGCCTGCAGCAGGGATTCGTTGGGGATGAAGGCGATCACAAAATCGGGGGCATCGTCGAACGCGTTCCAATAGGCCTTGTCGCCCAAGGTCTTCACATGTTCACGCACTGCCTTGGCATGCGCATGCAGCAGCTCCGACTTTCGCGTCAGCTCCTCGGGCGTGGCGGTATCGGGAATCTCGCACGCCTTCTGATAATCGGCGTACGGAGCCTTGGCATCGATTGGAATGGTTTTGCCACCCGGCATGTGGATGACCATATCCGGACGCTGCGTATGCCCATCCACGTCGGTGACGACCACCTGGGTGTCGAAATCCACATGCTCCAGAAGCCCCGCGGATTCCACAATGTTCCTCAGCTGCGCCTCGCCCCACGCGCCACGCACCTTGTTGTTGCGCAACGCCGACGACAAAGCGTTGGTTTCGCGGTCAAGACGGGCCTGCTGCTCGCCAAGCCCCTTGAGCTGCTCGCCAAGCGCACCCATCTCCCGTTTGCGCCCTTCTTCGATTTGCGAGACCTTCTGCTGCAAGGCGTCAAGATTCTTCTGCACGGGCGCGAGCGCAGACAATACCTTGCTTTGTTCCTGCAGTTTCCGCTCGTTTTCAGCCTGCTTGCGTTCCGCTTCGGCCGCGGCCCGCTCACGCTCTCGCTCCACTCGTTCCTGTTCGGCCCGTTGGGCTTGCGCGAGCTGCGATTTGAGATAGGTCAACTGTTGGGCCAACCCTTCCGCCTGCGTGCGGTATTGGGTCACCGCCGTGGACAATTCGCTGATTTCCTGCCGATCAGCTTCGATCTGCGCTTTCGCCTCGTTAAGATCAGCGGTTTTCGCATCACGGGCCATTTCCTGCCCTTTGGAACGGCCCGCAAAAAAGCCGGCCGCGGCTCCAAGCGCAGCCACAACCACCAGAAGAATCACCACAAACACAGGATTGTCGAACATATGTTCTATATAACAGCATGGCCAAGACATCTTGGAAGATCAAAGTTCGCAAGACATCCATGCCCAGCTGCATTATGCTTGGAGCCGAAAGCATGCTCACGAACATGCGGCAACGCGAGCACGCTGAATATTCGAGAGGCATTCAAGAGGCAATCCGGGGGTTCGGAAACACATGGGATTCGATTTGTTTATGACGGTGGCGGCGATTGTTGCGGCGGCCGTGGCCACTTGGGCCATCCTCAGGCTATTCCTAAGCGAAAACGATGACATAGCCCCCTCCCACCAACGCATCACCGATGACAAGCCCGCCAAGAATCACACCGAAAATCCAGACGAGGCAGCCGGCGCAACACACCGAAGCGACATCGCCAAGCGTCTCGCCATCGCAACCATACTGACCGCTTCCACATTCACCGTAACCATGCTGACATTCGGCGGCATCACACTTCCCCACTGGCTGACCAATCCATGGCTGCACGCCATCATCGCCACGCCGGTCATGTTCTACTGCGCCGCGCCGATGCACAATCGTGGCACCGCCGCCCTGAAAAGCCACACGCCCAACGCGGATTCGCTGCTGTCGCTCGCCATGACCATCGTGTACGTCTACAGTCTGCTGGCGTGCGTGGTGTCGTGGATTTTCCCCGCGGGGTCACGCAATCAGTATTTCGCTTTCGCAAGCATGATCGCCGTGCTATCGCTTGCGATTTCGCTGATCGCGCAACGCCCCATGGCAAAGAAAGCATCGGAAGGCGATATTCCGACCGCACAATCGCAAGAAAAGCAAGAAACACAATCTCAAGAAACGCAAGAAACACAGCAAAGCATGGATACGCTTATCCAGGCCAGCATCACATATGAGATTCGCACGCGGGTAACGCAGATTACCGCGACCGTGACGATGGTCATCGCGGTGTGGACGTTCGCTTTGTGGCTGATTTTCGGGCTTCAGCCGAAGCTTGCGATTGCCGTGTTGATCGGTGCGACGGTTTTGACGGTCGCAGGCTTGGTTTTGCAGGCATATGACCGCCAACCGTCACGGTAAAACGGTTTTCGCAAAAGAAAATCGCGCAATCGCACGAAAAATGGGCGGACCCGCATGTGCGCAGTCCGCCCACCGTCAACGGTTAGACCGTTTTCGTGACTCGGCCAATCAACAGTCAGTCAGGCCAAACCGATCAGCCGAATGACTCCGACCGTCACTTAGCCTCTGCCGAAAAATCGTCGTCAATCTGCCCCGGTGCCCACGAGGAAAGCTCCAAATGGTCGCCGCCGGTCTGATCCACAAGCACGGTGTCGCCGTCGTGCACTTCGCCGGCCAGCAGCATGCGCGCCAACTGGTCGCCGACTTCGGTTTGTACCAAACGACGCAGCGGGCGAGCGCCATACGCCGGGTCGTAACCGGTGTTGGCGAGCCAATCGCGCGCCGAATCGGTAACATCCAGCTTGATGCGGCGATCCGCCAAGCGGGCCGAAACCTGCGCCACCTGAATGTCCACGATGCCGCCGAGCTCTTCGCGCGTAAGCGGGTGGAACATAACCAGTTCATCCAAGCGGTTGATGAATTCCGGCTTGAACTGCATATGCACGGCGTCCATCACGGCCTTCTTCTTGGCTTCGTCATCCAGTTCGGTGTTCACCAGGAACTGCGAGCCAAGGTTGGAGGTCATGATCAGAATCGTGTTCTTGAAGTCCACGGTCCTGCCCTGCCCGTCGGTCAAACGGCCGTCGTCGAGCACCTGCAACAGCACGTCGAATACTTCAGGATTGGCCTTTTCAACCTCATCGAACAGCACCACCGAATATGGGCGGCGACGCACGGCTTCAGTCAGCTGACCACCCTCCTCATAGCCGATGTAGCCTGGCGCAGCACCGATCAGACGAGACACGGAGGCCTTCTCCATGTACTCGCTCATGTCAATGCGCACCATGGCCTTTTCATCGTCGAACAGGAAGTCGGCGAGCGCCTTGGCGAGCTCGGTCTTGCCCACGCCGGTCGGGCCGAGGAACAGGAACGAGCCGGTTGGGCGGTTCGGGTCGGAAATGCCCGCACGCGAACGACGTACCGCATCGGAAACCGCTTGAATGGCTTCCTTCTGGCCGATCACACGTTTGCCGAGATAGTCTTCCATGGTCAGCAGCTTCTCGTTTTCGCCTTGCATGAGGCGTCCGACGGGAATGCCCGTCCAGTCGGACACGATTTCGGCCACGGAGTCGGCGTCAACGCGGTCCGGCACCATCGGAATATCGCCACCCAAGCCACCGTCAGCACCGCCTGCCGCACTGTTCTTGGCCGCCGCCTCGTTTTGTTCGGCTTGCGCGATCTCCTTCTGGATGGCCGGAATTTCGCCATAGTTGATGGCGGAGGATTTCGCCAGATCGCCTTCGCGTTCATACCGTTCGGCTTGGGTGCGTAGTTCGTCGAGCTTCTTGCGCAGGTCGCCGATGCGGTTGTGTCCGTTCTTTTCGGCGTCCCAGCGTGCTTTCAGACCGTTGAGTTTCTCGCTTTTGTCGGCGATTTCCTTGTTGAGGTCGTCGAGACGTTCCTTGGCGCTTTCATCAAGCTCGTTTTCCGCTTTCTGCGCGTCGGCATCGTCTTTCGGATTGCCAAGCAGGTACGATTTTTCCATCTTGAGACGGTCGACCTGACGCTGCAGTTCGTCGATTTCCTCAGGCGAGGAGTCGAGTTCCATGCGCAGGTGCGATGCGGCCTCGTCAACCAGATCGATGGCTTTGTCCGGCAGCTGACGGCCGGAAATATACCGGTTCGACAGCGTCGCCGCGGCCACGAGCGCATCGTCTCCGATGGTCACCTTGTGGTGGGCTTCGTATTTCGGTGCGATGCCACGCAGGATGGCGATGGTGTCTTCCACGCTCGGCTCTCCTACGAACACCTGCTGGAAACGGCGTTCCAATGCCGGATCCTTTTCGATGTTCTCACGGTATTCGTCGAGTGTGGTGGCACCGATCAGGCGCAGTTCGCCTCGCGCGAGCATGGGTTTGAGCATGTTGCCCGCGTCCATGGATCCTTCGGCCGCGCCCGCGCCGACGATGGTATGGATCTCATCGATGAACGTGATGATCTGCCCGTCTGCGTTCTTGATTTCCTGCAGCACGCTCTTCAGGCGTTCCTCGAACTCGCCACGGTATTTCGAACCTGCCACCATGGAGCCCAGATCAAGCGAGATGAGCTTCTTGTTTTGCAGGGTGGTCGGCACATCGCCGGCGACGATACGCTGCGCGAGGCCTTCCACCACGGCGGTTTTGCCCACGCCAGGCTCGCCGATCAGCACCGGATTGTTCTTGGTGCGGCGGCTCAGGATCTGGATGACTCGGCGGATTTCCTGATCGCGGCCGATCACGGGGTCGAGCTTGCCTTCTTTCGCGGCTGCCGTCAGGTCGGTCGAATACTTTTCGAGGGCTTTGTAGGAGCCTTCGGCGTCGGGACTGGTCACTTTCGCGCCTCCTCGGATCGTTGGCACGGCTTTGCGTAGCGCGTCGGCGGTCACGCCGTATTGTTCCATGATTTGCGCGCTCTGATTCGGCTTTGCCGCCGCGATGGCGATGAGCAGATGTTCGGTGGATACGTATTCGTCGCCCATCTGCTGCATTTCCTTGCCGGCTTGCGCAAGTACTGCGGATAGTTGCCTGCTGACTTGCGGTTGCGCGGTGGTCGATCCGCTGGCGCTTGGCAGCGCGTCCTGCGCTTGGTGCACGGCGGCGCTGATGTTTTGCGCGTTGCCGCCCGCGGCTTCGATCAGACCGCGGATCACGCCGTTTTCCTGGCGCAGCAGCGCGTCAAGCAGGTGCAGGGTTTCGACTTGCGCGTTGCCTGCTGCCGACGCGTTCTGTACGGCGTCGGAAATGGCTTCCTGCGCCATTGTGGTGAACTTCTGTTCCATATCATCCTCCATGGTTCGCGCCGATCGTCCGTTTTTCGCACGGTCGCGTCGACGCATATGTCGTTGTCTGATATGCTCAACCGACTTCACCACCATTCTATTCCCAAAAGTTGAGCCTGCAACACTCAACTTTTGTTCACTAAACGGGAAATCGCGAACAACGCAGCACAAAGGCCGTCACCCACGAAAGGTGACGGCCTTCATATCTTCAATATGTCAATCAGCAATCGGCAATCAGCCGCGCACCACCACGTTGCGCAGGCTGCCGATGCCTTCGACGTGCACGATCGCCTCGTCGCCCGGATCAAGATGGCCGGAAGCGTTCGGCGTGCCCGTCAGAATCACGTCGCCCGGCAGCAGCGTCGTGAAGCTGGAAATCGCCGCGATCTGCTCCGGAATGCCGTGAATCAGATTCGCCGTGGTGCCGGAAGCCAGCTCGACATCCTCACCGTTCAGCGTGAAGGAGATCTTCGCGTCCTTCCAATCCAAATCGTCGCGGGTCACGATCCACGGGCCGAGCGGGCAGGAGGTGTCGAAGCCTTTCGCACGCGTCCACATCGGGTCAAGTCCCTGCAGGTCACGCAATGTCACATCGTTCACGCAAGTGAAGCCGAGCACGTAATCCATGGCCTGTTCGACCGTCACGTTCTTGGCGATGCGCCCCATCACCACGGCCACTTCCGGCTCGAAATTCATATCGTTCGAATATGACGGAATCACGATCGGATCATCCGGACCAATCACCGACGTGCTCGGCTTGGAGAAGATCACCATGTCTTCCGGAGCATGCTTGACGTCGGAATGGCCGGCTTCATGCATGAACTGCGCGTGCGCCTCATAATTCTTGGCCAGGCCATACACCTTCGACGGAATCACCGGAGAGAGCAGACGGATGCCATCGCCGTCCACCGGAAAACGCTCGCCAGTCGGCTTCACGCCGGCCCCGGCCAGAGGATGCCCCTCAAGCGCTACGAGATAGTCCTTGCCGTCGCTTTCGTCGGTCTGCACGAAAGCGTATTGCGGTACATCATTATGCGAAAAACGTGCGATTCTCATGCTTGCCAGTCTACCCGCAACAATCGTCGAATCGTCCATATCATCGACATGCAACGCCCGACAATCAAAAACATCAAAAAAAAAATGGGCCATCACATCATGCGACAGCCCGTCACAGGAAGAAAACGTCAGATAAAAGCACGCTCGCCGAAAATCGCGGTGCCAACGCGCACGATGGTGGATCCTTCCGCAACCGCAAGTTCCATGTCGCCGGTCATGCCCATCGACAGTTCGCGGCAGGATTGCGTGCCCGGCTCGCCGGATTCGAGAATATGGTCGCGGGTTTTGCGCAGGTGCTCGAATCCCTTGCGGATGGCGGTTTCGTCGTCGACATGCGCGCCGATGGTCATCAGCCCCTGCAATTCAAGTCCGTCCAATGTACCGATTTTTTGCGCGATGCGGATGGCATGCGAGGGATCGCAGCCGGATTTCGACGCCTCACCCGATTCGTTGACTTCCAGCAGCACGCCCACGGTGATGCCGCGCGCCACGGCCCTGCGCGAGATTTTCTCCGCCAAGTCAAGGGAATCAACCGATTCGATGGTGTTGACGACCGGCAGCACTTTGCCGATCTTATTGCTTTGCAGCTGGCCGATCAGATGGAACGGAATATGCTCACCCGCAATAGTGGAAGCGCCGGCATCGTCGGCAACGCCCAACGTGAATCCGCGCTCCCCGCAACGTGCCATCAATCCTTCGGCCTTCGCCATCACTTCCTGCGGACGATTCTCGCCGATCATACGCACGCCAGCGTCGATCGCAGCCATGATCTCACCCACGTCGCGCGTTTTCGTGGCGGCAAGCAGGCGTACGGAACCTGCGTCACGCCCGGCATGCTGCTCCGCCGATGCGATGCGGTCCAGTACACGGTGCACGCCATCGGCGATCTGCACGGCACGCACACCGTCGATCACCTCATTGGCAAGATTCTTATGGTCCATATATGCAGTCATGTTCAGCCTCTTGCGTTCAATCCCAACTACCTCTACCAGAGTAAGAAGAAGCCCGTACGACGGTCTGAAGTGAAGCGATAAAGCGACCGATATCCGTACGGGCTAATAAAACAGACGGCAGTAGAAGGGGGAACTTCAAAGACTCCGTCCGACAGCAACTATATGCAAGATTTACTAAACACGCGCCGAAAAAAACTTTTTTCTTCAAAAAAAAATTTTCTCAGCGAACTCAAATTCAGCCTTGCGATTCGTCTAATTTGCGTTCCAAAGCATCAACGCGTTCCTTCAACGCAAGCACCTGACACGTCAGCGATCGAATCTGTCCCAACTGCACAGTCACCAATCGTTCCCTGGTGTCGGAAGACAAGGCGCCCGTCGTGGAATTGCTTCTTGCGGCCGCCATAATATCCAGATCCACTTTCCAACGTGCGATATTACGTTCCACACGCTTGCGCCCGATGATCGCAGGGCTCAACCCAGCCGACGTGAAAATCGTGCTCGGCCGCTCGCCATCCAAATATCGGCGCATGCAACTGATCTGAAAATCACGCGAATACGTGATCCGATTTTCCGTAACCGACTCAACCGCCGGCAACGCACGAAGATACTCGACCTCCGTGTTACTAAACTGCCTTTTCGTCATATCGACCCCATTCATCCGACAAAACGGAATACCATTCTCGTGCTCGTAGATTACCATCACAAATGAACGCACCCGAACGGCATATACTACCACTTTAACGTAAGGCTATGGGGGCTCACGCCACCTGAATCGCCCTACGCTAAACCTAGCTAAACCCCAACGGGTACAGTTGCGTACTGCCACAGTCAACCCACCAAAGGAGCAGACATGACCGGCCGATTCGCACCAACCCCATCAGGACGCATGCACATCGGCAACGTTTACGCCATGCTCGGAGCATGGCTTTCCGCCCGCAAATCGGGTAATTCCATACGGCTGCGCATCGAAGACATCGACGAGCCACGAGTGGTTCCCGGCGCCGCCGAAACCATGATGCGCGATCTCGAATGGCTTGGTCTCGGTTGGGATGGCGAACCGGTATTCCAGTCGTCGCGACACGCCCTATACCAGGAAGCGCTTGAGCTTCTCAGCAAGCTAAGCTTTGACGAAATCAGCGATATTATCAGTACTGGTTCCAACGATTCCAAGCCCTGCAGCACTACAGCAGGCAACGAAGCAGCCACCTCTGAGGCAACACCGCTCATCTACCCCTGCTTCTGCTCGCGCGCCGACATCCGCGCCGCCTCTGCACCACAGGAAGGCGATCGTTTCACCGTGTACCCAGGAACATGCCGACGCCTCATCGCCAGCGAACCGCAGCGTGCGAAACAACGCCTCGCCAACAACGACCGCCACTCGATGCGCATCGCCACCGCCGACACCACCATCACCTTCCACGACGAAGTATTCGGCACCCAGCAATACAACCTCGCCCACGACATCGGCGACATCATCGTGCGCCGCTCGGACGGCATCTACTCCTACCAGCTGGCCGTCACCGTGGACGACCTCGACATGGGCATCACCGACATTGTGCGCGGCCGTGATCTGCTTCGCTCCAACGCTTTGCAAATCTACATTCGCAAAGCCCTTATCAACGCGGGATTCAAGCCTTCCGAACCGACACAGCCCTTCCATCCTGCCGACGGTTCCAATAAACCTGACGATGTGACCATCTCATACGCGCATCTGCCCCTCATCGACAACGCAGCCGGCCAACGCCTTGCCAAACGCGAGCGCTCGCTCGATCTCGGCATACTCACGGCACACGGCGCCACCGCGCAACAGATCATCGGCTATTGCGCATGGCTGCTCGGATTGCAGGGAGACCTGAAACACACCAAACCGCAGCCTATGAGCGCCGACGAAGCGCTTGGCGTATTCAGTTGGGATGCCGTTCGCACCAACACGTCAGACCGCACGCTCGATCAAGGCGAGTTCAACGCATATTTCGGACTGTAGGCCCTATTCTGCAGTTTTATTCTGCAGCTCTATTCCGCAATCACGTTCAGCCAATCCATAATTCCGAATCAAGCGGATATTCGTTGATCGCACAGCCATCCAAAAATATGGACTGCTCCTGCATAAGCGGTGCCGCTTGGCCAGCCCCCGCGCACGTCATCTCATTGTCGATATGCCCCAACCGGTGCCCGACCTCATGATTGATCATCATCGTGCGATATCGCGCCAAGTCGCCGCCTCCCGACATCCACACGTCCGTGCCGGAATTCCAACGATCGTCGTTGATAATCACATTGTTGCCCACACGGCAGCTGTATTGCTCCGAACATACCGACGAGAACGTCGGCAAGGTCGACGCTTGGGCGAGCACGATATCGAAATCGCAATTGCCGTCCGTAGAAGGTTCGAAAATCGCGCCTGCGCGCGCCCATCCATGTTCGCTGTTCAGAATACGAAACACGGCATTCGAAAAATCTTCGACTGATCCGACTTCACCATTGGTGACCACACAGTAATGATATTGCACCATGCCATATCCGCTGTTTTGCGCCGTTTGCTACGCTTTCGCAAGTATTTCGCTTTTCTGATCGTCCATCAGCGCGGCCGACTGCTCGCGAAGCGCTTTGGTGACGGCGTCTTCCTGCGGTTCCGCCGTTTCCTCCGCTGAGGCCTTTGCGTCTTTCGTTTCCGACGATTCCTGGGTTTTCTTCTCTGATTGCTGCGATTTCTTTTCGGACTTCGCGGATTGATCCGTTTTTTTCTGAATGTGTTCCGGAATTGCCGATCTGCGCCGTTTTCGCATGTCCGTTCAGTACCGCGTTGACCAGCACGGCATGCACGCTGCACGACGTACATGACACGATGACGCATAATGCAAGAATCCAAGCCACGACGCTTCTGCGGATGCGGAACGCTTCCGTCCGTTCCCGGCGGCTCATGGTGGCGGCCGCTTTCGGATCGAGCGCACGCAGAATGGTACGAATTCGCTTCAATCCGGCCTCCTTATAACCCTGCCGTCACGCAGGTGGCAGCATATCTCTTCCGCGGCAACACTACCAGCCAACAGTAGGCATGCAAAAAGCCCGCTTCCCCCGTACCGGAAATTTTCCGAGGAAAACAGGCTTTATGCAACAGTTCTCATATATCAAACGCAACTTATGCGACGGTCAGGCAAACAAGTCACGAATGATTGAATGCGATCAGGCGAACAACTTGAACACGAACGCACCCACGATAGCGCCCAGAATCGGGGCGACGACCGGAATCCAAGCCTCGTCCCAGCGGGAGGAGCCCTTGGATGGAATCGGCAGGATGGCGTGCAGCAGTCGCGGCATGAGATCGCGGGCCGGGTTCAGGCCAGGACCGGTCGGACCACCCATGGAGGTCACGAGGCCCCACACGATGAAACCAACCGCGATGGATGCGGCAGCATGGTCTTCCTCACCCCACGGCAGGGACAGGCAGCACAGTGCGCCGACCACGAGCACGAGGGTGCCGAAGAACTCGTTGACGAAGTAGTTCACGCGATCGTTGTGGGCGTCGGTGGTGCAGAAAGTGCCGAGGATGGCGTCGGCGTCTTCGGTGTCCTTATAGTGCGGATAGTAGGTGATGTATACCACGAGCTGACCGACTGCGGCGCCGAGCAGCTGGGCGATGATGTACGGCAGCACCAGATTCCAGTCGAACAGGCCGTTCACTGCCTGGGCGATGGTCATGGCCGGGTTGATGTGCGCGCCGGAAACGCCACCGAACATGAGCACCGGGAACATCACGCCGAAGCCATAGCCCATGGCGATGTTCAGCCAGCCTGCATGGTGGCCCTTGGTGTTCTTCAGTTCAACGTTCGCGACAGCGCCGTTGCCGAAGATCATCAGAATGGCGGTACCGAAGAATTCGGCCGCAAGTTTGACAAAAGTCGAGTATTCCACTGCTGTTTCCTCTATTGCTTCTTCTCTGTAAGAATCAGATTGATGTCAATTCCGCTCTCGGCGGACAACAGCGTCCAACACTACTCCCCACACTGGAAGTCGAGCACAAAAAGGCTTGACAGGCCGTCGGCTTGCCGGACAGTCATACAGAAATCGGAAAACAAAAAAGCCTTGGAACCGAAGTTCCAAGGCTTTATCTGTGCCCCCTCAGGGATTCGAACCCTGGACACGCTGATTAAGAGTCAGCTGCTCTAACCAACTGAGCTAAAGGGGCGTTGGTCTTGCGAGGTTTTGTTCTCGCTGAGCACGAGAAGTAAATATACTCAGAATCGAGAAGAATGCAACTTTCGGCGTGTCGCGGTTGTAAAACCGCTATTTTTCAACGATTTCGACAGATTACGAAAATCGCAGAAAACGCGATTCAACCATCATATTTCCTACCTAAAGAGCACAATCAAGGCAGGAAATCACAATTTCTTCACAAATTCAGTTCCTTGCAATCCAGTTGCCCCAAACGCTCCCGCTAATTCATTTGCACAGCCATGCATGAAAACTGACGGTAAATCGCTCTTCTTGAGTGAATCAGCATGCTTCACGCAACACCCACTTAAGGATTGAGCTTAGGTTGCTTCCAAGCACCGTTTCCGCACGAGAGAAGGAAAGTAACGACCATGACGTGCCCAAGTTGCGACAAACCAACTAATGACGGTGGCTACAACTGATCAAGTATGAAAATCCCCCTGCATAGCTGTTTTCAGCTGGTGCAGGGGGATTTTCCATGCTTAAGCTCAGACGTATCTCAGTCTGAAGTCATTCGCCGTAACCGCAATGAATGCAGCCATAGCGAATGGGGCCGAATCACTCAGCGACAACCTTCACGGTGAAGGAAGCGGAGATTTCCGGGTGCAGAGCGACGGTTGCAGCGAACTCGCCGGTGGTCTTGATCGGATCCACGGTGATGTTCTTCGGGTTGACGGCAGCCTTGGAAGACAGCGCGATGGCGATCTTGTCGGCGGAGATGCCACCGAACAGCTTGCCGGACTCGGAGACCTTGGCGGCGATTTCGACGACGGAACCCTCGATGAGTTCCTTGGCGGCAACAGCCTCTTCGCGGGTGGCAACGGCCTTGGCCAGACGAGCGCGCTTCATGGCCTCGATCTGGGCGGCAGCGTTCTTGGACCATGCGAAGCCCAGACCCTGCGGAATCAGGTAGTTGCGAGCGTAGCCGGCCTTGACGGACACGACGTCGCCCGGGTGACCCAGGTGATTGACGGACTTGGTGAGAATAACCTTAGTTTCAGCCATTTTTCAAACCTCTCTAAGATCAGCGACCGGAAGTGGCGTACGGCAGCAGAGCCATCTCGCGGGCGTTCTTGATAGCCTTGGCGAGCTCGCGCTGTTCCTGCACGGAAACACCGGTGATACGACGGGAACGAATCTTGCCGCGATCGGAGATGAACTTGCGCAGCAGGGCAACGTCCTTGTAATCGATCTCGGTGACCTTAGCGGCCTTCAGTGGATTCGGCTTCTTCTTAAACGGCTTGACCGGCGGCTGCGGCCTCTTGCGTGACATCTTGATGTTCTCCTTACAATCTGGAAATTGCTTTTCTTTTAAGCTGCGATCCGGGTCGGATCAGAATTCCGGTTCGTCGCTGCTTCCGCCAAATTCGGAGGAGCCAAAGGAACCGAACGATGAGGAACCGGAATTATCCGAATTGCCCCACGGATCCGATGCCGGAGCAGGCTGCACGGCGGGCGCGGCATTGGCTGGAGCGGCAGCCCCACCCTGATAGCCAGCGCCACCGGAATATCCGGCACCGCCCTGATAGCCACCGGCATTGCCGGCGAAGCCACCATTGTTGAATCCGCCATTGCCGCCAGCGAAATTGTTGCCGCCGCGATTGCCGGCAAAATTACCACCGTTGGCACTGGAGGTTCGGGTGACCTGGGCGGTCGCATAGCGCAGGGACGGGCCGATCTCATCGACCTGAAGCTCGACGACCGTGCGCTGGGAACCATCGTTCGCCTGGTAGGAACGCTGCTGCAAACGGCCTTGCGCGATCACACGCATGCCCTTGCTCAGGCTCTGCGCGCAATGTTCGGCCATGTCGCGCCACGCGGAGCAGCGCATGAACAAAGCCTGACCATCTTCAAACTGGCCCGTATTACGGTTCCAGGTGCGCGGAGTGGAGGCAATCGTGAAGCTGGCCACGGACGAGCCGTTGCCAACCGTACGGATTTCGGGATCAGCCGTGAGGTTACCCACCACAGTGATAATCGTTTCGCCTGCCATCGTTACCTACTTACTTTGCAGCTTATTGTTTTGCAGCTTGAAAAGCTTGGAATTACTTACTTGCGAAGAATCTTCGTACGGATGACGGATTCGTTCAGGTTCAGCAGACGATCGAGTTCGTCGCTGGTGGCCGGCTCAGCGGAGTAGTTGACCACAACGTAATTGCCTTCGGTCTTGCCGGCGATCTCGTAGGCAAGCTTGCGACGGCCCCAGATGTCGATGTTCTCGACAGCACCGCCTTCCTTGGTGACAGTTTCCAGATACTGCTCGGTCAACTTCTTCAGACCGCGCTCATCCAGCTCAGGATCGGCAATGAACATCAGTTCGTACTTATGCGCAGACATCACCCACCTCCTTCGGACTATCGGCCATGGACCTTCCATGGCAGGAGTGTGTATGCGTGCTGCCTTCAGGCATCGATAAGTCGCAATGAACATATGGATACGATTGATGGCAACTTGTACAGGCTACCCCGACGCCGCGACGTATCGAAACGGCGTCTGCCGGGCGCGAAATCACGTGCGGAGGCAAGCGAAAAGCCCCGCTCGCAAGCGGGGCTTAATCGCAAAGAATCGTAATAAATCCTGAAATGTCGCGAGAGCCGTATGGCAATCGCGCGAAATATCAGGCGTAGATGTTGCGCGGGCGCATGTCTTCGGGCAGGCCGTTGAGCAGCGTCGAAACGGAGCCGGATTCGAACACGGAGCGGATGCCGGCGGCCAGCAGCGGGGCCACGGACAGGACGGTCATGTTCGGCAGGCGCTTCTCTTCGGGCACCGGAACGGTGTCGGTGAGGACGATTTCGCGTGCGCCGCAGTTCTTCAGGCGTTCCACGGCCGGGCCGGACAACAGGCCGTGGGTGGCGACGAGCGTCACGGACTTCGCGCCGGCGTTGTTCAGCGTGCGCACGGCCTCGCAGATGGTGCCCGCGGTGTCGATCATGTCGTCGACCACCACGCAGTCGCGACCTTCGACCTCGCCGATAATGCCATGCGCTTCGGCATGGTTCGGGCGGGTGGTGTCACGGGTCTTGTGAATGAACGCGAGCGGCAGATTGCCCAGCTTCGCGGCCCACTGTTCGGAAACCTTGATGCGGCCGGCATCCGGAGACACGATGGTGGTGTTCTCAAGCGGCATGTTGTTGCGCACGTAGTCAAGCAGCACCGGAGTGGCGGTGAGATGGTCGACCGGTCCATCGAAGAAACCCTGCTCCTGGGCGGCATGCAGATCGACCGTCATAATACGGTCGGCGCCGGCTGCGCGGAACAGGTCGAAAATCAGTCGGGCGGTGATGGGCTCGCGGCCCTGATGCTTCTTATCCTGGCGCGAATAGCCAAGGAACGGCGCGACCACGGTAATGGAACGGGCGGAAGCGCGCTTCATGGCGTCAACCATAATGAGCTGCTCCATAATCCACTTGTTGATCGGCTCGGTGTGCGCCTGCATCACGAACGCATCGGCGCCACGCACCGGCTCGGTGTAACGCACATACATCTCGCCGTTGGCGAAATCGTAAGCCGTGGTCTCAAGTACGTCGATTCCCAGGTATTTCGCGGTTTCATGGGCTTGCTCAGGGTACGCACGACCCGTCACCAAAGCCAATTTCTTATCCGGGGTGCCTTCGAGAATCGCCGACATGCTTCGCCTTCCACAAATCTAGAGTCGCGTAAATACGGTACCAACCGTACAAAAATAGCCGTATTCAATATAACAATGCGGGTGCCCATGACGCGCCTGCACCACAGAACGTGCGCAATTGCCGCTCGTCCAGCAGAAGGGCTATGCTGAACAGGTTGTCTGAACTGTATCTTTATACCTTTCATATATAGATGCGTGAAGGCAGTACGCATACACACTCCTGCCATGGAAGGTCCATGGCCGATAGTCCGAAGGAGGTGTCTTCTTCCATATAGGTCTTTTCATGAATCCGGCAGACTTCTTCCCGAAGATCATCCGGACAAAAGCCTGCTGTATTGGCGCGAAGAATGGTTTCCTGAGCTTTCTGCAGCTCCTCCTCGCGTTCCTGCATGGTTTCCACAGAAATTTCTCCCTTCAGGCTAGCAATCTGGATCAGCAGGCGGATTTTCTCAAAACGGTGCAGGATTGCGGTTTTCTGCTCTGGCAGAAGCCGCGCATCCTTGTTCATAACCTCCAGCGGGATGACCAGCTTTCCAATATCATGCAGCCATACGCTCATCAGAAGTTCGTGTTTATGGGCTGTGTTGAACAACAGCGGCTGCCCGGCCTCCTTTGCCTTTCCATTGAGATAATCAATAAAATGACGTCCGTATTCCACCATGTGGCGTGTATGGCTGGCATTGTAAGGGGTTCTTTCATCAACCGCGGAGGACATGACACGTACGAAGGACTCGAACAGTTCCTTGATATTCTCAATATAAAGAACATTCTGAATGGTAATGGCTGCCTGGGAGGCTACGGATTCCACCGCCGGGATGATATCGGCCGGAAATGCGCAGACATCCCCCGCTGCATCCATAGCGTTGATGAGCTGGATCACGCCTAGGCGCTCTCCCTGCCGGTTGTGCATGGGAACTACCAGCATGGACTGGGTGTGATATCCGGTCATGGCATCATAACGGACCGGACCGGAGAAATCGTACTCCGTGGAAGTCCGCACATTTTCTCTGCCAAACAGCGTGCAGCCAGGAAGAGAAAAAAGGTTATCATCTTTGGCATAG
>OKRY01001750.1_pt1 | contig 17567 bp, 5 predicted proteins | sample 1601121 | NCBI WGS metagenome assembly OKRY01 (sample SAMEA3541546, study PRJEB24748) | human gut metagenome | biome: human gut; feature: human-associated habitat; material: faeces | place: China | collected 2012
ACTGGATGCAATGGTGAATCGTGAAGTGTACAGCAAATCCAAAACAGCACCAACGCACTCTATGTCATGGACCAGATCAGTGACAAGAAAAACCGGGAAGAAAACTGGGTTGAAGAGCTGTCCCTAAACGATGCTCTCGACCGGTTAAACGAACGCGAAAATTATATCTTAAAGCTTCGCTTTTTTGAAGGAAAAACGCAGATGGAAGTGGCTGACGAGATCCATATCAGCCAGGCACAGGTCTCCCGCCTGGAGAAAAGTGCATTGAAGGCTATGCGGAATTATCTGAATTAGAATCATCAGCGCAGCAAGCGGGCAGACCAACTGAACAGTTACGATCATACTACTTCTCCAGCAGCAAAAAACGCTATCCTCTGACCAAAAAACAGGGATAGCGTTTTTGCTGCAAACTTATTTATCTGTTACTACAAAAACAAAGTATACATCATCTTCTGCACTCGCCGTATCCATGGAAAAACGGATCCGGTAAGTTCCTGCAGCCGTACTTGCCGGGAATGTAACTGTTACCGTTCCACTTCCATTTCCTGCTGCACTCTTTGTGATTGCGATTCCACTATTGGAAGACTCTACAAACGCACAAAGTGTATTCTGCTTTTCTGCAATTACCGTTACCAAATCATCTGATACAGATGTCTCATAGTCGAAGGTGATGGCCTTTGCTTCTCCTGCATGAACCACTCTGGAACCGATGTCTGCAGTTACTTGAAGTTTTGGTGTATCCGCAGGCGTTGTTACCGTATAACCGCTTACGGTAACTTCCTTGCTGATGATATTTCCAGCAATACTGTCATCAGTCTTCGTTCCATATACCAGGCCCCAGGTGATGCTGTATGTACCATCACTTAAACCAGTGAAGGAATACTCTTGCGACAGATCTGCGCTGACATTTGATAAGTTGCCATACTCACCAACCTCAAAGAGTACTGTATCTCTGCTGATCCAGCTTCCAGTTGTCGTTCCCCATACCGCTTTCGCAGTAAATGGGGCGGATACTGCTGTTTCAGCAGAACCGTTGCCTGCCTGTTTCAGCACTGCTTTCAGATATAATTTCTGACCAGTTAACCGATCATCATCTGTTGGCAGCTGTGTGATGGAAACGGTATCAGAAGCGCCGTTAACCGCCACAACTCCATCCTGAACTGCTGTTCTACCATAAGTAATCACTGCTTCCGCAGAACCCTTTCGCAGCTCAATTGCTGTTGAATCACTATTCTTATCTGGCAGTAATGCAAACTTCACGGAAACACCAGTTTTAACTCCGGCATCTGCTTCTGCAAAATCAACTGCCAACAGGAATGTCTCATCATCTGGCACATCGTTCTGACCACTCCAGTCATCCGCTGTAAAGGTATCTCCACCGCCCATCTTGGTAAACTGGGAGAATCTCACAGCCGTTGCGCCTCCTGTCGGAACCTGGTAATAGTAATATTCACCAGCTGTTCCTTTACGGAAGAAGCTTCCTGTCGTTCCTGGAACTGTGAGAGTCAATGCTGTGCCTTCTGGCAATGTTTCATCAAAAGTAACTCGGTAATCTCTTCCTATAATCGAAGTTCCTGTACTGGTCAGCTGTGCGGTCCATGCGCCGTTCTGCTGAATTGTGACTTCTTTCTCTGTATCTGTGAAGGTCGTAAATACCCGGCCTTTCTTCACATAAGCCTCTCCAGTCGCATTCAACCATGGATAAACTTTCAATGTCACGGTACCATCGCTGTTGTTGATCTTATCACTCTCAATCACGGAAGAACAGGTATCTGCACCCAAGGTTGTCCGTTTCGTCAGACCAGCCGGAAGTGAAGTATTTGTTAGTGCCGTCCTCTCTGCGGCAGTTCCCGCGCCAGTACTTTCTACTGCATTGATATACCAGCTTCCAAATACCATTGCGTCATTTCCAGTCGGTACACCTGGAACTCCATCCGTTGGGGAAACCTCCACAACGGTCATAGAACCTGTTGAGCTTGTCTCCGTACGGACCACATGGTTCAGCCTTTCGGTATTAAGCTCCATTCCGCTTGTCACATATTCCAGACGGTAGTGATCCTTTACAAGGGTTCCATTGATTGTAGAGTTATCACTGCTTACCTTCGTGAAAGTCTTATCATACTCACCAAGAGCGCCTGCTTTCGCTGCATTCACCGTAGTATTCTTAAAGGATACCTGAGTCACATTGGATGCTCCTGAATCAGGGTTTTGCTTACTTCCTACTTCGCCAGCAACCATTCCAGTACCATGAGCAGTAATCGTTCCACCTTCCACAGACAGATTCTTCGCATACAGATTATGTACTGTTGCAGAGACATTTTTCAATGTCACATTCAGATTCTGACCGCCAAAATCAGGGTGATCTGCACTGGTCCCCGCAACCAAAAGCGTTCCTCCATCCTGTACATAATTAGCCTCACTGGAAACGTTAAATACATGATCCGTTCCTGTAAAATTCAGTCCAGCGTTATTTCCAGCATTGACATTCAATGTCATTCCGTTAGCAAGTTCTGCCTTACCAGAGACGTTCAGATCTCCTTTCAGTCTCATAGTCGTATCTGTTTCAATAACCAAATCAGACACTTGGGCAGTATTGCCAGTGGTCAATGGCTTCCGTACTTCCACAATTCCACCAGGAACCATACCTTGTACGGTGAGAGACGGAGCCGTTCCCGTAACTGTTCCTTCCTCAAGAAGTACATAATTTCTTCTTGCGTTATCCACAGTATGGGAATTTGTTCCCTGCGTATATGTATTACCACTTACTTTGATTGCCCCATTGCTGATCTCTACGATCTGAGAACCTGCAATCGTTACATCAGAAGCTGCGTCTTTGATATACAAAGTTCCTGTATAAAGATCTTTTATATATCCCGTATTGGAGGCTGCTGTCTTAATCACAGACTGGTTGATCTCTGTCTTTCCCGAAGCTGTTCCAATCGGCGCTGTCGCGGTACTGTCGGTAATATGACTCTGAATCGTCTGATAGATTCTGCTGTTGTTGATCTTCAGCTGATTCTTTGCATAGACCGGATCATATACATTCTCAATTTCTGTACCAATACAGCAATTTGTCAATGTTACGGTATCACCAGCTGTAATTCGCGGACCAGACATGAAATTCGTATTTCCACGCTTCATGGTCACGGTATCCAGTTTCACATTGGTCACACCGTCTCCACCGACCCATGCGCCGCCATATACTACGGTACTGGATCCCTCTTTCACAGATACCTGGCAATCTTTCAGCGTTATCTCTCCACTGGCAGCCGTAAGACCAGAAACTGCTGGTCCTACACCAGAAGCCGTTGATCCAGCTGGCATATCAAGACTGAGATTAATGTTATTCATAGTAATCTTTCCGCTTAATCCAGTATCCGCACTTCCATCTTCTGCAACCGTTGTTCCACCAACTGCTGCGAAATTTCGCGATGGGCTTAATGCAACTGACGCTTTACCGGTTCCATAGTTGTCGCCCGGCTTCCAGGTTAATTCTCCATTTGCCGGAACCTTTACGTTCTTCGCAATGATAGAATTTGCCGCATTGTTCGCATCCATGGTCAGGGATACCTTCGTACCATTGGCGCCATTTTTCATCAGCTCAATAGAATTATTGGAACTGATATTTAATTTGCCAAGCTTGATCGTCCGGTTCTGAAGATCTCCAGCCAACTTCAACGTATTGGCCGTCGCACTGGTGTTATCGTTGGTCCGGTTCTGAAGAATCACATAACTGCCTGGCCATGTCTTCCTTACCTCACCAGTGGATCTGGCCTGTGTATAACCACCTTCTGTAATGGAAATGGTTCCGTCTTCCAGATATAAGGTTTCCACTGTCACATAAGAAGCCTCCACATCAAGAGCTGGCATCTGGAATGTGTATGTTCCAGACTCTTCTGCCCCATATTCCGGTAATTTGGAAATGTTTGTCACTGTGTTGCCATCATGATCTTTCAATGTCAGTGTAATGTACTCCGGCGGGTTAATTCCGCTCACCTTCGATGTAAACCGGATTGTAGAATGATACTTAATTGCTGTATCTGTTCCACTTGGCGTCAACTCTGTAGAAGCGCTTCCATTTACTCCATCGCTGTAAACAACCTTCCAATGGTTCAAAGTCTCTTCATCTGCTGATAAATCATATGTCTTCGCCTGATAAGAAGCAGTCACTGCAATCACGCCATCATTTGCAGCAGTCACCGGAACTGTCAGCGTGTCATAACGGTTCTCGCCAGATAACCATACTTTTCCACCATCTGCGGCTGCGTTTCCAACTACCTCATAACCTTCCAATATCGGAAGATTACCCAGTAAAGCACTGCCATAAGCTGCTTTTACAGTCTTTAAAACACGTTCTGTGTCGTCGCTGACTCCATCACCAAGCTGCTCCGCAAAATCACCTTGATCAGACATCGTCAGAGCTTTCAGTTTCTCTGGGAAGTTTACTGTGTAGTTCACTGTATAAACAAGTGGCTTCAGTGTAATCGTCACATTGTTCACAATCTGCTGATTATCCAGTGTCGAGCTGTCATCCGCTGCCTTGAACTTCGCGGTCAATGTATAGCGTCCAGAACTCTCCTTGGTAATGACCTTGGAATGGTACAGGGTTAAGGTCATCCTTCCACCTGCTCCCATCTGTTTGCGAAACTCTATGCTTCCATTCTGTACCTCTGCTAAATCCTTTGTAACTGAGTCAATGCCGCTTACAATCGTAACCTGTACCGCTACAGTATCGTCCGCATGATACGTTGTTCCACCAGACGTCCAGCTGCTATCATACAGATGCTGTTCCATCTCCGCCTTTGTTACCAGCTTGAAAGGATTGGAACGATCTTTTTCAACCAGGATGCTGAAATCACCATTCTGCATACTTGCCGGCAATGTATAGGTATCTGCAGTCCAAACCGTATCTGTCGGATCTGTCTTTCCAACTAAGGAGATATTTCTGGTAACCTGCGCAGCATAAACCGTATATACCATGATGTCATAGGTTCCATTGGTTTCTGCTGTTTCTTTAAAACTATTTTTCACAGAATCGTAGGCGGCGCTATCTGCAGGATAGCCTATTGCTTCTGCTGTAATTCCATTGACATACCAGCCGATAAACGAATATCCCTGTCTGGTTACGTTATTACTTCCTGTCTGGCCATATTGCGTTGCAATATCATACCAGTTGTTCCATGGTCCACTGTAGATCACACTCTGCTTCAGCTGTCCATATGGATCAATATAACGCTCTACGAATACCAGGGAACGTTCCCGGTAAACTGCGTACAGATCAATAGAACTTCCTGTCGGATAATCTGGTACTGTAAAGCCTGTGCTATCGCTTGCCTGGATTGCATTCTGATACACGGGATCCTCAGGGAGATAGAATACCGTACCTTCTGTCTGAGTAGTCTTACTCTGATACAAGGTTCCTGAATTCTGAAGACCTGTTACTGACTGTGCGTAATTCTTGTAAATCGCATTACCCTGAGTTTCACTTTTTTCTGTTGTACCAGGATCCAGTGACGCAAAGGTTGCACCTAGGAAGAATCGTTTGGAATTATCCGCAATCGTTCCTGTCATTGTAGAATTGTATGCATACCAGTTACTGTTTCGTCCAGGCCATACATCGGAAGCGATCTCCTGTCCTACTGTAACAGAAACACCTGTCACATCATCAACAGCATTAAATGATGTATATGTATACGTCTGTCCCTCTTTCTTTGGCTTCAGGTTCAAACTATACTGATTTGCTCTCCATGCAGCATAAACCGTGAGATTATGGAACCGTGGTAAAGTTCCCACAGAAGTTACACTTGTGCCCGCTGTTCCATTGGATACTGCTTCCGCGTCATCTTTGCTGGTATACCAGCCATAGAAGGTGTAGCCCTTCTTAGAAAGCGTATTACGGTAATCATTTCCTACGAAACTCTTATTTGCACTGTAGTAATCTGCCATTGTACTTGCCACCGCGTATTTCGTTGTTCCATCTGATCCTGTTATCTCAGCAATTTTCTCTACACCAGTACCTGCATCCTGAGATTTTACATATCCCGCCAACGGTGTTCCATACTCTGGACTTAAATCGATCTGCTTGCTGTCTGTCCACTTGCCGCCACCGAGATCTGCATAAGAAACCGTTGTCTTATCGTAAGAAGCAGTCAGTATCAATGCCGGGGTTGTCGGCTCGCCATCAGGCTCACCCAATGCAATATCCAAAGATTTAATTACCGCCTGATTCAACTCATGAGTGGAACCGATATGTCCACTTACGATATTGCTTCCGTCCGTGTAGGAATATGTCCATCCCGAAGAATGGTCAAATACATAACCTTCCTGCCAAGCATATGGCAGATCATACATCGGTGTCTTTGTATCCAGCTCTTTCAGCCAGAATGTATCATCAGCAGAGCCAATTGAAGTGTCATAAATCCAGTAATAATATAAGGTCTTAGATTCCGATGCACCAACGTTCGGTTCTATGTTCTCAGTCGTCAGCCACTTACCGTCTCCAGCGGAAAATTCAATCAGGTAGGTATTTGCCTGCCATACTGCATAAATCGTTGTATTGGCTGTAAAATGATTGTTGGCTGTTACCCAGCCGACTGTAGAATCCTTAGTTGCATCCTTATTGGTATTCCATCCATAGAAGGTATATCCAAATGCTGCTGCCTGCACAAGACCTTCACTATTGCCTGTTGCGGAAGCATCTGTAAAGTCAGAAACTGTATTTAATGCTTTGCCAACTTCCACACTCTTGGATAAAACTGCTCCAACACTTTGTCCCTTGATTGCTGCATCTCCTGGTTTCAAAGTACCATTCTGATCCGTTGTCCGGTTCAGATCCATGGTCACCTGTACAAATCGCTTCTGCACATTCTTCACATGGAGTATGATCACTGCGTTTGGATCACTTACCAGTTTGGTCTTATAAAATTCCGCCAGGTCTTTGGTTACCAGTGTATTAGCATTCACAGTCTTAGTTCCCGTGTACCCACTTTCCTGGATCTCCAGTTCCAGAACACCAAGTGTATTGGTGGAATAATCCAGCAACCGGACTGCTGTATCTCCAAGAATCTTCTTATTATAAGTAACCGCTACTTTCTTCGTAGAAAGATAACTAATGCTATCTGTTGATGACTCCCAGTTTGTATTGCCCGTAAACTCTTCAGCAGAATAACCACTGCCGCTTGCATCCATCCTAATCTGGAATGTTACAACCACTTTTTCCCATTTTGCGTATAAGGTCAAGTCGTTTGCAATCGCAGTGTTTAACTGAGTTACCGGATCTCCAGTACATGCTTCGTTATTATACCAGCCCTTGAAATAATAGCCTTTATTTGTTGCATCAGACAACGAAATATACTGCGTATCATCTGTTCTCGTATAGGTTTCTGGGTTACTTGTCGGATTCACCGCAGAAGCCATATCATCTGCATCCAGAATTCCCTGCGGATTCATCACATATTTTACAGAAACAATACGGGTACCAAATACTGTCTGCTCAACCGCATTGGCAGTATCATTATATGCCTTATCACTATCCGCACGCACAATCCCGGTCTCGCCATAAGCCTCAGCATAAAGACCAGATTCTGTTACTGTCAATCTGCCTTCATTATTCGATACTTCTGCATGGGCATCCTCTGCATAAACCTGTGCGCCCTTGGTGATAGACACGTTCTGTCCAGAAAGCGTTCCTACAATCCAGACACCGATTTTCGTAGATAAATACTTACTGGACCAGCTTCCAGTATATGGATTTTGGTAAGCGGTCTTCGCCTCCTGGATGGTTATATCACCATGATCCGCTTTCAGATTCGCTGCTTTCACAGCTGTATTTACACCAGAAATTGCTATCTTACCATAAGGTGTACTAATACTTCCACTTCCTGCTGTACCATTGGTTTCTACCGCTCCGCCACGGATGTTAACCACAATATTAGAATCCTTATGGTTCGCAATATTGTCTTTTACAGAAGAGTAATGGTCTGCCAGCGTCTTCTGCTGTGCTGCCGTCATACCAAGAACAGCGCCATCTGCCAGAGCCACTTTACCGCCGGTTACAGTCACTTCCGCGTTCATACCGCCCAGATAACCGCCAGACGTCACATCCACTTCACCGCCAGCTACAGTCACTGTGGCTTTCTGGGTGTGGTCGCACACACGCTCATAGTTGGTCAGCAGGTCGTCATATACATAGTCCTTTTTATTAGTTGGAAGCTGGGTTATATAACCATACAGTTTTCCATTGGTTCCAATGGCCGGAGCTATTAATGTTCCACCATTTATCGTCACCTTGCCATTTAAGTTTCCACCCACAAACTTCTTTGCAGTCACCGTTCCGGAATTTAATACCAACCCCTTATAAGAAGAGCCGTCTAAGACATTCGTTTTGCTCTTCATATAATTATCAGTCCTGCTTTTGTTGATGGGGCACTGCTGCTGGTGTGGAACTGATAACCACTGACAATAATATAATCAGAAGTGATGGTTCCTCCATTAACCTCAATATCCTTACAAAGCAGCCAGGTATCTTCGTTATTAGAAGTTGCATGAAGTTTCAGTTCCGCTCCATCCTCTACAACCAGCTTATTCGCCGTTATTCTGGAATCCGCCTGGAATACAGCCCCATTTCTTAACAAGATCTGGCTTGCCCTGTTATTCATATAATCACTAACCTTATACTTGTCAGAACTCATATTCGGATCGAATGTCGTAACAACCTTCGAATCATCAATGATCAACTTACCATTTGTACCAGTAATGCCGTAATCGATCGGGTAACCTGAAGTAGCCGTACTTCCGATATTTTTCCAAGAAAATTCACTTTGATTCTGAATCGATACCTGATCGGCATCTGAGAATAACTGTGTGGTATAGCCGCTTCCATTGACGATGTCCATCACGCTGTTGTCTATTGTCACCGTATTAATACTTCTGGTAACTCCAGTACTATCTCCCCAAGAACCTCTTGTAAACTTGACGTTCTTCATGGTAAGGGAACCCGATTTCTCGGCAGCATAAAGGATATAGCCTGCATAACCACTTCTCAAATTCAGTTTCAAATTCTGAAGTGTCAGATTTCCTGTCTTTCCACTGATGTTTCCCACATCAACCAGATCCTGTGCAGGAATATTAACCTGGCCTCTATTTATATAGAAAACATCCCAATCATATCCATGAATACCGTTCAGACACAAATCCGACTGATCTTTCATTTCAAAACGGAACAAGGCATTCTTACCATCCAAATCTATTTTCACCTTAGCGCCATTTTCCAGAACCGTACCAAAAACATTATTGGCACACTTCTGATAAACTCTCCGCACCATGACTGCAGATCCACCATTTTCTCCAATATTAGAAAACTCTTTGGCAAAGAAAATACGATTGGATGTCATCTTCGCAGAAGCAACACTCAATTCATAATCATTAGAAGCAACAATCTCATCTGCGCCGATATTGGACTGGACAATCACATAATTTCCATTGTATGTAAACGTCTTGTTCGCTGTTGTCTGCAACTGTCCATTAGTGCCACGCTGAACCCATCCCATCACAAATCCATCAGACGTAAAGCTTAAACTGTTTGTTGCCAGATCCAACGGAAGTGCATGATCATCATCTACTGTGTAGATATAGCAATTACCTTTAGGCATGGTAAATGTAATACTCTTTCCTTTCCAAGCAGCATTCTCCAGCGCATTATAATACTGGCCATTACCATCTAAATACCAAACAACAGTCCGTTTCGTATATTTATCGTCAGTAACCGTCAATGTAATCTGTGCATCTGTCGGAACGTTATACCTCTTCGCTGTTATAGTTCCTAAATCTGCCAGATCTGTGACCGCTTCAGATGTGGATGTTCCTGTCTGTCCACTTGCCAATTTCACAGAAACGCTACACAGGTTTTGACCATACATCTGATATAATGCATAATTCTGCTTGATTGCATGTAAACACAATTTCTCCTGTCCAGCCACAGAATGACTACCAGGCACAGTAAGACCTTCCGCATCAATTCCAGTAATGGTCTCACCACTTAAGGTGCCATATGCCCAGCTTCCACTCTTTTCCGATGCATCCGTAGGTGCTGTAAACGTCACTGGTTCCGCACTCCATGTACCTGGTTTTGTATCAGCATATGTTGTACTCAGACGTACATTATCTGTAAGAGAAGAAAACTGATTCTTACTTTCCGGGAAATCCACGGTATTATAAACATAATTGATATATTCGTCACTTTTTACCTGGGCATTCACATTTCCGCCTGTGATCTCCACCAAACTTCTCTGCGCAGTTGCGAGAGTACCATAACTGTCCCTGGCACCAATTACAGATGCCTGGATTGTTCCTCCACTGACAATCGTTTTCTTCCAGCGTTTTGTCTGATCTTCAAAAACAGACGTCAAATTCTGGACATTGCCAATCGTCTTTGCAGTTACAGTACCTCCCGTAATCGTCAGGTCATGCTTACTTCCAAAATCACCAGTACAAGAAATCGTTCCGCCGCTGACGGTTGTATCATTGAAGAGCGTTATGTTACCAGCTGCGTAAACGGTTGCGCCTCCAAAAACTACTTTACGCGGACGTTCACTGTCTAATGTATAACTACTATTACCCAGGATAATACACTCGCCCGTATTAGAAGAATTTTGTATGTCTCTAATCAACGTATCGGTATCCACAGAAGGATTTGACACTAATTCTCCATCTGTTGTAAGACAACTGCTAATATAACTGCTTACTGGATTCTCTGTATCACTCGCCTGGATACGCAAATCATAAAATTTTTCATCTGTCTTATAATATCCCAACAGATAAAACTGATCCCTGCTATCTCCGTTAAAATTATAATTCCGCTCAGTCGCCGGATTTGATGCATATGTTTTAAATGGATAAGTATCTTCATTCACGCTTACTCCAGTTACCATTCCAACACCTGTTGTATTCCCGCCAGAATATGTGTTGGATGGGTAATATCTTCTCGTGCCGGCATCATATTTAACATACAAATACGGGTTTGAGGTTATCATATTGGTAACCACTTTCAGATCACCGGCTGAAACATCGGTCCTTGATCCGATTACCATCAAATTACAGATAATCGTTCCTTTTGTAAATGATGTATTATGGGCATCGTATAAGGTTCCCTTTACAATCAGATAACCGTTAGTATTAATATTTCCCGGAGAATACTGATCTTGATTTGTTGACAAAATATTTCCTTCTACAACTGCAGAAGCACTTCCACTCATAGAGATAACTTCACGGTTTGATACGATATCCCCATAAACATGAGCATATGTATTTCCAGCCAGGGAAACTCCATAATAATACGCTCTCATTCCCCAGATATGTAACTCTGTATCCGTGATGGTAATCTGATCCTGGTATGTATACAAAGTTCTATCTTTCGCCTGAACGGTACAGCTGTTAAATTGAATTCTGCTACTGCTGGAAGTATATGCCAGATAATTAAAATTGATATCCTTCACATATGCGCGAACAGCCAGTTTCTGAATATTATAATTAAAATCACCAAATACGGTTCCCAATGTCAAACTGTTTTTTCCAGTTCCAATGATATCTACCGTTCCTCCATAATCACTAGCGTTATGGAAACCATCTGTAAAAATACCGGCAATCTGGTTCTCATTACCCTCCACGTGGATCGTACAGTTATAAGATCTGATCTTGGATGTATCAATTACAATATTTCCGTACTGTTTTAAAGATTTGCCGGCAAATGCCTTCACAATTGTCGTACCGTTCAGATCAGACAACTGCTCCAGTTCTACGTTATCCAGCGTACTGCCTACTGCCTCCGCCGCATACGCATCTGTCGCCACCATCTTACAATTTTTCAAATACACATTTCCCGCATTGATAATACTCAGCTGATTCTGTGTCTCCTTACCCAAACTGGTCACTCTCAGTGCATCGGAGGAATTCCAGATATAGAAATATCCATTGGTGCTGTTTTCAGATACTGGACTCATACCGTTGACATTCATTCCATCCTGGGAAAACGCTGTCATCGCTTGATTATACCAGAATCCATCTACAGTCCGTCCGCTTGGAAGTGTTACCGATTCTGCAAATGTAATCGGGCTCTGGCTGATGTCAATGTACAATTCACTCAGGGCATTGCCGCTGTATTTTGCTACCACATTGCCTGCTGGCATGGTTGCATTGTAAGTGATGTAGCTGGCGCCGGAAGAATAATCACTTTCTTTCGGCAAAAAGCCGTCGGTAAATGTCCATAAACTGAAGTTTTTCGGATTTGACACACTGGTACGCCAGGTGATCTCACTTCCCACTGGCACTTTCAGTTTCATGGTAGAACTTCCAGCAAATACGCTGACCAGCTTTGAAACCAGCGTCTGAGTCTGTACTTCTCCACCAACCAGAATTTCCCATCCATCTGCCACATCTACCGTTAAGGTATAAACTGCATCATCCCAATGACTGGTCAAAACGACCGCTGTAGAAGTAATCTTCGAATCATACTCCTCTAATGTATCACTTCCTCGATTATCCAGGATTGATCCCAGAGAATATGTCATATCAGATGCTGTGAGTGTACCGCCAGGAGTTACCCATCCTGTAAAATCCATCTTAGATTCACCTGTGCGGGTATCCACCAATTTCGGCAGCTCAGTTACCTCTGTTTCCATCTCTCTGTTTACATACTCCAGAATATTTTCCCCATAATTGATGAAATCTGTAAATGTAAGAAGTCCTGAAGATGCATCCCAGGTAATGTTCGGACATGCCTCTGCAAATGCTGCCACGCTGGCATACTCTGTAGCTCCAACCACTACCTTTACATACTCAATCTCCACTCCTGTTACATAGAATCGAAGCGGGAATCCTTTTTCCGTCCACTGTGCGACTAAATGAATGGTATAATCTGCATCTGCTGTCTCATCGCCATTTGTCTTATTGTCTGCTGCCACTGCATCTTCCAGTCTCAAGGTATACTGATTCTGATAAGAAGTCTCTCCTAAGTTTTCTCCTTTCAGCACCTTCCATCCCTGGAACGTATAACCAAACCGGGATGGAGTATCTAGGATGATTTCTTCTCCCCATACCGCATCATCTTTCATGGTAACCTTTGTGATACTCTCCCAATTATCGTTGGTATTCTCTCCCGGTTCATAACCCACATCCATCGAAACCCGGATCTTCTTGGACTGAAGAACTACATTTAAGGCTTTATCTCCTGTCCAGGTTTCAGGGATTTCCATAACTGCAGAATCTTCAAGATTCTTTTCCCCCTGAATCACCCATCCATGATAATCATATCCTTCCACTGTATATTCAGGAAGAGTCACTGGAATTGAATCATTATATACTTCTGTCTCAACATGGTATCCAGAAATCTGAGCAGCACCATACATATTGTTTGTATATGCCACACGATAGGAAATCGGTCTCTGAGACCAATTCTCAATCTCTTTCCCATCGATTTCCAGATCTGGATGCTCACTATTAGAATCATAGTATTTCAGATCATAATCACAGTAAAAATATCCAACACCATTGATTTCGCTGATCGCATCATATCCGTCAATCGTTACCCGTGCAGATCCATTTGCTGATACGCCAACAACATCAATATTCTCTAATGTATCGGCGCTTCCATCAAAAGTCAGTGTTTTTTCTCCAATAACACCATCTGCGTATCCAAGAAAAGCTGCATTAGAAACCGTACTGCTTGTAACTGTCAGATTCTCACTGGCTTCCAGGCTGCCTTTAGCAGATTCGGAATCCAGAGGATTCAATAACGCGCTGACTTTTGCTTCGCTGATAATCAGAGAACCTACTTTTATATTCTGGACAGAGATATTTTCACCTTTTAAAACCAGAGTTCCCTCATAAGAAACAGCAATACTTTCTCTCTCCAGATCATCCTCAACATTCGAAGCTTCTTCCACCGTTTCTTCTGACTCTATCTCATAAGAAGCAGCTTCTCCTTTTTCTCCGGTAATCGTTCCGTTTACCTTAAATTCATGGTTCTGGGCATTAACCGTCAATCGGCTGTTTTTACCCAGAATGATTTCGTTGATCTCCAGATCAGCGCTGAGAGTCAATTCCACCTTTGCATTCTCAGTCAGTACTAATTTGTCAATGAATGCTGTATCAGAACCGGTTTCCCCATCTACTGCAGTCTCATCACCAACTACCGTAAGGATGGTTTTATTCGTTCCGCCATTTACCTGACCAATCTGTAATAACTCCAACGTTTTCGCCGTTGTATGATACAATTGGATGTTAATATCAGAAGTTCCTTTATACTCTGCACCATCATAATTCTGATCGCCTACCAGAACCGTTTTCCCGCTTCCTGCATCCTCAGAACTTTCATTGGCTGTCAGCTTGTACTTTCCTTTTCCAACTGTCACACCACCGTCAGTCGCTACAAACTGAGTTGTCGTCAACAGATAGATCGGATCCACAGAAACGGTACTTAAATTAATGACATTTCGTCCATTTTCCTCTGTAACAGAAGAAGATGCCTGAGTAGTCGGTGTCACTACCGTATCTATTGTAGGAGGTACTGTGCTGGTGTTTCCACCAGGAGTCACCGTATCGGCAGCACCTGCTGTTTCATCTGCCGCTGGCGTCTCATTCGCTCCATTGCTTTCATCAGCGGCACTGGTCTCATCGGATGCATTGCTCTCATCGGATGCGCCAGTCTCACCGGATGCATTACTCTCATCAGATGCATTGCTCTCATCAGCAGCACCGGACTCGTCTGCGGCTTTTGTCTCATCGGATACATTTGTCTCGTCTGACGCACTGTTTCCACCTGCATCTTTTGTCTCGTCTGATGTATCCGCATTACCAGAATCACTCTCATCTGCAGATTTACCGTCTTCTGCACCGTTATTCTTTTCTGCAGCTCCGTTGCCGTCTTTCTCTACGCTATCTTCCTGAACCTTATTTTCATCAGAAGCCTCTGCTTGATTTTCTTCATTTACTGCCTCTTCCTGGACGTTCTGCTCTGTATCAGCTGCTTCTGCTTCCAGGCTGTCTCCCGCATCATATTCTGCCGCGTACTCTGTCTTTTCTGCATAAACTCCAGGAGCCGGTGTCAGCTGAAGTACAAGAGCACATGCAAGGCAAAGGCTGATCACCCTTCTTATTCTGCGTTCCTTTCTCATACTCATTTCCTCCTCACCTGTCTGTTCTAAAGACTAATATCGGTTCCGCTTCCTGATGTTTCAGACACATCTGCGGCTGTATTCTTAAAAAATAATAAAGTATAGGTCGAATTTTTTTCTACCGGAATACTACTCATCTGGGTACTATCTTTCCATGTTTTCATCAGTGGATTGTTACTGTCCGGGTCAAAATCATCCTTATTCCATCGAATTGTTACCTGGCCTGAGTAGGCTTCCGTCTTAATGGTTAGAAGCACAGTTCCATCAGCTTGATCCTTTATGGTATACTTAGGCAGATTACTGTCTTTTGCTATAAATGTTGCTTTCAGTACTTTCTTAAATGGGGCGGTAGTCGTTACCGTTACCGTAACCTGATCTCCTGTCTCAGCCTGCTGTCCCGGAATAATATGTAATGTCTCACTTATCCGGTTCTGGGACTGATTCAAATGCCCATCTCCCGAATCCGTATATCCCCATCCGCCGGTTCCGCTAGATGTAATAGAAACGTCATACTGGATGTCATCTGCGGCAATTAGAGCCAGATTTTCTTTTTCATAATTATAAAGAAGAATATCAAATCCACTGCTCCAGTCCGTAATGTCATATACTGCATCGGTATTATCGATGTTCTTCCCATCTTCTTCCAGATAATCAGAAGTCATATGAAATTGTGCAGAGATCATCTCTGCCTCCTGGATCCGATCTGTCCGGTACTTTGCCAAAAGGCCGCCAGTGCCAATGGCTGTTACTGCCAAAGCCCCCACTGCGACCCATAGTCTCCGTATTCGTCTTTTTCTGCTTCTCTTTTCCCCGTTATTCCTCATTCCACTCTCAACTCTCTTCTTCTATTTCATCTAACCGATTCACCACCATCCTACAATACTTGCAGTCTGAGGTGCTTTCAAGCATCCCACTGGGTCAATCTGTTTGTTGTGCTTTCACCGTCAGCCTTACCAGGGATGTTCCGCTGGAATTGGCATATTTTACATCATTGACTGTACCCGGCCACTGGGCAGTCAACGTATACTGGTCAGATCTGGAGTTTGCTGCCTCAAAAGCGATCTCGCTACCAGACGCTGTGCCAGTCCCAGATGTTTCACCTGTGGTGTCCACCTTGCAGATCTCTTCTGTATCTTTTGCTACTGTACATATAATAGGAAGACTTCCCTCTACATCCAGCTGGATCTGATAGTTTTCAGCAACTTCGCTGACCATATTGCCATTCTGGTTGCTGATTGTAAAATGGTATGTCTGGGAATCTCCTGGTTTTGTTACATCATTCAGTGTGATCATGTGAGTCACGCCCTGCGCAGAACTCTGATCTGAAAGATCAAATACAAACGCTCCGACCCGTCCTGAATCTTGTCCAGCATCACTGCTGGTAAATCGCGCATATAATCCACACACCTTCCATGCGCTTCCTAATGTCAGACACGCAAGGACTGCCGCAACACGCAAAACCATATTATGATTTTTCTTTTTCCGGCGCATCGTGCCTCCTCCTTTCATTCCATCATTTTTTTTCGTAGTATTTCACTTTCTATCTTCTTCTGCCTTATCTTTGGTATCCTGCGAAACCGAGGAAGCATCAATGTCACGAAGCAGGATATTGCAGTTACGTATACGCGTATAAGCATTGTTTGTAACACTTGAACCTAGTGCCTTGCCGAAATAACCGGCAAACAAGGGGTCGTAACTTTTACCGCTGGATGCATCTGTCTGTGTTTTTATATCATCAATGGTCGAATATTGCGTACTCGGGTCAATCCGGCTGGTAGACGTGATTCCCCACATCTCATCCGTGAATTCGTTAAAATCCTGCGCATAAGAAGTATACAATCCCAAATACTGAGACGTCGGAGATGTATAGTTTTCAAAACTAGTCTGATATAATCCGGCCAGATACCAGGTGATTTTCGTTTCAGAATTAAAATCATCATAAGCTCCGTAATTATTCATATCCAAAAATGAATCACTGCAACCGGACATAAACATACCGAGGGCTAAAGTTCCTGTATATAAAAAGTTTTTCTTTTTCATCGTTGACACAATTATTAAAATGTAACATTAACGCCAAATATAACGGTACGTGGCAAGGGATATCCTGACGAAATCTCCGGGCTTACCGTCCTGGCAGAAGTTAAATAGCCCAAATTCTGTCCCGTTATTGAGAATTGCAGTTTCTGCATATATAGTCTTTTAGACAATTCTTGAGGAAGAGTATATGACAAAGACAATTCTCTAATCCCTAAATAGTTACCCTTAGAGGCAAATAGAGTTGAGGTACGATAGTAATTGGCAGCTCCCACCTGATCAGCAAATACGTAACGGGGATATTTTGCGTTTGGATTACTTTCGCTCCATGTATTAAAAACATCCTTTGTCGTATTGTAAGTCCCC
>OKRY01001753.1_pt1 | contig 17559 bp, 13 predicted proteins | sample 1601121 | NCBI WGS metagenome assembly OKRY01 (sample SAMEA3541546, study PRJEB24748) | human gut metagenome | biome: human gut; feature: human-associated habitat; material: faeces | place: China | collected 2012
TAATTTTTTTAGGTTTTTCCTCTATGAATTTTTTGAAAATTTTGCTATCTTCACTTGTTTTTAAATTTTCAAATATTTTTTTATATAATTTAATATCTTCTTCTTTAGCAAAATTATTTTCCATGCAGTCATACATAGATATAAATATTTTAAAAATGTCTCCGTTTGCTTCTATTATATTATTTTTTATTTCTTTATTCATTTGCTTAAAATGTTTATTTAATATAAAACCGAAGTAAATCTTCTTTACTTTCAAAATATTGATAAAAACTACCACGTGCAATTTCTGCATTTTCTACAATATTTTTTATTGACACTTCTTCTATTGGAACTCTTTCGAATTCTTTTTGAGCAGCTTTTATTATTTTTTCTTTTTTCTCGTTTGGAAGTTTTAAAAATGTTTCTTTTGGCATATTAATCACCACCTTTGAATTTAATAAATCAATAATGACACCGTGTCATATATTATATGTGACACGGTGTCATTTGTCAATAATTTAAATGTGAATTTTTTGTGAACTTTTATAAAATCTCTTTTAATTGCTCTAATTTATTAATTATTCGATAACTATTTTTTCCTTCATAATTAGGTATTTCATTAGGATTATAATAAACTGCTCTTAGTCCAGCATTTATTGCTCCATTTATATCTCTTTCTAGGCTATCACCTATCATTATACATTCTTCTGGTTTATTATCTGCAATAGCATTTACAAATGCTTCTTTAAATGGTTTTCTATTTGTTTTTTCTGCTGAATATACTCGTGAAAAATATTTATTTATATCTAATATTTCTAACCTATTTATTTGTTCTTTTGCAAACCAATCTGTTAAAATAACCATTTCATATTTATTCTTTAAATACACTAATGTATCTTTTACACTATCTTCAATCTTTTCTGGTACACAATTTCCCCATCTTTCAAGAACTTTGTCCATAAATTCAATTGGGTATTGTTTTTTCATATGATTGTTTATATAGTTTAACATTAATTTTTTATCAAATCTATAATTGACTTTTTCGTATTCAGAAAATGCTTTTCTTATTTCTTTATATTCTTGTTCTGTATATTGTATATTTAATTCATCTAATGTTTTTTCTATTTCTTTGTCATATTCACTTTCCCATGGAATTAGTGTATTGTCTATGTCAAATATTACTCTTTTTATCATGTTTTCTCCTGTTTTATATAATTACATTTTTCTAAATACACCACATACTTTACCTAAAATTTCACAAGTTGGAACTATTATTGGATCCATTGTGCTATTTTCTGGTTGTAATCTTATATGGTCTGTTTCTTTGTAGAATGTTTTTACTGTAGCTTCATCTTCTATTAATGCTACTACTATTTCTCCATTGTTTGCATTACTTTGTTTTCTAACTAATATGTAATCCCCATCCAAAATTCCTGCTTCAATCATACTTTCTCCTCTAACTGTAAGCATAAAGCAATCTGAATTTCCTACAAAGTCTATTGGAATTGGGAATGTATCTGTTACATTTTCTACTGCTAATATTGGCATACCTGCTGTTATTTTTCCAACTACTGGAACTTCTACTAATTCTTTTTGTGTATAAAAATCTTTTGTTGATGTTTTTTTAGCTTCTCCTGTTGTTCCTTTTAATAATCGTAAAGTTCTTCCTTTTTTGTCTTGCTTTTTGATATAACCTTTTTCTTCTAATTTAGCTAAATATCCATGTACTGTGGCTGTAGAACTTAAACCTACAGCTTTTCCTATTTCTCTTACTGATGGTGGGTAACCAACTGTCATTATTTGTTTTTCGATAAATTTTAATATTGATTTTTCTCTATTACTTAATTCTGGTTTTTTTCTTGGCATTTTTATCACTCCATTTCGATTTTTTAACATCATATCATACAAACAAAAAAATGTCAAACATAAATTTGGTTTTTTTCAAAATTTATGTTTGACATTTTTATATAAAATCCATTACCCTTAAATTATTAAATATTTTTTAATCTCCAACTGTATATTTCATTGCCCAATAACCTGGTAATTGCTTTCCGTCAAATGTGAATGCCTCTGGTATTTGGTAACCTGTATCTGTTTCTGTTGATGTTCCTTCTATAAATCTTGTTTCTGTTCTTCCTACTGCTGGTTGTGTGTATTGGCTACTTGTTATCATAAATTCATATCTTGGTATCCAAGTAAAATATGTTGTCTTTCCATTTGCTTGTACAACTATATTCGCCCATTTACTTTGGCTATAATCATACCAATTACTTGGCATATTGCTTCCATCATTTTTTATTTTTTCTCCTATTGTTTCATTTCCTTCATCATCATATAAAACATAATATGTGCAATCTGCATTAAAACCTGTTAGTTCTGCTTTATTCGCATCAATTGTACTTATTTGTTTTACTATTGAACCAATATATTCATCTGTTGTACTATTTCTTATTTCGACTTGTATTGTATATTTTGTTTTTGGGCTTAATCCTGTATATTCGAATGTATCTGTTGAATTTGTTTTCTCGCCTTTATATTCTCCATTTATATAGTATTTATATACTTGTCCATCTGCTTTGGCTGTTCCTGTTATTTCTTTTGTTTTTATGCTTGTATTTGTTGCAATTACTTCTGTATCAAATCTTGGTGTTCCAGCATCTCCTTCTGTGTACTTCATTGCCCAATAGCCTGTTAGTTGCTGTCCATCAAATGTAAATGCTTCTGGTATTTGATAGCCATCAGAAGTTTGTGTTGATGTTCCATCTAAGAAATTTATATTACTTCTTTGAGATGTGTGATCCAATTTAAATTCATATCTTGGTATCCAAGTGTAATATGTTTCTAACCCATTATTTCTTGTTACAATATTTGCCCATTTTGAATCTCCATAATCATACCAATCTTCTGGGGCATTACTACTAATTGGTATTGTACTGTGTTCATTGTCATTTTCATCGTATGTTACATAAAATGTTGTTTCTGATTTAAATCCTGTAAGTTCTGGCTTATTAATTACTGCTTGTTTACATTTTTTTGTCATACTTCCAACAATTTCTCCAGCTGGATTCAATGCTGTAACATTTACGACTTTTTCATTTTCCGTTGACTCTGCTTTTTCAAAATCTTTTGGTGTTGTACCTTCATATACGATGTTTCCATCTATTGCATATGTGTATTTTGCAATTTCTTCTGTTGTATTTTTGTTGATATTTATAATTTTTACGGCTTTTTTATTAGCTATTGTTTCGTAATTTATAGTGTATTTATCACTTTCTCCTGCAGTATATTTCATTGACCAATATCCAGGAATTTGTGTATTAGAAAATTCGAAAGCTTCTGGCACTTGATACCCTTGTGCTTCTAGTTCTTCCCATGTAGTTTCTACTCCATTTTCATCTTTATAATTATTATACACATCTATAAATTTAACTTCACTTCTTTGGTTTTCTTGATCAAGTTTAAAACAATATCGTGGAATCCAAGTATAATATGTTTCTAATCCATTGTTTTCTACATAGATATTTGCCCATTGGCTGTTTTTGTAATCATACCAATTTTCTGGTTTCTCGCCATTTACCCAATTTCCTGGTACTAAATTTTCATCTTCTGTTATGTCTAAATATCTAGTATAATCTGTATTATAGCCTGTTAAGTCTGGTTCATTTACATAGACTCCTTTTGTTAGTGTATAATTCCCTTTTATTCTTGGAATTTCAAAATGTAATGTTTCTAACTTTTCGTTTTCTCCAACTAGTTTTATCTTAAATTCGTAATCCTTTTGATCTTCAGCTAGATAGTCTATTCCTACTATTATTTTGTTATGGGCATTAAGCTGTGTTTCTTTATTTGTGTATGGATTTAAATATTTTACTGTTTCTATTCCGTTTTCATTGTTTATTTTTACTAATATTTCGTATTTATTATTTTCTGTTCTTTTTGTTATTTCATATTCTAATAATGGTTTATCTTGTATTTGTTTTATTTGATTTTGCTTAACTACAATATTAGTAATTGGAATAATACAAGCTAAAATTAATATTATTGTAATTACTAATATTATTATTTTTTTATGTTTTGCTATTTTTTTATTTTTAATATTAATTTTCATGCTTGTATCTCCTTTCCATTACTAGTCTCCTGCTGTATATTTCATAGCCCAATAACCTGTTAATTGCTTTCCGTCAAATGTGAATGCCTCTGGTATTTGGTAACCGATATCTGTTTCTGTTGATGTTCCTTCAATAAATCTTGTTTCTGTTCTTCCTTCTGCTGGTTGTGCAGATTGACTGCTTGTTATCATAAATTCATATCTTGGTATCCAAGTAAAATATGTGGTCTTTCCATTTGCTTGTACAACTATATTTGCCCATTTACTTTGGCTATAATCATACCAATTACTTGGCATATTACTTCCATCATTTTTTATTTTGTCCCCTATTGTTTCGTTTCCTTCTTCATCATATAAAACATAATATGTGCAATCTGCATTAAATCCTGTTAATTCTGGTTTATTCGCATCTATTGTACTTATTTGTTTTACTATTGAACCAATATATTCATCTGTTGTACTATTTCTTATTTCGACTTGTATTGTATATTTTGTTTTTGGGCTTAATCCTGTATATTCGAATGTATCTGTTGAATTTGTTTTCTCGCCTTTATATTCTCCATTTATATAGTATTTATATACTTGTCCATCTGCTTTGGCTGTTCCTGTTATTTCTTTTGTTTTTATGCTTGTATTTGTTGCAATTACTTCTGTATCAAATCTTGGTGTTCCAGCATCTCCTGCTGTGTACTTCATTACCCAATAGCCTGTTAGTTGCTGTCCATCAAATGTAAATGCTTCTGGTAGTTGATAACCTGATTCTGCTTCTGCTGTTCCTGTTAAGAATTTTACTGTACTTCTTTGATTTGTTTGGTCTAATATAAATTCATATCTTGGAATCCACGTATAATATGTTTCTAATCCATTGTTTCTTGTTACAATATTTGCCCATCTACTTTCTCCATATTCATACCAATATTGTGGCATTTGCTGACTAATTGGTGTTGTACTATGTTCATTGTCATTATCATCATATATTACATAAAATGTTGTATCTGGATTAAATCCACTTAAATCTGGTTTATTTACAATTGCTGGTGAATATACTTTTGTCATACTTCCTACTTCTTCTCCTCCAGCATTTAGCCCTGTTATATTTACTATGTTATCTCCTGATTTTAAGTTCTCTATTTTTATTGTTTGACTATTTATATTGTCTATTTCTTCTGTTTTTTCTATTATTTGTACTATTTTCCCGTTTAATGCTACTGTATATTTTGTTATTGGATTTGCATCTGTTATTGTTGTATTTAATGTTATATTTTTTAAGTTTATTACTCCTTTTGATACTGACATATCATAATTTAGTGTTGATGGTGTTGTTATATCTCCCGCTGTATATTTCATTGCCCAATAACCAGGTAATGTTTGTCCATCAAATGTAAAGGCTTCTGGAATTTGATATCCATCTGCTTGTAATTGTTCCCAAGTTGTTATATTTTCATTTTCATCTTTATAGTTATTATCTGTGTCTATAAATTTTACATCACTTGTTTGTGTACTGTTGTTCAACTTAAAACAATATCTTGGAATCCATGTATAATAAACTTCTGCTCCATTATTTTCGACTAATATATTTGCCCATTGACTATTTTTATAATCATACCAGTTTTCATTTGGATTATCTGTTATCCAATTTCCTGGTGTTAAATTTCCTTTATCATTTACTTCTAAATATCTTGTTTTTTCACTTACAAATCCTTTATTTAATACTGGTGTACATAGATATACTCCTTTTACTAGTTCATATTTTCCTGTTTTTACTACAATCCCTGTTGGTTCTACATATTCTAGAACTTTTATTCCCATATCTCTACACCATTTTACTTGTTTTTCATTATTTTTAGTGTTTTTATTTGATACATAACACATTTCGCCTTTATATACAACTATTGATTCTTTGTCGTTTTCTTTTATGTTTGTTATTATATCTTCTAAATTTATTGTTACATCATCTTTGGTTATGTCTGTTACTATTTCTTGGTCTATTGCACTTTTTAATACTTCCCCTGAGTTTATATCCGTTGTATCTGTGTTTAATGTTTCTGTTATTTTCCACGATACATACATATTTGTTTTTTCTCTATATTCTGCCATTTTTGTTTTAAATGCTGATTCACTTGCTCTGCCGAATAGACCAGTTTGGGTTATTGCTGATATTGTTATTCCTGCTATTATTAGAAGAATTACTATTGTTATTACTAGTGCTATTAGTGTTATGCCTGTTGTTTTTTGTTTCATTAGTTTTTCTCCTTTATATTTTAAAGTCCTGTGCCGCAGACTGCGACGCCACGAGCCAAAAATACTGTATTATATAAAGTATTTGGGTTAGAAAATGAAAAAATTCCTCCATTATCACATAAAAAATAGGGATAATTTCCAAAAACCCAACTAGCATAAGATGCTGAGTGCCAACCTCTACACATAAATATATCTCCAATTTTTGTAGATGAACTACTTGCCGTATACGTATCATAATATTTTTCATTAACCCCTCCAAAAATTCCTCCTTCTAATCCTCCTGCATTATATTCCCAATTGCTTCCTGTAAAATATACTCCCGTCTTATTTCCCGTTGTTGTTTTTATTGAACTATTTTGCAATGTTTTTGGATTACCATATCCAGATGCAGAAAGAATTGCTATTGCTCCATATTCTGTTGTTCTCATCATATGAACATCGATATTATTACTTTCTTTTGATGTTAAATCAGAATTCAAACTTTCGCTTAATCCCATAGCACCATTTGTTTCTTCCATTTTTCTAATATTACTCATCCAATTTGTTGCATTATCTGTCTTTTTTACGTGAGTATTTGGATTTGCTTGCAATGCTGCTTTTACTCCTCCCATTGGTAATAATGTTATACTTAATGTTAAAAATAGTATCATTAAGTATTTTTTTCTTGTTTTTTTCATAATTTTTCCTCCTTAATTTATATTTAAAAATTTAATAACACATTTTAGTAACGACTAAAAGACAGCAATATTATACACATTTAAAATATATAATATTCCCATCTTTTTAATATCTATTCAATTTTCTTTTTTATTTTTAGTAGACTATAGCTCTCTCTCTCTCTCTCTCTCTCTCTCTCTCTACAGTATCAAGAGTTACAGCTATCTTAATGTTTTGCATACTTTTTTCCCCTTTTATTTGAATCTTTTACCTTTTGAACGTTTCTTCTTTTTTGGCTGTTCCTCGTAATCTTCTTCTATTTGTTCTTGTAAATCTTCTTCTTTATCATCAGTGCTATATAATTCGCTATAATAATATTCTTCACTATTATTTGTACTTTTTCTTTTCTTTATAATAACAATTAATATTATTATGATTAATAATATTACTGCTACACCTGCACATATCACAATTATTTTATTTTGACTTAATTGCATTTTATTAATAGCTGTATCTGTTATGTTTTGTTCATTTGATATTTTGTTTACAGTTATTTGGTATGTAGCAGTTTTATCTGTATCTTTTTCTTTGACTATTACAGTAATTATATTTTCACCATCTTTTAAATCTTCATTTCCTGTAACTTCTATTTCTGCATTTTCTTCTGTTGCTATTGTTGTTAATTCCAAACTTGTTTTATCTTCTTTTAGTTCAGCACTATATTCATATACATCTGTTTTAAATTCTGGTGTTAATTCTAATCCATCTATTTTTAAATCTTTTAATCCAAATGTTTCTTCTTCCTCTGTTGATGTTTCTTCTGGTTGTTCTTCTGTATTTTCTTCCTTATCATCTGTTGTTTCTGCTGATTTTCTTTCAATGTTAATTGTATATGTTTTTGTAGTTGTTCCATCTTCTGCTGTTACTACTACGTTTATTGCATTTGTTCCTTCTTTTAATTGTTTTACACCTGTTCCTGTTATTTTTTGTCCACTTTGACCTTTGCTTGCATATATTTCTACTGATTCTGCTTCATTTGGTACTGTTACTGAATATGAAGTTTTTGCTGCTCTAAATCCAGTAAAATCATATTGTCCTTTTATTCCTAAGTTTGCTAATGTTGCAACATTTGATTTTGCTTGTGGTTGTTGTTGTGTGTTTGAACTTGAGTTATTATTTAAATTTCCATTATTATTACTATTTATTGTTATTGTCTTAGTAATTGAAGAAATTGGAACATCAACTCCATTATTTGACAATATTCCATCTTGTGCTGATGCAGTTATAGTTGTTGTACCAGAATTTCCAACAGTTACAGTTACAGACTGTGCTCCACCTTCAATCCAAACTTTATTTGTTGAAATTTTTCCGTTTGACACTGTTAAATTTACTCTTCCAACACAATCTGAAGAAACAGTTACATTAACATTTTCTCCAGCTTCTGCACTAGTTTTACTTGGTGTTAAAGATATTGATGCAGCGTTTGAAGTAGTAGTTAAAATCCACATTATTGCTACAAAAAATACTATTAATAACATTTCTTTTATATATTTTTTCATAATTTGTTCTCCTTTATTAATTATTCATTATATAATTTTTTATAAGAACATAGTCACTTGATGTTATTTTTTCATCTCCATTATAATCAGCATATTTTTTTTCTTCTTCGCTCATCTCTCTTGTTCCCATTATATAATTTTTTATTAAAACGTAATCACTTGATGTTATTTTTCCATCTTTATTTACATCACCTTTTAAAATCTGGTTATTTTCATTGCTATTATTGTTGTTACTGTTATTACTATTGTTTCCGCCATCTTCACTTATAGGTACTAAATACAATTTATACTCACTTTCGCTCTCATAAGTTTCTCTAGCTACATATCCTGTTGTTCCATCAACTTTCTTTATTTTGTCCCAATAAGTTCCATTAACTTTAGTTGTTGCTTTTTCCAATCTAGTTACAATTTCATCTTTATATAGCCATCCAACTGTATTATTACCATTCACAGCATCTCTTAATCTTATTGTACTATTAACATTAACTCTTACTAAATCTGTTGTTACATTACTTGTTCCATTTGTAGATGGTCTTGCACAATCTGCTTTTGGCATATTCTCATATACTGGTATTATGAATGTATGTGCTGATGACATTGAATTTGTATTTTTATATGTATTTTTTAATGTTAATCCTTCATTTTCTGCTGCCATTAGGTTTTGCATATATTGATTTGAATATAGTCCATTTGTTGCTTCTACATCAAATTTTTGTAAATAAAGGTTATTTTGTCCTTTATGTATGTATTGATTTGCTATAAAATCAATTCCACCACTTATTGATTTTTCTAAGCTTGTCCATCCATATTTTTGTGCTGTTGCTAATCCATTTAATAATATTGCTTCTGTTGAGTTTCCAGAAGCCCCTCTGTTAAATGCATTGTAATAGCCAACATACTGACCATTATAACCTTTTCCTGATGTTAAAACTGTTCCTGTTTTTCCTTGTTCTTGTATTAGTCTTGCAACTATATAGCAAGCATTTACATTGTTACTGTTCGAAGTATCTATTATCGCTTGTTCATAACCGGCTAAGAATGTTCCTGTTGTCATGTTTTTTATTGTGTTTATATCTGTTTCTGTTTTTGTTAATTCTTCAAATTGGAATATATCAGATTCGTTTATTGAATTTCTAGGATCCATCATATATTTTATTGCTTCTTCTGATGCACATCTCCAATTTCCATTGTCATATATTCTTTCTTTGCAAATTGAACAAATCCATGCTCCTTGATAATTTGCTGATTTGTATATTAGGTTTTTAGGAGATTTTCCGTGTCCTGTATATTCATTTGCTATTACTTCATTAAAATCTAACCCTGTATAAAGTATTTTAAATTTCCAATTTGGGTATTTTTTTTGTAAAGCTTGTATTTTTTCTTTTACTCCTGGATATTTTGAACTATCTATTGAATTAATATCTGTACTTGTACTTTGTGTTACTGCTAGTGATTTATTTTGAATTAATATTGATGATAATATGTATGTTATCATTGTTAAGATTATTATACTTGCTAACATCTTTTTTATCATTTTCATCTTTATTGTTTCCTCCAATTCTTTCGTTTTTTTTATATATTTTTCCTTTTTTGATATTTTTTTACTTTTTCCGTTTTATTATATCATTGCATATTTTTTTAGTCAATAAATTTGAAAAATTGTAATATAAATGTAATGTAAAAACTTTTTATTTTTTTCATCCTACCAAGTAATATAGAACTCAAAAGACCCTTACATTAAGTAAGAGTCTTTTGAGTGGTTAATCAACCACCTTAATGATGTAAATATTCTTCTCTGTTTTTACCTTAAAGATATCATTTCCTAGATGTTCCACATTCTTTACAATGCTTGTAGTCCAGCCTTTCAGTTTAAGCTTTCCACCGATAAACTCCAATTTAGAGCAAGCGTATATTTTTCCTGGCTCAGGTTTTCTGCGAGAAACAGCCATATAGATGTTTTCTGAAACTTCGTCAAACCATACTGAATTAAATTCTCCCTTAACTCCTCTAAGAATATATTCTGTATGCCAGTCACTCTCTTTTTTTTGGATAACTTCATATTCTTTTCCTACAATTAAATCAGTAGGATCTGAACATTCATACATCCGCTGTGTTCCACCATTGTAACGAACTTTTTGTACCATAGCTTTTCCTCCTGTTTTTGTTTGATAATGTATAAGTAATAATAATTACTTATACCGTTAGTTTGCTACTATTAGGAAATACCTATAGCCCAATTATACATCATTTTACATAAAATTGCAAATTATTTTTTAGAATTTAAAGTTTACTATAAATGCACACAAAATTTTTTAAAAGGTCTATCAAATTTTATTTGTTAAATAAGCTACCAATATAATTAATTTTACCTTTCTCGTATCTGCTAACATTTCTTGAAAATTGGGGGTAGTGTGCCATGTCTTTTACTTATATTCCTTAAATTTTTCTTTATTCATAATTTAAAATTCTCCCTTCATTTTGAATAAAAGGCAACAAAAAATCAACCAGATTTATTTTCTGATTGATTTTTGTCTCTATCTGTTTTATTAGTTCGAACAGATACGTTATTGGTGCGGATGAAGGGACTCGAACCCCCACGCCGTTGGCACTGGTTCCTAAGGTCATATGCTCATTTTTCTATTATACATTCATTTCTCGTTGAAGTACTATACAAGTGTCATTTGAGCCGTTTTGTTTTATTGTATACTATACAACAATTATTCATTCTTTATACAAATATTATTCTTATTGCATTATTTATTGCATTAATTTCATATCATATAATTATTTAAAAGTCAATTCTAATTTCATTTAAAAATCCACCTCTTACAATCAATTTTAAGCCGTTTTATTTTTCAATTAATGTAATTATATACCTTCATTTTAAGTCATAAAACGAAAAAAGAGGTAAATTGAAATTAATCAACTTACCTCTTAATTTTATCTAACTTTTGTACAATAATCTAAGCAAATATAACCGCTTGGAGTTAATCCCCAGTTACCTACTACTTTTGTAACTGTGCATTTTACTCCTCTTACATACCCACCCTGATTTCTTGCACTTCTTGTTAATTCGTTTAATGATTTAATTCTATATTTTGTACTTGGTCCTGTTCTTACATTTAATTTACTGCAATTAACTTTATATGTTCCTGTAGTATATTTTTGAACTGTTGTACTTTTTGCAACTGTTGTATATCTACTAGTATATGATAGCGAAATCCAGCCTAAATTTGTTTTTCCAAATCCATTTGACTCTGCTAATATAGTTACTATTGAATTTTTAGCATAGCCACCTATTCTACTGTATGATATACTAGCTCCACTTCTTATATTTAATCCACCATTTGCTGTTATTTTTACTTGATAATTTACTGTATTTACATTAGATTCTACTTTATCTGTTACTAATGTTGTAGTTGTATTTTCTTTTGTGTCTGTTCTATCATTTTTGAAACAGAAAAATTTTTGATAATTTGCATACTCTCTAAAATTTTCTATTGATACATATACTGTATTACCTTTTACTTCTGCTTTGCCTATACGGCTACTTGTTGAGAATTTACCACTATATAAATAAGGGTCGTATACTTTTATATAATTTCCTTCTACTCCTATTAAAACTATAAAATGTCCACCGTATGTAAATAATCCTTGATTACAACTTGCTATTATGTAATTATTATCTTTCAATTTTGCTACTGCTTCATCTAATTTATAACATTCACTATAGCCTATATTAAATACATCTGCTGTCCATTTGAATGCTGACCAATATGTTCCTTGATTCGCACTTCTATAGCCATATTGCATATATAAATTAGCCATTTCATTTGGTGTTATATTTCCTTTTATAGAGCTTACTACCATTGCACTTGAAGTTGGTCCACATCCACTTGTTCCTATTGTTTGTGAACTATTTCCGACACTAGAATACATTTTGCTAGACCATCTACTATCTAGTTGAGAATAATATGTTAGTCCTGCATATTCTCCAACTTCAACATTTGGTGTCTTTTCTGAACCTTCATAAGCAACTATTCCTTGTTCTTCAAATCCTTCTGACTCTGTTTCTTGTACTTCTAATGATTGTTCGTCATTTTCTGTTAGTTGTGGAATTTCTGTACTAGATTTATTATTAATATAATCTAATACTTCATTTACTGCACTATCAATTATTTCATCTTTTGATTTGTCTTTATTAATATTATAAAATCCAAATCCACCTAATAATCCTACTAATATTGAAATAACTATTAATATTGTATTTTTATTTTTCTTCATAGCTATTTTCCCTCCATTTTAATTTCAATTTTTTCTATATTTTTTTCAATTTCTTCGCATCGTTTATCATGCACTTGTAAAAATTCCGACTGGTTGTCCATACTTTTTTGTAAAAGTTCTAATGACTTGGCTGTATTTTTATTAGTATTTTGTATTTCTATCAAGCAATTACTATTTTGCTCTAATGTTTTTTGCATATCTTTTCTTGTTGTAAGCCAGTCATATAAGAATAATACTACTATTATAAGTGGTACTCCGTATTTACTTATCATTTCTGCTAATTCTTGCATTACTTTTCCACCTCCAGTACATCTTCTGCATCTTTAAACTGTTCTGAATTTTTCAAATATTCATAGCATTCTTCTATTGTTTCATTTTCCGAATATTCTTTTTGTATAAAACTGGTTTCAATAAAAACATTCATATTCTTATTTTCATCTGTACTGCTGTAATATTCCTTTTCTTTTTCTCTTTGTTTTTCTGATGTATAAGAAGCAACTTCTATAATATTACAATTATTTGTTATTTTATTTATACTTACTATTCTATGATAGTTTGTTGTTATTCCATTTTCTAATTCTATTTCTTTTTTTAATGCCATTTTTATACCTCCTATCTATAGCCTATAATTTTATATATTTTAATCTCATTGCTATTTCCCCATTCAACACTTCTACCATTATATAAATTCACGTAACCTGTAGTATTAGATGTATTTGCCACCGAAGTACCTGAAATAGAAACACATTTTGATTGTAATTGTGACATACTACCACTATATATATTGTATGCAATTAATAAATTAGCAATTTTACCATTTGGAGCATTAACTTTTACAGAATTTCTATAAATAGGATTGCCTTCTGATTTTCCATAAAATATTTCTAAATAAGCAAAATTAGCTGATGTTTCATTTAATGTTACTGTTCCTGTTGTGCCTGATGAATTGTCGTATAAAGAAGTTGGCGTCAACCATTTTTGAAGTTCTGTTTTATTAATATCTTTTATTTTTGAACCCGAGTCGGTATACCCTGCAATATGTGTCACTGTTGATGAAGTTAATCCTGCACCTGCATAGCCTATGCTTATTTTTCTATTTGTGTCTCCATAATCAGTTATCTGCGTTGATGATGAAGCTTTTCCATTTACATATACATTATTAGCATCTGCATATAACATCCATTTATTTAGTTTTCTATCAAATACACCTCTATTAGTATTACCTGAACCAATTCCGAAAAAAACACTATAAGTATCATTACTAACTTCCATTCCGCCATCTTTTCCAGAAACAGCCTTAATCTTCTCTATTTCGCTAATTTGCAATTTTCCACCAAGGCTTGTATTATATTGTTGTCCAATAGCAACATTATTTTTATATATTGCTATTGCTGGATTTCCAGATGTTAAAATGATATTATACGTTGCACTTGATAGCTTGTCCGCTAATACTAATTGAATATCAAAAGAATTTGCAACACTAAAACCATCTGTTCCTGCATCTCCTTGAATATTTAAGCTGCCAGTAATCTTATTTCCTGATATTGTATAAGTTAGTGTTGTTTTTCCATCAACCCAACTAGAACTTGAAGTTGTTTTATATTTATATTTGCAACTAGTTATTGCATTTGCTACACTACCAAAACTTGCATTCCAAAATTCTCCTTCAAAATTTAATGTAGTTATTGTTCCAATGTTATTTTGTCTAGTTGCTGATAGTGATTTTATTTTTATATTGCTATAATTTTTTATTGTTGCTGTTTTGCTTACTTTTGTACTATTTCCTCTACTGTCAATTGCATATAAATCTATAACATTGTTATTAACTTGATTAATACTCATATTAACATCAGCACTTGCATTATAATTTACTGTAGTATTTTTTGTACCAATTAATAACTTGTAACTTTTCATTGTTGCACTATTTTTTGCTGTAGCCTTATTTGCTGTACTTATTGTTGCTTTTACATTAGAATAACCATTTACTAATATTTGATTATTTCCTGTCAAAGCTGTTATTGTTGTATTTGTATCTTGATATGTAAAATTTGAGAATGTTGGATTACTATTTGTTACAGTAAATGTAAAATCTTTTGAATTTGTATATGATTTACCATTTGCTGTTGTTGTTATAATATATCTTGCTTTATATGTATTACTGTTTGGAGTTAAAGCATATATTTTACTTGCTGTTGGTGTAATTGATTTACTAGTTCCTGTAACTGTTCCATAATCTATTATTGTAGAGTTGTCAGTTTTGCATAATTTTAAACTTGTTGTCGTTCCGCTAGGATTTGCCCAAGTAATTGTATGTGCTGAACCTATATTAACATTTGGTACAGAACTTAAAGTTGCAATTTGATGAGTTGTAACTTCTATAGTATTAGACTCACTATATAATTGACTGTCTAATCTTTTTACTCTTATTTTTAAATTATATTTAGTATTCGGAGATAATCCACTTATATTTATTGGAGATGATAAAGCATAACCGCTTTCCCATTCTCCGCCATTTTTACTAACCCAAATCCCATCTATAGTAGCATCAGCTGAGTAATTTAATTTGACACTATTTATTGTTTTAGAATTTAGAGAAATACTAGCTTTTGCATATCTTGGAATCGTACTTAAATTCATACTTCCACTAGCACTAGCATTACCACAAGTATAGCTTTGCCCAGAACCATCATTTACAGAAAAACTATAATTAATTGATTTTGTTCCATCACTATTATGTCCTATTGTTTGACTTCCAGTTCTTATAGTTAATGTTGAACCAGCTGAATATGATGGAATTGTTCCTGAATAAGAAGTACCATTTATTGAAATACTATATGTTATACTTTTCCAGTTACTCCAAGAATAACTAGCTTTATATATTGTAAAACTAAAACTTATTTCAGAAGTATTATTAGCTACACTTGTTGCTGTTTCATTTACTGTTAATTTAAATTCGTGTGAATGTTTACTTCCATAACCTGTTATTGTTCCCATCTTAGCCTCCTAATCCTGTAAGCCAAACTTGACTTCCAATTTGTTGTATTAGCAATACATTTATCTTAGCTTGTTCTTTTACTTCTAGTTGTTTTGTATACACACCTTTATCTGTCATTTCTGCGACTCTTTCATTTGTAGAACTATTAAATGTTCTATTTCCATCAGCATCTATTCTTGTATATGTGTTTTTTGTGCTAGAATTAACCTGAATACCTTTTCCTATTTCAACAGTATCTGTTCTTGTTTCATTTGCATTTTGTTGCCAAATTGCTTTTTCTATTCCCATTGAAACCATTAAATCAGAAATATAATAAGATGCTACTGTATCACTACCTATTTCTATTTTTATATTATTACTTGTTATCTCAACTGGAATTATCTTTTCAACCCATGTATTGATACTTCCATCCAATTTATACTCAATTTCATTTACTTTTACATAGCCTGTTGCATTTTCTTTTAATTTGTAATAATTAAAACTTATAACGTATTGTCCGTTTTTTACAACTTGCGATTGAATTGATATTCCATTATTTATCAAATAACCTTCATCACTGACATTATTTTGTTGTATTAAAGTGTTTGTATATTCTTCTAATGTTGCTTCACTATCTTGTTCTTGTCCTCTCCAATATTCTTTTGCATAGAAAAATATATTTCCTCCACCTGTTTCTTTAGATTGTAATGTTATTCCTTCTATAGTGTGTTTTAATTCATTTACTTTTTCTGTTAGTTCATCTTTTGTTGCAACTTTTTGTGTAAATCCATCTATATCTTGTTGTGCTTGTGTAATTTTATTTTCAGTATCTGTTTGTTGTTCTATTATACTTGTAATTTTTCCATCAATTTTATCTACTTTCAATTCAACATTTCTAAATTTTGTTTTTATATTATTAGTATTTTTCAATGCCGTTTGTGTTTTAGTTAATGCTTTAGTTTCTAAATTTCCTGAAAAAGAACCATTATATGTAAATTCGTGATTAAATACATAAGAAACATATTCATTATCTTTAGTATCAAATATTTTTATCATATCTCCAACATCTAAATATGGAAAGCCATAGTATGTTGTAGAAAATGGTAAATATTTTAATCCTTTTATATTTTCCCAAATAGCTTGTATTACTTTTTTTCTTTCTGTACTATCTTTCAAAAAATAATTGTCACTAATAGTTATTTCTGTTAATCCATTTTTTTGAATACTTTCTTCATCTTGTATGGTAGTATTTTCGCCTTCCACTTGGCTTAATCTTATTATTAAAGAATTAACTTCTCCCCATATATCATTTTTTGAAAAATCATCCATATAACAATTAGCATCTAAAATTTCAACAATATTTTCTTTGTTAGATAACGCGATAATATATAATTTGTTATCTCTACCAATTTTTGCAAATCCACAGGCAAGTTGAGCTATATTACTTAATACTGTTTTACAAGTTTCATTATTAGTAAATGGATTTCCTGATATTTCATAATCTCCATTTATAATTTCTTTTGTTCCTAATTCGACTCCGACTTGTTTGCATAAATTATTTAATTTATCATATAATTTTATTGGATATATTCCATCATCAACATATGTAGCATCAAATTTACTCATATAATCATATCCAGTAAATGTAGTCTTATCTTTTACCTCTTCATTATCTGGTTTTTGAATTATATAATTTCCTAAAGGTACAATCTCGCTACCACATGTTGTTTTTAATACAGGAGATATACTATCTGTAC
>OKRY01001767.1_pt1 | contig 17477 bp, 19 predicted proteins | sample 1601121 | NCBI WGS metagenome assembly OKRY01 (sample SAMEA3541546, study PRJEB24748) | human gut metagenome | biome: human gut; feature: human-associated habitat; material: faeces | place: China | collected 2012
AAATAGTTTTCTATGTAATCTTCATATAATTTAGTATCTTGTCCAAAATCTTCTTGATAATGACATTCTGGGCATAATGTAACTATATTCTCTTCTATTCCCATTCCGCCGTTGAGACCTCTTAACAAAATGTGCATTTGCACATGTTTTTGCAACATATCTTTCACAATAAATACATTTATGATTATCTCTGTTCCATACTATTTCTTTTACTTTCTGTGATATTTCACAAGCTTTACTTCTTTTGCTCATTTCTTATCCCACTCTTTCAATAAACTATTTATTTCTGCATCTGATTTTGTTTCTATGTCTAACTGCTTACATTCTTGTACTATTAATTCAATTAATTTTGACATTTCAGCCGTGTTATAAACACTAGACCCATAATATGTAATTACATTTGTAAAACCGTTCTAATTTGCTTTTCATTGTTTCTGTTACCCAGCCTAGTCCGTGATTACTCCAAGCTTGTCTAAATCTTTCTACTGCTTCATTTTTTACTGGTATAATTTCAAAACTACCTATATTTTTTATTAAATCTCTGTATATATCTTCTTTTGGTATATGTAATTTATCTTGTAATTTACCTAACAAAACCCAAGCATATGCATTACTGTCTAAACTTCTTTTAGGTCTGTATTCTTTTATTTCAAATTGTTTGTCTTTTTCTTGTTCTAATAAATAAGTTATTAGTTTATTACTTGTTCCTACCATATTACCTCCTAAAATGGTAAATCTTCATATTCTGTATTTAACTTTTCAATTTCGAATATCATAGTTAATACTCCACTTGTTTTTACTAAATCTGTCATTTTTTCAGTTCTTTGCATTAAATATTTAAAATCTTCCCACATCTTTTTATAATCCATCGTTAATTCCTTTCTACATGTTGATGCATAAAAATATATTCTGAATTTTCTCCCATGTTATTTAATAAAAATTCACTTGCTTGTTGCTTACTTAAATGACTATCTTTTGCTCTAAATTCATAAACATATTGACAATCTTGTTGTTTTTGTTTTATTCTTTCTTGTATTTCATCTTCATCATAGTTTCCCTCAACAAGATATAAATCATAATTTTTAGCACTTATTCCTTCAACTGTTTTTGTGTCTGTCATATAGATTGCTTTATAATCGTCAAATAGTACTCTATATCCACATTGTGGTACATCGTGATATAATTTAATTGGTACTATTTTAAATAGCTTATAATCGTATTTCGTGCCAATTTGAAGTATGTCTATATTTTTTCTTTCCACTCCACATTCTAAAAGTGGTTTTAATAACCATTCACAACAAGCAAATCTTAATGTTGGTCTTTCTTGTGCTAATTTCTTAATTGTTTCTTTTTTAAAGTGGTCTGAATGTATATGTGTGAGAAGTACTATTTTTAGTTTTTTATAATACTTCTCTAATCTTTTAAATGTAACTCCACAATCTATTAAAATTATGTCTTTTATTATTGTTGCATTTCCTGTACTACAACTTGATATAATTTTATAGTTCATTCATTGATACCTCTTTTGTTTCTTCTGTTTGTTCTTCAATTTCTGCTTGTATTTCTATTGGTTCTTGTTGTGGAATTTCTTGTTGCATTTCTTCTGCTTCATACATTCCTGCTAAATCTTCTACAAATGTTTCTCTTAATGCTCTTACTTTTGCAACTTTTTCTACCATTGTTGCTCCTTTGCTATTCCAATTTGAATTTAATTGTCCTTGTCCTGTTTTTTGTGCTACTTCATTAAAACTTACACTTGAATATGTAGGATGTGTCCAGTCTTTTCTAAAAACTCTAGCCCAACCACCTACAAGTTGTTCATTTTCTAATCTAAATGTTCCTTGTCTTTCTTCTACTGTTCCATCTTCTTTTTGAACTATAATTCCACTTTCAATTCCATCATAATTTGGATTTAAAACTGCTCTTTTTAATATTGCATCTTTTCCAACTACTAATTGTGCTGGAGAACCTGCTTTATATTTAATTAAATAAGCTTCTCTTAAAAATGGATTTAATTTTCTTACTTTGCAAAGTTCTGTAAATAACTTAAATTCTTGATTTGTAATAGGTACATCTGAACCTACTATATATTCTTGTACTATTTTTTTAGTTAATTTTATTTCTTGCCCTTCAACATCAAACTTCACCATTAATTCTTGATTTTCATTACTCATAATCATATCCTCCGTTTTCTAAAAATTCTTTTAATGCTTTTAATTTTGTTCTAGTCCCTTTTACTGTAAATCTTAATGTTAAAATGTCTTCTTGTTTCTCTTCAATTTTTGGTGTCTCTAAAGGTGCTACTTCTTCAAATGGTTTTATTGCTTCTTGTACTAACTTCTTTTCTTCTTCCATTCTTTGATTTACTAATTGTTCTTGTCTTTCTTTTTCTTCTTCGATAGCTTTAAATCTATTTGTTACTGTTGTTATTGCGTTACTTACATTTAATGTTTGCTTATATTCAACTAATATTTCTGCTTTATGTTCTTGAGTTTCAATTAGTTTTAAATCATCTATTCTTTGGTCTATAAAAACTTTTGCTTGTTTTTTTAAACTTTTCATACTAGCTGATAATGTCACATTTATTTTCGCTTGTTCATATGTAATAAAATCAATATTATTAGCCGTTTTATATTCTTCAAAATAGTCTTTTACTTCTTTTTCTTTTTTAGTCTTTAATTCATTTTCAACTATTTCTATTCTGCCTTTTAAAATTAAATCTGCATTTTTGAATTTATCTGAAATACATTCTTTATATACATTTTCAAAATCATTATAAGGTTTTAATACTTGTTCCTTTACTAACTTTCTTTGAGTTTCAAAATCCTTATAATCTTTGTTTAATTCTGCTCTTATTTCTTTTATTGTTTTTACTGATTCTTCTGTACATACTAGACTAGTTGCATTTTTTACTCTTTCATCTATAACAGTACTTACACTTCTTAACTGTTCTTCAATAACAGGTATTTGTTTTACTTCTATTAAGTCTTTAATCATTTTAATTTTCTCCCTTCAATTTTTTAATTTTTTCTTTTAATTCATTTGCGTATTTATAATCTTCACTTGTCCATTTGTCTTGCATTTCTAATAAAAAATATTTATGTTCTAATTTTTCTAATTCTGACATTTCAATCTCCTTTTGACTTTTCTATTTATTTGTGCTAATATATAAATAGAAATTCATATATTTGTGTATGATTGAACTAGTTTGATTTTGGTAGGTCGACTAGTTCTTTTAATTTTTCATCTGTAGTATTATTTACTAATATTTCTATGTTGTTTTCTAAATCTTTTATTTTTGCTCTTAACTCTGATGCGTTATTTAATAGTATTTCGTGTTCTTCTTGATAATCTTTTAATAAATTATCTCTATTTTCAATTTTTGAGTTTGCTAAATCTATGTCATCTTCTAAATTGTTTATTGTTTTCTTTAATAAGTCGTTTGTTTGTTCTGATTCTTTTAGAAATACATTTACTACTAATGTTCCTAATAAAAAGCCTATACATATTCCAAATATCATTTTATTTTCTCCTTTCTTCTCCCCTTTAATCCAATTCTATATGCATGTTTTTGGTTTTCACTTGGGGTGCACCATTCTAAATTATCTGCTCTATTATTTGCTTTGTTTCCATCTATATGATTTACTTCTCTTTTATTATATTCATTTTTTATAAATGCTTTTGCCACCATTCTATGAATTACTATACTTTTACATTTTTTATTTTTATATAAATTTACCTGCATATATCCTTGATTATTTTTTGGTTTTAATATTCTTTCCTCTTGGTATGAATTTCCATTCTTTTTAGGTAAACTTTTTACTCTTCCAAAATTGGAAATTTGATATAATCCTTCATAACCTTCAATATCTTTCCATATTTCTTTCATCTTTCCCTCCTAATAAGTTAATCCGTTGTAAGAACGCCCAGTAGAAAAATGCTATACTTCCTATATATAAACTGCTATATACTACTGCTTGTCCTAATCTCATATAAACTTTGTTTTTGTCTATTCTAAAATTCTTCCAACTTCTTTTCATTTGTTTTCCTCCTTTAAATAAATTTTCTAATTTGATATATATTAGAATTTTTCTTTTGAACTAATCCTTGTTCTTCTAATGCCTTTTGTCTTTTTTGCTGATAATAATTATCATAGTCTTCAGCAAATACAAATATCTGCTTTCCTCTTTTTTCGTGTGGTAGTTCGTTTGCTATTTCGTATGCTTTATCTTTTCCACATCCTTCTAGATTCTTTATTTGTTGTACTGTGTAATATCTTGATTTTATTTCTTCCAAATATTTCACCTCCTACTTATTATTTAGTTTGTTTCTTATTGTGAACACTTTCGATATAAAAATAATCATCGAATTGTCCTTTTATTTGTTCACAAATTTTAACAGCAATTACTGCACTAGGATTTCTTTCATGATTTACTATTGAACTTATATGTGCTTTTGAACACCCTATATTTTTTGCTAGATTTGTTATGCTATAACCCGCTCTAGCTATATCTTCTCGCAGTTTTTCTTTATTAATAACTACTATCACTTTATCGCCTCCTTGTTTCTTGTTGTGAACATTATATATTTTAAGTTTCTTTTTGTCAACACTTTTTTTAAAAATTTTAAAAAAAATTTTACAAAGTGAAACAAATGTGTTATAATGTGAACAAAAGGAGGATATTTAAATGCTTACAAATAAAGAATTAGGAGAATACCTTAAAAAAATAAGAAAATCAAAAGATTTAAGTTTAAGACAAGTCGACTATAAATCCGATGTTTCTTTTAGTCATTTATCTATGATAGAAAATGGTTCAAGAAAACCATCTCCCCTTACATTAAAAGAATTAGCTAAAATATACAATTTAGATTATATAGATTTATACGAAAAAGCAGGATATTTAGATTTGGCAGAAAAAGAAAGATTAGAAAAAAAATCTACATCTAATTCAGCCGTGGTATTTGTCTATGGTACTATCCCAGCAGGAATACCAATGGAATGTATTGAAGATATTATTGATACAGAAGAAATTTCAGCTGATATGCTAAAAGGTGGTAAACAATACTTTGGGCTTAAAATAAAAGGTAATTCTATGTATCCTGACTATTTAGATGGTGATACTATAATATTAGAAAAAACTGATGACTGCGAAAGTGGAGATGAATGTTGTGTTATGGTCAATGGATCAGATGGCACGTTCAAAAAAGTTATAAAAAATGAAAATGGTATTATTCTCCAACCTCTTAATTCTGAATATCAACCTATGTTTTATACTAACGAACAGATTAAATCATTACCTGTTAGAATTATTGGTAAAGTTGTTGAATTAAGGAGAAAGAAATAATATGGACACAAGTAAACTAGTAAAAAATATGGTAAACAAGTCTAAAGAAGCTTTCTCTTTAGCAATTGAAATATATAATAAGCCTACAATAAAATATAGAGTTGAAGGATTTGCATTTTTTATATGTAATGCTTGGGAACTAATGTTAAAAGCCTACTTAATAAAAACAAATGGATATAATTCAATTTATTACAAAGACAAGCCTGACAGAACTATAAGTCTAAGCGAATGTATAAAAAGAATCTTTACTAATAATAAAGACCCATTGAGACTAAACTTGGAAAAAATAATAGAATTACGTGACACAAGTACACATTTTATTACAGAAGAATATGAAATGGTATATGTTATATTATTTCAAGCTTGTATTTTAAACTTTAATGAAAAAATGATGGCTTTCCATAATGTTGATATGACAGAAATAATACCACAAAATTTCTTGACTTTATCTGTAAGCTTACAAACTTTGGAAGATAACAAAATTGTTGGAAAATATCCAGAAGAAATTGCTAATAAATTTTTAGAAAATAAAAATAAAATTGAAGATTTATCTATAAATAATAATGCAAAATTTTCTATAAGAATAGATCATCACTATTTTATTACAAAAAATAAAGATTTAGCAACTAATATTGTAAAAATAGATAATAGTTCTGAAAATTCAATAAAAATAGTAAAAGAACTAAAAGACCCTAACAATACACATAAATATACTGCAAAACATTGTATTGAAATAATAAAGGAACAACTATTAAAGCAAAATATTAATTTAATATACAATGGCAATATTGTAAAATTTAGTAGTTTTCATTTTACAAATTTTTGTAAACACTTTGGGTTAAAAGATAATACTGAATATTGTTATACTCATAAACAATTTACTACACCTCAATATTCATATTCTCAAAAAGCTATTGATTTTATTGTTTCTGAATTGTCAAAAGACCCAAAACATATATTAAACAACATAAAAAAATGAGCTAACCCCAGGGGCAAAGGATTCTAAATATATTTTTGCAAATATACCTACTCCCATTCGGGAACCCAGCCTTATCCTTCCCAAGTTAGCTTACGTTATATATATTATACAACTTTTTATAAAATATTACAAGAAAATTATAAATTTTGTTAAAAAAACTTAATATTGCTGTAATATATTTGAAACATATAAAAATAGATAATGTATCCCTCGCCAAAGTTTTACATTATCTATCTCGTACACTACTTGTTTAAGTAGCTTATTGTTTATATTATATATCAATAATGCCTTTTAAACAAGTACCAAAAATTTGTTTAAGGAGGTATTTTTATTATGAAAGTAAGTATTAGAACAAATAAATTAAAAAAAGGAAAAAGTTACACAGTTTTTATTGATTATGGAATTGTAAATGGTAGTAGAAAAAGAGAACCACTAGAAACATTTGATAAAAAAACAGATGCTGAAGGTTATAAAGCAAAAATACAAGCAGAAATAAATAATAATACATTTATTAATATTCCAGACATAACATTTTCAGAAGCAATAGACGAATGGATGGAAAATTATGTATCAAATAATTGCGAATTAAATACAGCTGCAAGTTATAAAACTGTCAATGATAAATATCTAAAGCCTATTTTAGGTCATATTCCTTTTAAAGTTATTTCTAGCCCCAATGGCATAGATATTATAAACGATTACTATAAATACCTCAGATTTGATTTATGCAAAGAATTTGATAAGAAAAAAAATAAATATAAGAAAAATTTATCTTATTCTAGTGTAGACCACCATAAAGCACAGATTTCAGGAATATTAACATATTTTGTTAATACTAAAAGACTTCAAAATAACATTTGTCTTAATACAACTATTCCTAAAGATGAAACAGAAAAAATGAAAGATACTGTTATTGAAGATATAGAAAACTTTGAAGATGATTTTGTATTTGAGGAAGAAGAAACTATAACCCCAGAACAAGCTATTACTATTTTAAATTTATTTATGAATACATCTCTAATGCTTCCAGTTGCTTTAGCTATGTTTTTAGGATTAAGAAGAAGTGAAACTTGTGCAATTTTAAAAAGTAAATTAGATAAAGAAAATTGTAGAATTATGATTAACGCATCAAGAGTAAGATGTGGAAATAAAACTATTTATAAGAAAAGGAACAAAAATAAAACATCTACAAGAATATTATATTTACCAAAAATTTTAATGCAAATAATAGATTTAGATGAAAAGAGGCAAAAAAAAGATAAAGAAATTTTAGGTTCTAACTATACTGAATCAAAATTCCTTTGTGTTATGGAAGATGGAAAACCAATTAAAGTAAATTATATTAGTGCTACATTTAAAAAAGTTATAGATAAATATATTGATAACGAAATAATTAAAAATCCCAATTTTAAATTTCCAAAAGTCACATATCACACATTAAGACACTTAAATATAACTGCACTATTAGAAAATGGAGCAGAATTAGTTGATGTTCAAGATAATGCTGGTCATTCTGCAATTACAACTACTATGAATTATACTCATCACTATACAGAAAATAAAAAAGAAATAGCAAACAAAATAGATGAAGTTTTTAAACCTTATATAAAAATAAGTTAATATATTTTACTTGTCCAAAACTTGTCCATCATTTTAGAAAAATATAGAAAATTATAGAATATTTTAGAATTATAAAAAACGTAAAAGTATTGATTTTAAGCACAATATAGAACATTTTAGAAATATACAGAAAATATTATTTTTCGACTTTGACTCTGGCATGCGCTAGTTCGAATCTAGCCAGTCCAGCCAACATGTGAGATTTTTAAAATCTCACTTTTTTTATTATAATTATCTATAACTTCTAACATCAATATAAGCCACCCTACCAGTAACATTAACTCTAACCCTATCAACATAAGAATTCACATGTTGCAATATAGTAACAGTAGTATTAGCTTTATACTGATATCTTACACCACTCAAATTCGAATTAGAATATAACACACAACTTTTAGTTTTTCTGACACTTCCTACATTATTTCTGTTATCATTAGAATTACCAGTCTTATAATTTGCCTTATCTATATAAGCAACTCTACCAGTTGCATTAACCCTTATTTTGTCAACATTTCTAGACACATTTTCTAATATCGTTACAGTAGTATTTGCTCTGTATTGATACCTAACACCAGTTAAATTACTATTACTATATAAATTACAATCTCTTGACAGTTTTACAGAATTTCCAACAGTATTTGATATATTATTTCCAGCAATATCTTTACTGGTATATGTTAAATAAATCCAACCTCTATTTGTTCTTCCCCATCCATTTTTTTCTTCTAAAATTGTAACTATTTCGTTTTGATTATAACCACCTATTCTATTACTTGATGTACTAGCTCCTGTTCTAATATTTAAACCTCCATTTGCAGTTATTTTAACTTGATAATTAGCACTATTTCCATCGTTACTTATATTATTAGAATTTCCTGAATTATCTGTATTATTAGTTACTCTATCATTTTTGAAGCAGAAAAATTTTTGATAATTTGCATACTCTCTAAAATTTTCTATTGATACATAAACTGTGTTCCCACTTACTTTGGCTTTTCCAATACGGCTGCTTGTTGAAAATTTTCCTTCATATAAGTATGGGTCAAAAATTTTTATATAATCTCCATCTATTCCTATCAAAACAACAAAATGTCCACCATATGTAAATAAACCTTGATTGCAACTTGCTATTACATAATTATTATCTTTTATTTTTGCAATTGCATCATCTAATTTATAACATTCACTATAGCCTATATTAAATACATCAGCTGTCCATTTGAAGGCTGACCAATATGTTCCTTGGTTTGCACTTCTATAACCGTATTTTACGTACAAATCAGCCATTTCTTTTGGATTTATACTTCCTTTTATACTAGATACAATCATTGCTCCAGCTGTTGGTCCACATCCACTTCTGCCTATTGTTTGTGTTTGATTTCCTACAGATGTATATAAATAATTTTTCCATCTATTGTCAATTTGGGAATAATATGTAAGACCTGTATATTTCCCAAGTTCTACATTAGGAGTTTTTTCAGAACCTTCGTATGCAATTAAACCTTGTTCTTCAAAACCTTCATTTTCAATATTTGTCTCTTGATTTTCTAATTCATGTTCATCTTTTTCAGTTATCTCTTGTACTTCAGTAATAATTTCATTTTGAGTATTTTGCATTTCATTTTTTTCATTTGCTTTTTTATTTAAAATAAAAATTCCATATATCACTAATAAACAAAGCATTAATTCAAACAAAACAATTTTAGTATTTCTCATGTTCATCCCCCTAAATTTATCAATTTATAAATTATATGTGCTTATTTTGAACTTATACTCATTTTTATTTGACTTCTTCTCTATATCTTTATATAATAAATAAAAAACAAAAGGACTGAGAATATGAATGCAAATTATTTAAATAAATTAGAATATTTTAAAATTTTAGAAACCTTATCTACTTTTGCAACAACATATATTGGAAAAAATATGTGTTTAAATTTATTGCCTTCAAATCAAAAAGATGATGTTAAAAATAGATTATTAGCAACTGATGAGGCTGTTAAAGTTTTATATAGAAGTAGTACACCTCCGCTTTCAGAGATTGCAGATAATACAATTAATTTAAAAACTTTGGAGTCTTTTGGTACTTTATCACTAAAATCACTTTTAGACATTACTGATATTTTAAAAATTGCTGATAGCTTGAAAAAATATTTTTATACTGATTATATTGTTCCAGAAGATTTTGAAATTCTAAATTCTATATTTTCTTTGCTTTATTCAAATTCATCAATTATAAAGAAAATTGATACTTGTATTTTAGATGAAAATACTTTGAATGATAATGCTTCTTCTAATTTACTTTCTATTAGAAAAAAACAAAGAAATTTAGAGCAAGATATAAAATCTAAATTAACTAATTTTTTACATTCTTCTTCGTATTCAAAATATATTCAAGAGAATGTTGTTACTATTAGAAATGACAGATATGTTATTCCTATAAAAGAAGAGTATAGGAGTCAAGTTAAAGGTTTTATACATGATGTATCAAGTTCTGGTTCTACTATTTTTATAGAGCCAATTTCTGTTTTTGAGTTGAATAATGAACTTGCTAATTTAAAGATTGAAGAAAATTTTGAAATAGAAAAAATTCTGCAAGATTTGTCTAAACTTTTCTATCCTTATATTGAAGAGTTAAAATTAGATATTGAGTGTATTGGTAAATTAGATTTTATATTTGCTAAAGCTAAATATTCAAAATTTATAAATGCTATTACACCTATAATTAATGAAGAAAAAAAGATTGTTTTAGAAAATGCTAAACATCCATTATTAGACCCCAAAAAAGCTGTTCCTTGTTCTTTAACTTTAGGAAAGGATTTTAATACTTTAGTTATTACTGGTCCTAATACTGGTGGTAAAACTGTAACTTTAAAAACTATTGGTCTTCTTACTTGTATGGCTTGTAGTGGTCTTAATATTCCTGCTTCTCAAAATTCTTCTATTTATGTTTTTGATAATGTTTTTGCAGATATTGGTGATGACCAAAGTATTTCAGATTCGCTTAGTACATTTTCTGCTCATATGAAAAATATTGTTGATATTGTGAATAATTCTACTTCTAATTCTTTGATTTTAGTTGATGAATTAGGTTCTGGAACTGACCCAATTGAAGGTGCTTCTTTAGCTATTAGTGTTTTGGATTATTTTACAAATAATCATTCTTTGACTGTTGCAACAACTCATTATCAAGAGCTTAAAAAATATGCTTTAACTAGAAATGATTTTGAAAATGCTTCTGTTGAGTTTGATATTAATACACTTTCACCTACTTACCACCTTTTAATTGGTGTTCCTGGTAAAAGTAATGCTTTTGAAATTAGTAGAAAACTCGGATTATCTGAGGAAATCATTGAAAATGCTAAAACTAATTTGACTAAAAAAGATGTTGATTTCGAGGAATTGTTAAAAAATATTTATGATAATAAATCTAAAATCGAACATGAAAAAGCACAGATTTCTGAAAAATTAGAAAAAATTGAAGCTTTGAAAAAATCTTTAGAAAGAGATAATTCAAAATTGTTGGAACAAGAAAAAAATTTGATAAATGATGCTAAAATTAAGGCTAGAAACATTTTATTAGAAGCTAAGGAAGAGGCTAATTCTATAATTTCAGATATGAATAAAATTTCTGAAGATGTTTCTGACATTTCTAATAGCAAGTTGAATAATTTGAGAAATAAATTAAATAATTCTATTAAAAATATTTCTTTAGAATCTACTAAAAATAACTCTAATACTTCAAATTCAATTTCAAAAGATGAGGCTGTTCCAAATACTAATGTTTTTGTTACTACTTTAGGTAAAAATGGAGTTATTGTTTCAAATATCTCTAAGTCTAATGAAGTGCAAGTTCAAGTTGGAAGTATGAAAATGAGTATTAATATAAAATATTTACAAAAATTACAATCTCCTGCTGTTAATAAATCTGCTAATACTTCTCATGTTAGTGTTTCTAAAACTAAAAATGCTAAGTCTGAAATAAATATAATTGGTTTAAATGTTGATGAAGCAACCTTTGTTGTTGATAAATTTTTAGATGATTGCGCTCTTGCAAAGCTGGAAACAGTTAGAATTGTTCATGGTAAAGGTACTGGTAAATTACGTGATGGTGTTCATAAATTTTTAAAATCAAATCCTCATGTAAAATCTTTTAGAATGGGAACTTATGGCGAGGGTGAAATGGGTGTTACTGTTGTAACTCTTAAATAATTTTATGTTTTAAAAGTTGCCTTTTATTTCAATTTTTAAGGCAACTTTTTTTATTTTTATAAACGCTTTATACTATATACATTATTTCATTGTTAGGAAAATATTTTTTCATTTGTTCTCTTAAAAATTTTTCTCCATCTTCTCTATATTGGTTTTTATACATATATTTTCCCTTTCCTCTGCCAGTCATAAGTTCTTTGTCATACAAATTTATTGCTTTTGGAAATGCTTCTTCATTAATTTTTGTATGGACAAAACTATAGGTCATAAATATTATTTCGAAAAATACATCTTTTTTTACTTTTTCTGATAGTTGTTCAGATAGTTGTTTTATTAATTCTTGATATAGTGTTTTCCAATTTTCAACCATTATTACTGGTGCTATTAATATTCCTATTTTATACCCCGCTTCTTTTAATTTATTTATTGCTTCTATTCTCCCCCTTAATCTTGAAGTTCCAAATTCTACTCTATTTATAATTATTTCCGGATTCACACTCATTCTTATTGTTACTTTTCCTTGATGGTCAATATCCAAAATATCATCTACCATATCAAATTTGGTTGGAAAAGTTAAATGACCTTTTGGAGAAGTTTTGAAATTTTCTATAGTCCAAGGTAAATTGCCTGTTATTGTATTTTCTAATATTAAATCACTATTACTTCCAATTTCAAAAGTTAAATCTTTTTCACTTTTATTAGCTACTTTTATTATTTTTTCAAGCATTTCTTCTCTATTTACAAACAGTCTTAAATATGCACATTTATTATAATTACATACTAAATAGCAATACATACAAGCTGCTGTACATCCAGATGAAGTATATGGTACTAAATAATCTGAGGTTTTATGGTTTTCTACAAATTTATGTGTTTTTCTTGTTCCTATTATTAGATTTTGTTTTATTTTTGGAAATTCACTATTATTCTTTTTTCTCATTTCTTCTATATTATTATGATTTTCTATAAGGATTTTGGGTACTTCTTTATATTTTTCTAATAGTTCTTTTCCTAATTGATAATTTTCTATTTCTTTTTCATAATATATCGCTTGTGGTTTAAACATAACTTTTTCTCCTTTTTGTTAGTTTAACCTTTATTAAAACATTAATACAAAAAGAGCTTCAAATTGAAGTTCTTTTTAAGTTATTTTATTAAATTATTTTTCTTACAATATGGAACAACTTCATTTTTTAATGTATTTGACAATATATTATTATCCATATCAGTGTCATACCATAAAAATTTTTCTATTTCTTCTGATGTTTTCAAAATTCCTTGAAGTTTTCCGTTATATTTATATACATAGAAATGTATTGGAGTAATTCCATCACTTGTTGCAATTTCATCAAATTCCATTATTAATTCAAATTTTTCTTCATCAAAAATAGCTTCATCACCAAGCTCTTCATGACATTCTCTTATTGCTGCTTGTAATGTTGTTTCGCCATCTTCAACTTTTCCTCCTATCATTTGATAAGTTGGTCTTTTACGAGGCTTATCTATTAATAATTTTTCATTTTCAAAAAACATTGTTCCAACTACTTTCATTTTTCTTACTCCCTTTACTCTGTTCTTAATGCTTCAACTGGATCTCTTTTAGCTGCAAATCTTGCTGGAATTAATCCTGCAATCATTGTTAGTCCTACACTTATTACAACTAATATAATTGCTCCTGCTGTAGGCAATTTAGAAATATTTGATATTCCCACTATTGATTTTATTATCATATTTATTGGAATATTTAACAATAATGTGACAACAATTCCTATTAATCCTGCTACTAATCCTATTATAAGTGTTTCTGCATTAAATACTCTTGAAACATCTTTCTTTGATGCTCCTATGCTTCTCAATATTCCAATTTCTTTTGTTCTCTCTAAAACTGATATATATGTTATAATTCCAATCATTATTGATGATACAACTAATGAAATACCAACAAATGCAATTAATACATAACTTATTACATTAATTATTGTTGATACAGAACTCATCATAACACCTACAATATCTGTATATGTTATAACATTTTCTTCTTTTCCATCATTTGTTTGTTTATCATTGTATTCACTAATTCTTGTTGTAATCATATCTTTTGATTCAAAATCTTTTGGATATATATTTATTGTTGATGGCCTATTTAAGTCTACTACTCCAAGTGTTGATAAATTTGAATCATAAGTTGCTGTTGAATTTTCTGCATAATTTTTCATAAGCTCTGCTAATTCTGCTTCTGACAATGTTGCCATATACATTCTTTGTTCATCTGTTAATTGTGAATAATCAAATGAACTATTTTGATTTTCTGGGAATTCTATTCCTGTAAATACATTTATGTTTGGATTTTCTTTTTGTTCTTTTACTATTTCTGTTTCATTAATTTTATTTATAACATATTCTTTTAATTCTTTTGTATATCCAATCATTCCTGCACCTGATGATGAAACATTTTCTTCATTTGGTTTTATTATTCCTACTATTGTTATTTCTTCTGCATTATCTACAACATTCTTCATATATTCGTCATCATTTGACATATCTTGCCATGCATTTCCAGATTCCTTATAATAATCTGTATTTAATAATATTTTAAATTTATAATTTAATAAATCATCATATGAATAACTTTCTGATTCACCAGCTTCAACTTTTTCTTTATTTTTTATTTTTTCCATTGATTCATTTAATTCTTTAATATCTTTTATTCCTAAAGAATATAATGTGTAATCACTGATTTCATTATTTTCATCAACTATTAAAACAACTTCATTATATTTTGTTGGCCATTTTCCTGCAAGTACGTCATATTGTGATTGTAATAAATTTTGATTATCTAACATTTCAGTCCATACATCAGTTTGTGTCATTGCCATTGAACCTGACATCATTGATGATGCACTTTGTCTTGATTCCATCATTTCTCCAAATCCTAGTTCGTCAAATACTTTGCTTGGATTTACTTGTTGATATGTTTTATCTTCATTTTGTTTATATATATTTAAGTTTAAATTATACTCATATTGAATAGCATTTATATAATCTTTTATATTTGTATCTCCACTCTCCAAATATTTTTTAAATTCTTCTAAATTATTTGTTTGAAGTTTTGTTGATACTGTTTCTAATATATTATTTACTATTGGTCTTGAATATATTTTATTATCATTATGTTCTTCTTTTTCTCCATTTCCCATCATTGCTTCTAACATACTTGTTACATCTATACTAGCTTCTTGAATTGTTAATGGATATGATGAAAGTGTATCTTCTTCTACTCTATTTATATAACTTTGCATTCCATGTGATAATGATAATATTAATGCAATTCCTATTATTCCTATGCTTCCTGCAAATGATGTTAAAAATGTTCTTCCTTTTTTAGTCATTAAATTATTTAGACTTAATCTTACTGCTGTTGTGAATTTCATTGATGCTTTTCCAGATTTGTCTTTTTTATTTCTAGCTTTCTTCACATCTTCTTCACTAGATTTATAAGGATTTGAGTCATCTATGATTTTTCCATCTAATAATTTTACTATTCTTGATGAATATTTTTTAGCAAGTTCTGGATTATGTGTTACCATTATTATTAATCTATCTTTTGATATTTCTTTTAATATTTCCATTACCTGTACTGATGTTTTTGAATCTAATGCTCCTGTTGGCTCATCAGCAAGTAATATATCTGGATCATTTACTAATGCTCTTGCTATTGCAACTCTTTGCATTTGTCCTCCAGACATTTGATTTGGCTTTTTATTTAGTTGATCTCCTAATCCTACTTTTTGTAATGCTTCTATTGCCTTTTTTTTTCTTTCTGCTTTTCCTACACCTGATATTGTAAGTGCTAATTCAACATTTGCAAGTACTGTTTGATGTGGTATTAAATTATAGCTTTGAAATACAAATCCTACAGAATGATTTCTGTATGTATCCCAGTCTTTATCTTTAAATTCCTTTGTTGATTTTCCATTAATAATCAAGTCTCCTGATGTATATCTATCTAATCCACCAATTATATTTAATAATGTTGTTTTTCCACATCCGCTTTGTCCTAAAATTGAGACAAATTCATTTTCTCTAAACTCTATATCTATTCCTTTTAATGCTTGAACTTCGTTATCTCCTGATAAATAGTTTTTTGTTATATTTTTTAATTGTAACATATCTATATCCTTTCATTTTTTGTATATTTTATATTATTATTGTGAATATCTTGTGAAATTCTTTATGTTATTAAGATTTCATATAATATCTTGATTTTTTTTATAAAAAATGTTATACTTAATAAGTTCGAATTTTGCACATTGAAATTGGAGGTAGGCAAAATGAAACTCTGTATTGTACGTCATCATTTTTTCCTTTGGTTTTTAATTGATAAGCCTGAGCTTTTACCATTTGAAGGTGACTGGAATACGCTTATTGTTTTGGCAAATGAATCTGGTAGAATTTTATCTGATATTACTAAACATGGAAATATCATCCATGTTGAAAAATACGGATTAGAAATTGATTTTAAAACATTTATGAATATCTTAAATGTTCCAAACAGTTCAATTGCCGATTTGGTTAACCATAGTCAAAATTTGATTTTACACTCTGACGACGAATATTCTGTAGCCAAATTTGCAAAAACACACAATTTAGTTTATGGATATGTTTTCAATCCAACTACAAATAATCTTTTTTATTATGTTGTAAACAGAACGTATCCGTTCCAATTTGACCGTGGAGTCTTCATCGACCCAAACAATCCGTTCTAATTTCAAAAGAGGATCCCTTTTTGGGGTCCTCTTATTTTATTTGTTTCTGTCTTTTATATAAATTGCTAATTGTTTCAAAAATTCTGCCTTATCTCCATAATATTCTAATATCTCAACTGCTTCATTGGTTATTTTCTCTAATTCTTTTTTAGCTCCTTCAATTCCAAATACAGATACATATGTACATTTATTGTGTTCTTTATCATTTCCAACTGGTTTTCCAGTTATATCTGGATTACCTTCTTCAGATAAAATATCATCTTTTATTTGAAATGCTAAACCAATTTTATCTGCAAATTTTGATAATCTTTCTATATCATTTTCACTTGCATCTGCTAATATTGCTCCCATTCTTATACTTAGTTTTAATAATTCTCCTGTTTTATTTTCATGTATATATTGAAGCATTTGATGGCTAATTTGTTGTCCTTCAAGTTCTGTATCTAAATATTCTCCTGCAATCATTCTATCTACCGCATTTGAAAATTCTCCAAATATTCTTATTTTATTTTGTGTTGCTGATTTTGCTAAGTCTTTACTCATAACTATATATGC
>OKRY01001770.1_pt1 | contig 17470 bp, 14 predicted proteins | sample 1601121 | NCBI WGS metagenome assembly OKRY01 (sample SAMEA3541546, study PRJEB24748) | human gut metagenome | biome: human gut; feature: human-associated habitat; material: faeces | place: China | collected 2012
GTGCAATATTATGATGTACCAAAAGCACCTGAGCCAATTTCCAGTCCTGCGGCACATATTTATTTAAGTAACTTAGGCGAGGCTGAAAAAGCTTATTATCAATTTGTCACCAGTGGTGAGAAAAACTTCGTTGATGCGGCTTATGAAGTGGCAAAAAATAAACAAGTGATTCAAGTCTTCACGGCGGGTAACCGCAGTATGATGGCGGAATCCTTTACGCGTGCCATGTTGCCTTATTTTAGACCTGATGCGGAAAAATACTGGGTAAACGTTACCGGGCAAGTCGGTGGTGAAGGCTATCCAAATGACTCAAATGAAGATGTGAGCGATGGAAAAGCAGGCGCAGATATTCAAGAATTTAACCTTGCCGGCCATTCAAAATGGTGGACGATTGCGGCACCATCCGCCAACATCTATTCCGCCTATATTCAATTACAAGACAACAACTCTTATGGTGAGCCTATCTACAAATCGGCTGGAGGTACTTCAATGGCAGCACCTCACGTAAGTGGTGCGTTAGGTGTCATTCTTTCTCGCTATCCATACATGACAACCGATCAAGCACGTGATGTCATGCTGACCACAGCAAGACAAACCACACTTCGTAAAGGGCTTGAAGGTAAACCATTAGAACGTTGGGAAACTGAACAAGGTGTACCAAGTAACGTTTGGGGTTGGGGGATTTTAGATCTTGGCAAAGCGATGTTTGGCCCAGGTCAATTCTTAGGAAACATGAAAATCAACCTCAATCAAAATGATGTTTGGTCAAATGATATCAGTGATAAAGCCATCAAAGCGCGTCAAGTCGAAGATCAAGCTGAAGCCGTAACTTGGGCAACACGCAAAGCTGAATTACAAACGTTAATGCAAGATCGTGCAGGCGCGACAGCAGAAGAAAAAGCAGAATATCAAGTAGGTTTAGCGCGTGAAGCCGCTCGTAATGAACGTGCTGCACAAGGCTATGTTGGTGCATTAACTAAAAATGGTTCTGGAACCTTAACCCTCACCGGTAATAACAGCTTCACAGGTTCAATTACTGTAAATGAAGGTCAGCTTTCAGGGTTAAATCAATCCCTTGGTTCGGCACAACAAGTTATCGTAAAACAAGGTGCAACATTGGAAGTGTTACCGAAAGCGGAAGTCACTAAACCTAGTGAGAATGGATTTGTTACCGAAACCTTAACCAGCACCGCAAAAACGGTCACCGCGACAGTGGAAAAAGGCGGTCGTTTCTTACTGAACAATAGTATTGCTAACGTCAATGCAACCTTTGCCGACGGTTCTGTTCTAGTGCCAAATAAATTTGATGAAGAAATTTTGCCTCAATTACAACAAAATCCACAAAAAACGGTGTCGGTACAAGGTACTGGGTCATTTGTAGGAGCTGAAAATGTGGTAGTTGAAACACCTCGTACTTATGATTTCTTTGCGGTTAAAAATGAAAGTAAGGCAAATACGCTGAAAGTGACCGTTCAGAAAAAAGCCCTTTCATCTGCAGCAACTACTGAAAATGAAGTGGCTATCGCCAATGCATTAGATGCAACAACAAACAGCTCGGCTTACCAAAGCCTCATTTGGGGAACAAAAGAGAATGCTCGCCAAGCCTTTGCTCGTTTAAACTATGATGAAGATCTCGCTGCTCAACAACACAATTTGTTAAATGGCTTATTGCTTCGTCAGCAACTTGCTCAACCTGGCGCAGTAAGAGCTCAACTTGATGCAGGCACACAAATTTGGACAAGTGGCACCTTCACCCACTTCAGCACGGATAGTTTAAGCAGCCATGCGTACAATCAACTTGTGGGTATTGATGCAACCATTGATACAAACAAACATTTAGGTGTATTTGTCGGCTCAACACAAAACAGCCACAAAATTGACCGCACTTCGAAAGATCGTGCTGTACATTTAGGCTTAACAGCTGAACATCGTTTCAACGTATTAACACCAAAAATTGGCTTTATTCAAAGCTGGGGAAAACACGAACAACGTGCTGAATTTGCACAAGGTGTGAAAAGCCATAGCCAAACACAAAATGTCTTTTCTGAACTTGCCTACACAGGCTTAAAAGGCGAACATTTTGCGATTGAACCTTATGCTGGTGTAAGCTATATGCACATCAAAAATAAAGGTGTGACTAAAGGTGAAGTGCAGTTAAAAGATAACAATCGTGATTTAATCGTCACCTCTGTAGGTTTACGTCCATCCATTCCATTTGCAATTGGTGGCGTTCAATTAAATATATTAGGTGATGTGGCTTATCATCGTTTCCATAAAGATAAAGCCGCTGAAGGCAGCTTGGTGATCAATAATCAAGGTGTCGCGAATCTTTATGGCAAAGAATTGAAAAATGTCGTCACAACAGGTGTCGCATTACAAGCGCAGTTCACGCCGGCATTTAGCGTAAAAGTCGGCTATCAAGGTGCTTACAACCACGATACCAAAGCGAATAATGTGAATGCAGAATTACGTTTCTCATTCTAACCATATTCAATAAGACAAAAGTGCGGTCAGTTTTTGAGAGGTTTTAAAACTCCTTGAAAATTGACCGCACTTTGTTCTTCTGCATTTTAAATTGTAGCCTGTTTAAATATCAAACAGACCACAAACTTCTAAGAATTTAACACCAGAAATTAAACACTTTCTATACGCTCCTACCTCTCAGTTTTTTAGATATAAGAATTGATAATACTATTAATGGTGATAATCTAGAAAAGCCATATAAGTTAAATGACAATACATCAGTAACATCTTTCATAGATATATTTCCAAAACTCACAATAAGTTTGAATAATATAATAAAAAAAGACACACCAATAAAACAAAATATAAATACAAATAGAGAATAACCTATAAAATAAACTAAAAACTCTATTAATCTACTTAGCATATAGCCTCCCTCTTAAAAAGTTGGCACATGGTGTATGGAAAAAGTTTCACAAATGAATAAAAAACATAAACATTTTTAAATCCACACCACCTGTCTTACTTTACCAAAAACCTTTTTATATAGCCTCTCATAGTTTACTTTTTATAAAAAAGTAGAACTACAACAAAAAAATATAAAAGAATGCATCGCAATCATTTTTAAACGTCCCATAAAACCATAATTAAAATAATCTAAAAAATTTATGGTTAGAACATCATTATTATTTTCAATATTATATAAAACTCTAGCCCCAACAAACATTGATAAACTTAACAAAAAAGAACCTATAATAAAATTAAAAATTTACCCTTCATCATCCTCCACCATCCATTTATCATATTCATACTGTATCCATCTATTACCATTCTCCTCGCTTAAAGTTCTTCCTATATTAGGAATATGGTTAAAACATGCTGATTATGGAATGTATGTAGATCACTTTAAAGCACTTTTTATTATTTATAAAAACAAAAGGCATCAATTTGATGCCTTTTAAATTCATTAAAATGAAAAATTAACGTTCATTCCAACGTTTGATTGATTCACGAATCACTTCTTTCGCTTCTTCTACATCGCCCCAGTGAGTCACTTTCGTTGAACCTGGTTTTTTCAATGCTTTGTAGTTGTTGAAGTGGAATTCAATTTGTTTGATTAATTGCGCTGGCACATCTGCAAGACTGTTGTATGCATTGCCGGTATCGCGATCATCTGCTGGCACACAAACGATTTTATCGTCCACTTCGCCATCATCAACGAATTTCATTACACCGATTACTTTTGCTTCAAGGAATACACCTGTCGCAAGTGGTTGGCGAGTTAATAATAAAACGTCTAATTCGTCGCCATCTTCGTCTAAAGTTTGTGGAATGAAACCATAGTTAGTTGGTTTTGCGAAGATCGCTGGCTCAACACGGTCTAATTGGAACGCTGCAACTTTACGGTTCCATTCGATTTTGTGGCAGCTACCTTCTGGAATTTCATTTACCACATTGATAATGCCGGCATCTACATCGCCTGGCGTTAAAATTTGATTAAAATCAGCCATTGTTTTTCCTTTTTTTGATTACGTTAAAAACTTACAGAGTATAGCAGTTTTTAGTCGATAAAAAAATATGCGAAAAACATCCTCAAAACTGACCGCACTTTCCCGCCAGACTGACAAAAAAACGATTGCGCAAACGTTTACTTTTAAATGATTTGCTATAAAATAGCACGTCTTTTTTTGATTATTAACCTAGGGGACTTTATGTCAAGTTTAGAAAAAACCTTTGAACTCAGCAAACGCGGTTCAACGGTTCGTCAAGAAATCATCGCGGGTTTAACCACCTTCTTAGCCATGGTGTATTCCGTGATTGTTGTGCCTAAAATGCTTGGTGATGCAGGCTTTCCGGCTGAATCAGTGTTTATCGCAACCTGTTTAGTCGCGGGTCTTGGATCGATCTTAATCGGCTTTTGGGCAAATGCACCTATGGCGATCGGCTGTGCCATTTCATTAACTGCTTTCACCGCATTTAGCTTAGTCATTGGTCAACATGTTTCTATTCCTGTGGCATTAGGTGCCGTATTCCTCATGGGTTTGGTATTCACCTTAATTTCGGCAACAGGTATTCGCTCATGGATCCTACGTAACCTGCCATCAAGCATCGCGCACGGTGCAGGGATCGGGATCGGCTTATTCTTACTTTTAATCGCCGCAAACGGCGTAGGCTTAGTGGTCGGCAACCAAGCGGGTTTACCGGTTAAATTAGGTGATTTCACCTCGTTCCCTGTGATGATGTCTTTAATCGGCCTTGCATTCATTATCGGCTTAGAAAAAATGAAAGTGAAAGGCGGGATTTTATGGGTCATCATCGCGATTACTATCGTAGGTTTAATCTTCGATCCAAACGTCACATTCAATGGTCAAATCTTCAAAATGCCAACCTTTGGTGAAAACTCACTTTTCTTACAATTAGATTTACAAGGTGCATTACAACCGGCTATTTTACCCATTGTCTTTGCTTTAGTGATGACTGCCGTATTTGATGCAACTGGTACTATTCGTGCCGTTGCAGGACAAGCGGACTTATTAGATAAAGACGGACAAATCATCAACGGTGGTAAAGCCTTAACCTCTGACTCTGTAAGTAGCTTATTCTCAGGCTTATTCGGTACTGCACCAGCAGCCGTTTATATCGAATCAGCAGCAGGGACAGCCGCAGGCGGTAAAACGGGGATCACCGCTATCGTAGTCGGTGTATTGTTCTTATTAATGTTATTCTTCCAACCACTTGCATTCTTAGTACCTGGTTATGCAACTGCACCGGCGTTAATGTATGTGGGCTTATTAATGCTAAGCAATGTAAGCAAATTAGACTTCGATGATTTCGTGGGCGCAATGAGCGGCTTAGTTTGCGCGGTATTCATCGTGCTAACGGCAAACATCGTAACCGGTATCATGCTTGGCTTTGCGGCATTAGTGATTGGTCGTATCGTGAGTGGTGATATGAAAAAACTCAACATCGGCACGATTATCATCGCCATTGTCCTTGTCGCATTCTATGCTGGCGGCTGGGCGATTTAATTAAATATCATCATGATAAGGCGAACGAATAGTTCGCCTTTTTTATTTCTAGCCTCAAAAAACAATCGAAAAACCAACCGCACTTTTACTTTACAAATCCCTAAATCCGCCTAAAATACAGGCCTTTAATACGGCTTGCCAAAAGCAAGCTACTGACCTGAAATCAGACAAGAGAACATTATGACAACCCCATTTAAACCTGAATTACTCTCCCCAGCGGGCTCCCTTAAAAACATGCGCTACGCCTTTGCGTATGGTGCAGATGCCGTTTATGCTGGCCAACCACGTTACAGTTTACGTGTACGTAACAATGAATTTAATCATGCCAATTTAAAAATCGGGATTGATGAAGCTCATGCGCTTGGCAAAAAATTCTATGTAGTGGTGAACATTGCACCGCACAACTCCAAACTCAAAACCTTTATCAAAGATTTACAACCTGTGATCGACATGGGCCCTGATGCCTTAATTATGTCTGACCCAGGCTTAATTATGTTGGTGCGTGAAAACTTCCCAGATATTGATATTCACCTTTCAGTACAAGCGAATGCGGTAAACTGGGCAACGGTAAAATTCTGGAAACAAATGGGATTAACTCGTGTGATTTTATCGCGCGAATTATCCATTGAAGAGATCGCTGAAATTCGCCAACATGTGCCAGATATCGAACTCGAAATTTTCGTACACGGTGCCTTATGCATGGCGTATTCCGGGCGTTGCTTACTTTCTGGCTATATCAACAAACGCGACCCAAACCAAGGTACTTGCACGAATGCTTGCCGTTGGGAATACAAAATGGAAGAAGGCACTACGGATGAAGTGGGCAACATCGTGCCAAAAATCGATCCTGCTCAACAAATCGAAGTGAAAAATGTCGCGCCAACTTTAGGTGAGGGTGCGGTAACGGATAAAGTCTTCCTTTACACCGAATCACAAAAGCCAGATGAGCAAATGACCGCTTTTGAAGATGAGCACGGCACGTACTTTATGAACTCAAAAGATCTGCGTGCAGTACAACACGTGGAAAAATTGACCGCACTTGGTGTGCATTCTTTAAAAATCGAAGGCCGTACTAAATCATTCTATTACTGCGCAAGAACCGCACAAGTTTACCGAAAAGCCATTGATGATGCGGCTGCAGGCAAACCATTTGATGAAAGTTTAATGGATACGTTGGAATCCCTTGCCCATCGTGGTTATACCGAAGGTTTCTTACGTCGTCATACGCACGATGAATACCAAAATTACGAATATGGCTACTCTATCTCTGAACGCCAACAATTTGTCGGTGAATTTACTGGTAAACGTAACGAGCAAGGCATGGCTGAAGTAGCGGTGAAAAATAAATTCTTGCTTGGTGATGAAGTAGAAATGATGACTCCACAAGGCAACATCGTCTTTAAAATTGAAAAAATGCTCAATCGTAAAAATGAAAATGTGGAAGCCGCACTTGGCGATGGCCATTTTGTCTTTTTAGATGTGCCACAAGACGTCCAACTTGATTATGCTTTGTTAATGCGTAACTTGGTCAACACCAACACGCGCAATCCACATAATTAATTTGTTAAAAAATTGTTGCATTTGTTAATAAGTGCACTATAATACATTCCATACCTGATTTGTTAATTCAACAACTCATAGTATGACTCCAAATATTTTGCCCTTTCACCTTTTTGAAAGGGCTTTTTTTATGCCCTAAAACACACTCCAAAATCATATAATACACTCCATTTTTAAAATTAATTAACCTCATATTATTTATGAAAAAATATATAAAAATCATCATTGACATAAAAACAAAGTTAGGAGTAAATTAAACGATAATAATTAAAAGTGATCATAAATATAAGGGATTATATTATGTTTGCAAAACTTTCCTACTACACCCATTCCGCGCAAGATAAACTCGGCAATCTCTTACCTTACGAACATTGGCAAACCTTGCGAAGCCATTCAGTCAATGTTGGTGAAATGGCGGCGGAGTTTGCTCAAGTATTTGGTGCGCAGGAAATGTGTTACCAAAAAAGAGAGTTGGCGCGCTAAATGAATCTCTATAAAATTGAGGTATATCATCGAAAAGGTTATTATACCTCCAAGATTTTTAAATTTAACAAGCTACATAATAGGTTATGAAAAAAAATAAATTTCCGAGTAACACCTCTAAAGTATTCGAAAAAAAAAGTGGAGCTTTATATTTAGGCGATTCTCTTGATCTTTTAAAGAGTAAATCATTTAGCAGTCTAAATGGCAAAGTAAATTTAATCATTACTTCCCCTCCTTATCCTCTTAATCAAAAGAAGAGCTATGGTAATAAAACAGGAGAAGAATACTTAAATTGGATTAAAGAGTTGACTCCATTGCTAGCTGAAAAATTGGCTGATGATGGTTCATTAGTTGTTGAATTAGGTAATAGTTGGGAACCAGGTAGACCCGTTCAAAGTTTGTTGGCGTTGAAGGCATTAATGTCTATTGCTGAATCTGCTGGAACAAATTTAAGACTTATACAAGAATTTGTTTGCTACAACCCTTCTCGATTACCCTCTCCTGCACAATGGGTAACCGTTAATCCTCTTCGTACTGTTGATAGTTATACACATGTATGGTGGTTTTCAAAAACAGACTATCCAAAAGCTGATAACAGAAAAGTACTAAGACCCTACAGCGAATCTATGAAAAGTTTATTAAAAAGAGGGTCTTACAATGCAGGAAAGAGACCATCGGAACATAGTATTGGAGAGAAAAGTTTCCTAAATGATAGAGGTGGTGCAATATCTCACAATTTATTTGAAATAGAAAGTATTGATGAAAATAGAAAGCCTAGGTTACCTAATGCTTTTTCTTTCTCTAATTCAGCATCGAACGATTTTTTTCACAGAGAGTGCAAAAGACATAACATAACAGTTCATCCTGCAAGAATGCCCATTGGCCTTGTAAACTTTTTTATTCAATATTTAACAGATGAAGGAGATTTGATTTTAGACCCGTTTGCTGGAAGCAATACCACAGGATTTGCAGCTGCACTATTAAACAGAAATTGGATTTCTATTGAGCTTCAAGAGAGTTATATAGAGCAGGCTAAAATTAGATTTGAAGACCCTATTTTGAGTTATAAAGAGGTATAAATAATGTTGAGTATTTCATCAAGTATTACAAATATTAATTTATTTGAACGTAAAATTGAACCTAATGGAAATTGGAATTGGAATACAGGTATATTTGTAGGCAGACCTTTTAAGATTTCTTATACAAGTAGTTCAATTCTAATGGCTGATGCATGGAAGGAGCGAGCAAACGGGGTTCCACAAGGATGTTTTCTTTTAGCATATTATGATTGTGATCCAGGAAAGGATAACCTTCAAGAGGCTTTGCTATTGAGAGTTATTGAACCTGCAGAACTTCCAACAGATAAAGATATAGTAAGTTCTATGGTTGATTATTATAAGGATCATATTCGAACTGGAAACACTAAACAAAGTCAACTAGATGAATATTCCAGATATGAATTTGGATTTTCAGGATTACGTTGCTCTATTTTGGGATCATTTTATTTGGATGCTAAAAAGAATTTGAGATTTGGTGCTGATGTAGAAAATTTCTATGCTGCTCATAATTATTCAGTAATTAAACCATCAAATGAAATTTTAGGTTTAATTGCTAATTACAGAGAAAATAGCGTACCTGGAGGAAATGGCGATATTCGAATAGGTTCTATCCGTTATAGCTCAAGCCAAAGATTTAATAATGATATTGGAAATATTCCTGTTTATATACAAGCAAAAGATTTTGCAGGAAAACGCACTGCTTTATTTGGTATGACTCGTACTGGTAAATCTAATAGTATTAAAAAGATTATTCAGGCTAATGAACAGATGAGTGAATTAGCTCAATATCAGTTAGATAAACAGAATGAAAGTCCCGAAGAAATTTTAAAACAATTTGTAGATGATGCACCTAAGTATCCCATCGGGCAGATTATTTTTGATATTAATGGTGAATATGCTAATGCCAACCTTCAAGATGAGGGAACGGCTATATTTGATATATATCAAGCTAAAACCGATCGTTATTCTATTGTAGAAAAAGAAGGTTTTGAAGTAATGAAGGTTAATTTTTATAAAGAAATTGAAGCTGGATTTGAATTGATTAAATCATACCCTTTAATTGCTGATGATAATTCAAGATTTATGATAGCATTTAAATCAGTAAATTTAGAGACTCCGCATGATTATGAGAAAAATTATTCTGCTAAATATAGATATGATAGAAAGATAGCAGTTTATAAATGCATCTTATCCTCTGCTGGATTCAAAGAGTCAGGTAATGAAAAAGTTAAATTTAAAATAGATAAAAATTTATTGGAAATAATAGGTATTGATGAGGTTACAACTGACTCTTTAGATAAAGGAATTAGTTTGGATTTAGCTACGAAATGGTGGTCTAAGCTTTGTGATTTGTATCACAATGACATAAAACCTAGATCTGAGAGGGAGGGCAACACTGTAACTCAAACAGTAAAGGAATTTCTTGATGATTATAAAAGAAAAAATGGAAATGAATATCTTGATGAAGATTTGAAATCTTTATTGGGAATTTTATCTAAGAAAAGTTTTGATGGCTATAAAAATAGTGGTTATAGCACATTAAGACCAATAATACCCCAACATACTAGCATATCTGACCAACCATTTGAAGATAAAATCTTAATAGCTCTTCGTCAAGGAAAAATTGTTATTGCTGATTTATCTAGTGGGGATGAAGAATTACAAAGAATGTATTCAGAAAGAATTACACGTCGTATATTTAGAGATTCAATGAATAGATTTACTAATGCTCAACCTAATAATTTTATTCAATTTTATTTTGAAGAGGCACATAACCTTTTTCCTAAAAAAGACGATAAGAATTTAAGCCAAATTTATAATCGACTAGCAAAAGAAGGCGCTAAATTAAATTTAGGTTTGGTATATGCTACTCAGGAAGTTAGTTCTATCAGCAGTAATATTTTGAAAGCTACTCAAAACTGGTTTATTTCGCATCTTAATAATGAAGATGAAATCAAAGAATTGAGAAAATATTATGATTTTAGTGACTTTAGCGATAGTTTAATTCGGTTTAGCCAAAATATAGATAAAGGCTTTGTAAGAGTAAAAACGTACTCAAATTCGTTTGTTATACCTGTTCAAATAGATAAATTTGGCAAATAGACTGGGATAATTATGAGCTACTCTAGCGTAGGAAAAAAACCTTTTGAAAAAGCAAGCAAATCATCTCATCATCATATTATAAACGATGAGGTTGTGCAGTCAGCTTTGAGTAATTTTTATATACCTGATGTTTTGCCTGAGGTATCGATATCAAATTTAACAGTTCCTCATAATTCTTGTGAACATTCCTTGAAGCATGTTGTTGCAATCGATGGAGGATATACTGAAATACCACTGAAAATAGGATATCCAAGTGCGTCATTACATTTTTTTCAATTTGGAGCTTTATATTTTAAAACAGAAGATTTAAAGAATATGAAGCAGCAGAAGCATATAGCCCCTGAAGATATGCAAAAATTAAGGAATATTGCTCGGATTAAATTGCCGCTATGTACTAAAGGTGTAAAAAGAAAAGATTGCTCCTCACTAACAAGTTCGGTAAGAAGAAGTCTATTTGAATTTCTTAAATCAGAAAATATGGGGGAAAACAGTAGTTTATTGGATACCTTAGCATGGTTTGTGTTTCATAGGTATAAACACCATAGGGGGGTAGAGGAAAAACATTGGAATTTAGCTTCGCACCCTTGTAATCCCGATACTAGAAATGTTCTTTTAAAAGAAAATGAAATGCAAAATTATACCTTCTCATCAAATAATGGAGATATATACCTGAGTGATATTTTCAGATTACATGAAATTATAGATGATGATTTAGGTGCATCTGGTATTAGTGGGTACGTTACGGGATTAGTAGAGCATCTCATGCTTTTGCATATTATTAGGAGTTTATTGGATAAAAATCGTCAAACTCTTAATGAAACCATCTTTATCCTTGATCGACCAACTGGATGGTTTGGTGTAACAGCAGGAATGCACCGACTTATGCTGGATTTGAATAATTGGTTATTTGAAAATCACAATTTGTTTTTGATTGGATTGGAAAAGAGTGGTGCATTTGTTGAACACGCATCTCAAATTCAAAGTAAGATGGAAAATGGTTCTATTTTAATTCTAAACGACAAATATATTTATTCTTATATTTCACCTGGACATGAGGATGCTAATAGACCTTATGCTAGTACTTCATATTATGGACACAAAATTATTTTTAAAACTAAATTTGGTCAAATGTATGTAGCATCCTTACCAGTTAAAGATTTAAAAAAGAATCCTGATGAAAATGACATCCCTAATTTACATGAGATTTTAAGCGTCATTGAATCATTACATTGCGATATGTATGAAAATGCCTTACTTCCAATAGCTCTCACAAATAAATTAGTTAGCTTGTCTGCACATCCTAGCACACAAATACTTACTAATTTCGCAAAAGCTGCTATTACAAAATAAATTAATGCAAGAATCAGCTGCCTTTGGGCAGCTATTTGTTGAAACCAGATTTAATAAAGTTGAATAGTATAATATTTACCTTCCTACTCTATCTCTCAACCCAATTCATACCCAACAACATTTCTCCCTTGTATTTCCCCCTTATTCGCTCTAGACTATGCCCCATTTTTAGCTTTCATGATTTACAATTATGCGTGTTTCTGACTTTCATTTTGACTTACCTGATGAGCTGATTGCTCGTTATCCTAAAAAAGATCGCTCTTCTTGCCGTTTGCTACAACTCAATGGTGAAAACGGGGAGATTTCTCACCGCACTTTTACCGATGTATTGGATTTAATCGACGAAGGCGATTTGTTGATTTTTAACAATACGCGCGTGATCCCTGCTCGTATGTTTGGTCGTAAAGCCAGCGGCGGTAAAATTGAAGTGTTGGTGGAACGTGTTTTAAGTGAACACCATTTCTTAGCGCATATTCGTTCATCAAAAGCCCCGAAAGAAGGTGCTGAATTATTTTTAGGCGAAGATAAGCTCGGTGAAAATAATGGTGTAAAAGCGATTATGGTTGGTCGTCAAGATGCGCTTTTTGAAGTGGAATTAGCGGATAAAAGTCGCAATGTGCTTGATGTGTTACAAGAAATCGGTCATATGCCTTTGCCGCCTTATATTGATCGCCCTGATGAAGAAGCAGATCAAGAATGCTATCAAACCGTGTATAACAAAGTGCCTGGCGCCGTGGCTGCGCCAACAGCGGGATTACACTTTGATGATGAACTGTTACAAAAGCTACATGAAAAAGGCGTCAATTTTGAATTTGTAACTTTGCACGTGGGCGCGGGCACATTCCAACCCGTACGTGTTGACAATATCGAAGATCATATTATGCACGCAGAATATGTGGAGCTTTCTCAAGAAGTCTGCAATGCCATTATTGAAACGAAAAAAGCGGGTAAACGTGTGATTGCGGTAGGTACAACATCAGTGCGTTCTATTGAAACCGCTGCTCTATCTGCAGAAGAAAATGGCAACCCTGATTTAATTGAACCTTATTTTTCTGATACGTCCATTTTTATTTACCCAGGTAAATCATTCCGTGTGGTGGATGCGTTGATTACCAACTTCCACTTGCCAGAAAGCACATTGATTATGTTGGTGTCTGCCTTTGCAGGCTTTAGCCATACCATAAACGCCTATAAAAGTGCGGTCGAAAATCGCTATCGTTTTTTCAGTTATGGCGATGCGATGTTCATTACTAAAAATCCCAATGTGAAAGGCTTAGAATAAGTGGTTTGACTTATTTTCAACCAACTCATAAAATACCTACCAAGAAGCCTGTACTAACAGGCTTTTTTATTGAATAACAACCTACGAACTGTTTATTCGTTGAGGAAAGAAAATGAAATATGAATTAGATAAAACCAGTGGCAATGCACGTCGTGGTCGCTTGATATTTGAACGTCCACAGGGCACGTTCAGCGTAGAAACCCCTGCATTTATGCCAGTGGGTACTTATGGCACCGTAAAAGGCATGACACCAGAAGAAGTGCGTGCGACAGGTGCAGAAATTTTGCTTGGTAACACGTTCCATTTATGGCTTCGTCCAGGTCAAGAAGTCATGCGTAAACACGGTGATTTACATGACTTTATGCAATGGCATCGTCCAATTTTGACTGACAGTGGCGGTTTCCAAGTATTTAGTTTAGGTAAATTACGTAAAATCACCGAAGAAGGCGTGAAATTCCAAAATCCAATTAATGGTGAACGTATTTTCCTTTCGCCTGAAAAATCCATGGAAATTCAATATGATTTAGGGTCTGACATCGTGATGATTTTCGATGAATGTACGCCTTATCCTGCGACTTTCGATTATGCGAAAAAATCTATGGAAATGTCTCTTCGTTGGGCAAAACGCAGCCGCGATCGCTTTGATGAATTAGGCAATAAAAATGCCCTATTCGGTATTATCCAAGGCGGCGTGTTTGAAGAATTACGTAAAGTATCACTAGAAGGCTTAGTGAATATTGGCTTTGACGGTTATGCGGTGGGCGGTTTGGCGGTAGGCGAACCGAAAGAAGACATGCACCGCATTTTAGAATACATCTGCCCACAAATCCCGGCTGATAAACCACGTTATTTAATGGGCGTGGGCAAACCAGAAGATTTAGTGGAAGGCGTACGTCGTGGTATTGATATGTTCGACTGCGTAATGCCAACCCGTAACGCACGTAACGGCCATTTATTCGTGACTGACGGCATTGTCAAAATCCGTAATGCAAAATATCGTGATGATACCAGCCCATTGGATCCAGAATGTGATTGCTACACCTGTAAAAACTACACCAAAGCCTATTTATATCATTTAGATAAATGCGGTGAAATTTTAGGTGCACGCTTAAATACCATTCACAATTTACGCTATTATCAACGTTTAATGGCAGAAATTCGTCAAGCTATCGAAGACGATCGTTTTGATGATTTTGTAGTGGAATTCTATGCTCGCATGGGCAAACCTGTTCCACCATTACAATTAGCGGATAAATCATAATTGATGAAAGTGCGGTAGAAAAATGAAGTGTTTTTTGACCGCACTTTTTAACAAAGGAAACCTTATGCAAATCCTTGAACCTCAACAATTTGCCACTTGGAATGAACCGATTGATATGCTTTATGCTTGTCATAGCAAAGTGAAACGCTTTTGCAAGCAGCTCACAATTCTTCCTGGTTATTTAGAAAAAAATGGCGTGAATCAAGCCGTATTAAATGATGTGAAAACCATTTTGCAGTATTTTAATCACGCGGCACCACTTCATCATGATGATGAAGAAAAAGATTTTTTCCCAGCTTTAATAGAAAAAGCGCCTCAGGCGAAAGAGTCTGTAGATGAATTAGAACGACAACACGTTATCTTGCATGAAAATTGGGCAAAGCTTTCGGAGCAGCTAGAAGAATTGATTGCAGAGAAACGCACTGATGTAGATGAAAGACTGATTACGCTGTTTGTGGCGAGCTATGACAGACACATTGCCCTTGAAGAGCCGCTATTTGAGCTTGGTAAGCAATATTTATCAGCAGAACAACTCACGGCTATGGGCAAAATTATGTTTGCTCGTCGCCAAGCTTAAATCATGAAATATCAATTAAATTTGACCGCACTTTCCTGTCCGATTCCGCTTTTAACAGCGAAGAAGGCTTTGGCAAATTTAGCGCCAAATGATGAATTAATTTTGCAATTAAATCGTCAAAGTGCGGTAGAAAATTTTGTTGTTTTTTGTGAAGAAAATCAATGTGAATTAGTGGATCAACATTGGCTTTCCGAGCAAATCTTCGAAGTTTGCTTGAAAAAAATCAATTAATCCTAAAATTCTAGGTGTTATTGCCTTCATCGGCTTTTACTGAATGCCGTTTTATGGTATTTTACGCACACTTTTAACTTTTCATTTTATAAGGAAAACACAATGGAAGCACAAAGCCCAATGTCCACGTTATTTATTTTCGTGATCTTCGGTTTAATTTTTTATTTTATGATTTACCGCCCACAAGCGAAACGTAATAAAGAACACAAAAAATTAATGTCTGAATTAGCGAAAGGCACTGAAGTATTAACCGCTGGTGGTTTGATTGGTAAAATCACTAAAGTAACCGAAGGTGCTGAAATTGTTATCGCTTTAAACGATACTACTGAAATCACGATTAACCGTAACTACATCGTTTCAGTATTACCGAAAGGTTCTGTAAAATCTCTCTAATTTAAATTCCTAAAGGGAAAACTATGTTAAATCGTTACCCATTATGGAAGAATCTAATGGTGATCCTTGTGGTCGCCATTGGTGCTTTATACTCTCTTCCAAATATCTATGGTGAAGATCCAGCGGTGCAAATTTCCGGTACTCGCGGACAACAAGCAGACACCACCGCATTAACTGAAGTACAAAACGTACTGAAAGAAAATAACCTTCCAACCAAATCTATCGTTCTTGAAAATGGCTCTATTCTTGCCCGTTTCACCAACACAGATGACCAACTTCTTGCCAAAGATAAAATTGCAGAAAAACTTGGCAACAGCTACACAACCGCATTAAACCTTGCACCGGCAACACCGGCTTGGTTAAGCAGCATTGGGGCTAACCCGATGAAATGGGGCTTGGACTTACGTGGTGGTGTGCGTTTCTTGATGGAAGTGGACATGAATTCTGCGCTTGCTAAACGTCAAGAACAGTTACAAGACACATTACGCAACGAATTACGTAAAGAAAAAATTCAGTTTACGGCGATTAAAAATAGCGACAAATTTGGTACAACGGTCACATTAGAAAATGCAGACCAAATGTCAAAAGCAGCGCGTATTATTCGTCAGTTACACCCAACATTAGAAGTGTCTGATATTGGTGACAACACCTTAAACCTTGCCTTTTCTGAAGCGGCATTAACAGAATCACGTAACTTAGCGATCGAGCAAAACTTAACGATTTTACGTAAACGTGTTGCTGAATTAGGCGTAGCTGAAGCGGTTATCCAACGTCAAGGTGCAGAACGTATCGTAATCGAATTACCGGGTGTTCAAGATACTGCGCGTGCAAAAGAAATCTTAGGGGCAACCGCAACACTTGAATTCCGCATTGTGAATTCGTTGGTGAACCCAGAATCAGCAGCGCGTGGTATGTTACCTTCTGACACAGAAATCAAATATGACCGTCAAGGTAGACCTGTTGCACTTTACAAACGTGCGGTATTGGGTGGTGAACACATCATCAACTCAAGCTCAGGTTTAGACCAAAACACCAGTACGCCACAAGTAAGTGTAACCTTGGATAGTGAAGGCGGCGAAATCATGTCGCAAACGACCAAGAAATACTACAAAAAACCAATGGCAACCTTGTACGTAGAATACAAAGACAACGGTAAAAAAGACGAAAATGGCAAAACCATTTTAGAGAAAAATGAAGAAGTCATTAACGTCGCAACCATTCAAGGTCGCTTTAGTTCTAACTTCCAAATTACGGGTGTAAGCAGCTCTGCGGAAGCACAAAACCTTTCTATGTTATTAAAATCAGGTGCATTAATCGCGCCAGTGCAAATTGTTGAAGAACGTACAATCGGTCCTTCTCTTGGTGCACAAAACGTAGAACAAGGTATTGATGCAAGCTTCTGGGGCTTAATTGCCGTCATAGTCTTCATGCTGATTTACTATAAAATCTTCGGTATTATCGCAAGCTTTGCCTTGGTGATTAATATCGTTTTATTAGTCGGTTTGATGTCTATCCTACCAGGTGCAACACTCTCCATGCCGGGGATTGCGGGTATCGTATTAACCCTGGGGATGTCGGTGGATGCCAACGTACTTATTTTTGAGCGTATCAAAGAAGAAATTCGTAATGGTCGTCCAATCCAGCAAGCCATTAACGAAGGTTATAACGGTGCATTCACCT